>Ga0315282_10004442_pt1 | contig 24475 bp, 12 predicted proteins | sample YL17G07_20_MG_FD_203693 | JGI IMG/M metagenome (GOLD analysis project Ga0315282, IMG submission 203693) | Sediment microbial communities from Yellowstone Lake, YNP, Wyoming, USA - YL17G07_20 | ecosystem: Environmental > Aquatic > Freshwater > Lake > Sediment | place: USA: Wyoming | collected... | reverse complement strand
GACATCTGGTTGACGAAGGCGGCTGCGACGAGTGTTGCGGTGTCCGTGCAGGGGGATGGCTGGAGCGTCGGGGATCATCTAATCGCGTACAAGGGTGATACCGCGTACAGCCTGCTGCAGCGTCTGGCTGCGTCGCATGGTTTTTCTGTGCAGGCGACGTATTATGCGTCGTTTGGGTCCTGGCTGGTGAATGGCATCGGGCCGGATGTGGGTCATGATGCGACGTACTGGCAGTATTATGTGGACGGCGTGCTCCCTGCGGTGGGTGCGGACCACTGCCCGGTGTCGAACGGGCAGAGCCTGGTGTGGCGGTTTGAGGCCGTCTCCTCCTAGGTGGGTTTGTCGTCGCAGGTCTGCTGGTCCAGGGTCTTGATTTTTCCTCTGACGAGGGTGATGGTGAGTGTGACGAAGAGGAAGGCGATTCCGAGTCCGATGGCGGTGCCGGCGATGTCGAGGGTGACGAGGAAGTTGTAGAATGAGTGCAGGAAGATGGCGAGGCCGTAGTAGGGGAGGGTGAGGAGGATGGGGGTGCCTTTGAGCAGGGTTTTTCCGTAGCCGTAGCCGGTGAGGGCGGTGGCGGAGGCGTGGAGGAGGCAGGCGCCGAAGCTGCGGATGGCGATGAGGATGAGGAAGGCGCCGATGTCCTGGTTGAGGTTGTCGTAGCCGTAGAAGAGGTTCTCGGTGGCGCTGAAGCCGAGGCCGGCGACGGCGCCGTAGATGAGGCCGTCTTCGAGCTCGGTCATCTGGCTGCGGACGGAGCGGGCGCCGAGGATGAGGGGTTTGGCGAATTCTTCGACGATGGGGGCGATGGCGATGACCATGAGGAGTGAGACCGTCTCGGCGTCTTGCAGTGAGGCGAAAAGGGAGATCTCGAGGCCGAATTCCAGGATGAAGGCGGCGATGACGGCGAGGCTGGCTCCCCAGATGAAGCAGAGGAAGATGGAGGCCCATTGTTGGCGGTGGCAGCGTTCGGTGTCGCGGATCCACCAGGCGTAGAGGAGGGGGATGAGGAAGGCGATGCCGATGAGGAGGATGAGCCTGACGTCGAAGTCCATCGGGTGATGGTAGTTTGCTTGGGTTTAATTATTTAATGCAATCGGTGTTCACGTCTGTGTTTTTCTTCGGGAGTGCAAAGGAGAAGTAGTGTCGGGTATGGTGGTCTTCTTAGAGTTTGTAGTAGTATTCGCCGCTTTCTTTCTGTTGGCGTTCGAGGTAGGAGTCTGGTTTGTTGACGCGGGGTCGCTGGGTGTCCTCGTCGCGGCGGAAGGTGACGTCGACGTTGCGGAGGAACCGGTTCATGCCCTCGTGGAGGCTGTAGGGTCCGGTGGCGATGCCGTGCTTGCCGGAGGTGCCGTCGAAGACGATGAGGCCGTCGCTGACCATGTCGATGAAGTAGACGTCGTGGTCGACGACGAGGGCGGATTTCCCGGATTTCTCGACGATGCGGCGGATCATCCGTGAGACGACCATGCGCTGTTCGCTGTCCAGGTACGCGGATGGCTCGTCGAAGAGGTAGATGTCCGCGTCGCGGAGGATCGTGGAGGCGATGGCGACGCGCTGCAGCTCGCCGCCGGAGAGCGCGTCCAGGGTGCATTCCATGAGGGTCTTGAGGTGGAGGGGCTCGTAGACCTCAGCCTGATAGAGGGAGGCAGAGAAGAGCTGGGGGGCGCTGGTCTCGAAGAGCTCCCGGACGGTGCCCTGGTAGTCCGGGGAGATGTACTGGGGCTTGTAGCTGATCTTCAGTTCGTAATCGATGTTACCGCTGGTGGGTTTGAGGACGCCGGCAAGCATCTTGACGAAGGTGGTCTTGCCGATGGCGTTGGGTCCGACGATGCCGATGATCTCGCCTTCGCGGATGATGCCGGGCTCAATCTCCAGGGAGAAGTCGTCGAAGTCCTTGGTGATTCTGCCGTAGGAGATGTAGATGCGCAGGTCTTGGCGCTGCTTGGGCGGGTGGGCGACGAACTCGATCTTCTCGCCGAACTTGAGGTTCTCCTCTTTGAGGTATCCGGAGAGGTAGGTGTTGATGGCGTGGCGGACCGCGCGGGGGAAGGTGGTGACCCCGTAGGCGCCCTCGGTGCCGTACATGATGTGGGCGTTGTCGCACATGAAGTCGAGGATCGCGAGGTCATGCTCGACGACGATGACCTTCTTGTCTTTGGAGAGGGCCTGGATGATACGGGCGACCTTGAGGCGCTGGTAGATGTCGAGGTAGCTGGAAGGCTCGTCGAAGAAGTAGAAGTCGACGTCTTTGACGAGGGCCGCGGCGATAGCAACGAGCTGCAGCTCGCCGCCAGAGAGGGTGCCCTGGGTGATGTCCTTGGCGAGGAGGTTGCGGATCCCGAGTTTGTCGACGACCTCGTCGAAGGCCTTGGGGGTGCCCGCTTTGTGGAGGACGTCGCCGACGCTGCCAGTGAGGACCTTGGGGAGCTGGTCGACGTACTGGGGTTTGAAGACCGCGGTGATCGTCCCGTCCGAGAGTCCCTTGAAGTGGTCGTACAGCTCGGTGCCGCTGTAGTAGTCGAGGACCGGGGTCCAGCTGGGTTTGGTGGTGTAGTCGCCGAGGTTGGGGATGATCTGTCCGGCGAGGATCTTGATGGCGGTGGTCTTGCCGATGCCGTTTTGTCCCAGGACACCGAGGCAGGTGCCGGCCTGGGGGATAGGGAGGCGGTAGAGGCGGAAGCCATTTCTGCCGAACTGGTGGACGAGGTCTTCGGTGAGCTCTTCAGCGAGTCCGATGATCTTGATGGCCTCGAAAGGGCATTTGTGGACGCAGATGCCGCAGCCGGCGCAGAGGTCCTCGGAGATGATCGGCCTGCCGTCCTCTCCTTTCGTGATGGTCTCGTCGCCTGCGCGGACCCGAGGGCAGAACTTGATGCACTCGTAGGCGCAGTTCTTGGGCTTGCATCGGTCCTTGATGAGTACCGCGATCCGCATGGCTCTGTTCTCATCCTGAAGAAATCAGTGCTTGATAATGTTTGTGTCCAGGCTCGTGTCAAGAGGTTTTTTTGGCGGCTATGACGTAGTAACCATAGCGGGAGTAGATGGTGTAGAGGAACTGGAGGAAGACCCTCGGGAGGAGGATTCCACGGGCCATCAGGGCATGGAGTCGGGGGCTCTGTCTCTGGGTTGCCTGGGTCTTTTGTTGCATGGAGAACAGGAGATAGAAGCGGAGGACTTGGAGGCGGCTGACGTTTCGGTTTTTCAGGAGGTTGTCGACGTCCTGGATGGTGAAGCCTTCCTTTTGTAGCAGTGTCAGGAACCGGGTAATGGTGACCGCGTTGTGCTGCAGGATGGATGCTCTGGGGGTTTGCCGGGGAATGGTCTTGGTGGGGATCAGGTCCAGGATGAGCAGTGTCCCTTGTGGTTTGAGGATCCGGTTCATCTCCCGGGCGAAGGCCTGTTTGTCTTCGGCGTGGCTGGCGGATTCCAGGGCGTAGGCGGCGTGGAAGGAGGCGGCGGGAAACGGGGCATGCAGGAAGGTGCCTTGGAGGAACCGGGCGTTTCCCAGCTGTGCGGTCTTCTGGTGGTGTCGGGCGATGGTCACCTCGGTGGGGGCGAGGGTCAGGCCGACGAAGGAGCAGGCGGGGTGCTGACTGGCGAGGTAGAGGGTGGTGGTGCCGGTGCCGCAGCCGGCATCGAGGATGGCCGCGCCCGGGAATGCCTTGAGGTTAAGGCGCTGATCGACGTAGGCATCCATCTGGTGGCCTGGTGTCGTTGCTATGCGGTCTCCTTGTTCGTGGTAGTCGAAGTGCCAGCTGCCTTCTCGTCGTGCCCGCCTCAGGGAATCCTCTGGGTTGGTCCATAGGGATTCGTAGTACTCAGCAAGGGTTGTTTCGTAGCGGCTGAGCGGTGGTGCATCCTGGACCTTGGTCATCGCGAGTCTCCGATGCTCTTTGAATGAATAAAGGGAAGCGTTTTTTAAATTGTTCTGCTCGGTGGGCCTTTTGTTGAATCCTTTGGTAGAAGTCCCATTGGTACTCTTTCTTGATAATGTTGGTGCCTGAATCCGGTCGGGTTTTTATAGATTTCACCTCTTTTCCGTGCGGTAGGTATAAGAGGACTGTCCTTGATGTGGGGGGAGCCGGAGTGATGCATCGATGAACCAGACGAGTGAGACGAAGAAGACGGTGCCTGCGGTCGCTGAACCTGCGCCTCTGGGGCTGATCGGGCTGGCGGTCGCGGCCTTGGTGTTGGCCTCGACGGACCTGGGGATGGCCTCAGCGTCGGCGTTGTCGTTGATGATCCCCTGGACGATGTTCGTGGGGGCGACGGCGCAGCTCATCGCCGGGTTGATGGAGTTCCGCCGCAACAACGTGTTCGGGGCGACGACGTTCACCACCTATAGCTTCCTGTGGTATTCGGTGTCGATTACGCTGCTGATCACGATTTTCACGAACGTGACCTTTGACCTGACGCATTATGCGTACGGGCTGCTGGGGTTCTTTATCTTCAGCGTGATCCTGACCGTGGCGTCGTTGATGACGAATACGACGTTAGTATTAATCTTGGTTGGGATTGATGGGGCGCTGGGCAGTCTGGTGGCGAACCTGCTGGCGAAGACGCCCTCGGTAATCGTGGGCGGGTTTCTGCTGCTCGTGTCTGTCCTGTCGTTCTACGGGGCCGCCGCAATCCTGCTCAATAGCATGTCGGGCCGCGTGGTGCTGCCGGTCGGGCGGCCGCTCTGGCGTCCGCGTGGCGGCGCATAGAGTACATATAATATACAAAGGGAAACGGGACTTGATGGTTCGGGTTCATTGCGGTGGTGGGCGAAAATCATCCGGGGCATTGCCTACGGTCGCATCCGTCATTCTCTGCTTTGGGAAAGACCTGCGGTTTTTTTTCAGATGGAGTTGACTGGCCTTCTAACCCCTGCCTTACTTATCAAAATGATATAATTTTTATTTTTTATTCCCTTATCTTTCATAATATATATATGGCATGTTCATTCAGACTATAAGGAGGGAAAGAGGAGGCATTCTATGAAAATGAGACGGCGAGTTCCCCTCCGAGCCTCACCGAAACTCTGATATATAGCCGCGTATCTTACCTTATATTATTGGAAGGCGAATATTTATGAATCGGTTAAAGAAAATGTCCCCTGTGGATAGTAGGCTGATCACACGACTCTTCGCGGTGGTCCTTTGTGCCACGATGTGCACGACCGCCATCTCGATGCATAGCATCGCGAACGCATCCACCGCGACTCCCTCCACGCTCAGCTACACCTTCTCCTTTGCATCGCCAAGCCTGTCAAGCCAGCAGCTCCTCTCCCAATCGTTCACCCACATCAGCATGCCCAATAGCCTGACGATGGGAAAAGACGCCGGCCTCCCGGCTCTCCCCGTCTCCTTCATCAAGATCGCCCTGCCGGCCCTCACGACCGTCGACACCATCACCGTCACCGGCGCCAGCATCCCGGTCCAGACCCCCATTGACCTCAAAGAGGAACCCATCACGCCATACCAGCACCCGATTCCTTTCGGCGACCCGCTCCCCGATGCCATCGACATGGACCAGGCCATCTACCACTCCGCGGCCCCCTACCCGGCGAGCAGCTACGACAGCCAATACGAGGTCGGCTACTGCCGCGGCTACGCGATCCTCTCCATAGCCCTCACCCCCGTACAATATGTCCCAGCCGCCGGCACCCTCGTCTACACGCCGCAGCTCACCGTCTCCGTGAACCTTAAGCCTGCGCCCATGAACCCGCTTTTCCGTAACAATCCCGATGACGCGGCCTGGGTTCAGGCCCTTGTCTGCAACCCCGATGTCGTACCCAGTTACCACAACATCGGATCTCCCCTGGAGTACCCCGGTGGGCTCTGCGATCCCAGCCACCACTATGATTATGTCATAATAACCACGACCCAGAACGGCCTCAATGACTGGCCTACGAGCGAGACCACGCCCTATAACTGGACCAGCCTGATGCAGCACGAGGGAGCCGTCGGTCTGAGTGCCGTGAAAGTCACCAAGCAGGATATCGACGCCTGCGACGCGTACCAAAACACGACCCCGATCTTCAACGACCTTCAGGCTCATATCCGCGAGTTCTGCAAGGATGCCTACTCGGATTGGGGCACCGAATACGTCCTTGTGGCCGGAGATGCAGATACCATCCCTGCCCGATTGATGTCCTCGGACGCCGAATACAACGTCGACGCGGACCTCTACTGGAGTAACCTTGACAACAGCTTCAACGCGAACCAGAACGGCTACTGGGGCGAGGAAGGCGACAGCGGCTTCGACCTCTACTCCGAGCTCTACCTCGGACGGCTCACCTGCGACACCCCGCAGGACGTCTCTAACTGGATGACCAAGAGCTTCCGCTATGCTGCGGAGAACGACCCGACCATCCTGGACAATGCGGCGTTCTACGGCGGCGACACCGGCTGGAACTGCCAGGGGGACGACTTTGAGGACTACGGCGGGGTCAAGGGAACCAGCAACTGGCTCGGCCCGGATCCCGGCGCCACCGGCCCCTACCCGGGTTGGATGGGCTTCGAGTACGGCTTCGAGTCCTGGAACGCGATCTACGCGGGTGTCCCCTACTCTATGGATAACCAGTGGACTGAAGAGCCCCCGAACCCCGGCTGGCATGGAGGCTATGGCCAAGGCGTTTCTGGACTGCGCAATGCCATTAACAACGACCAAGTCTCGATTATCTCCGGCATCGCTCATGCCGACGAGCACATGTCCCTGGATGTGTACGACACCACGTGGGAGACCCAGTACCACAACCAGCATCCGTTCTTCATCCATGACTTCGGCTGCCACTGCGGCGACTTCGACGCCAGTGACGACGGCATCCTGGACTCCATGCTCTTCCGCTCCGACACCTATCTGGCCTTCGGCTGCGTCTACAACACCGGGTACGGCTGGGGTGCCTACGACGACACCAACTCCTCCAGCGCCATCCAACAAAAGATGTTCTGGGACTACTTCTTCGACCTGGCCAACAACTCCGGCAGCGTCGCTAGCTGGCAGTTCGGCAAAGGCCATGCGTTCTCCAAGGACGAGATGGCCCCGACCATCGACTGGGACTCCTATGGTTCCTGCCGAGAGACCATCCAGTGTTGCCTGCTCTTCGGCGACCCTGCCCAGCTGTTCAAACCCGTGCGGTCGAACACGCCGCCCTCCGATCCAAGCACGCCTCAGGGACCTGCCAGCGGCGTCGTCGCCTTCGAGTACACCTTCACCTCGACCAGCGTCGACCCGGACAACGACCCCATCCTCTTTCTCTTCGATTGGGGCGATGGCACGAACAGCGGATGGGTCGGCCCGTTCCCCTCTGGGGGCCCCGGCAGCGCGAGCCACATCTGGATCAAGGGTGACACCTATCAAGTCACGGTGACCGCAAAGGACACGCTTGGTGCAGGGACGAATGTCTCGGCGCCCGCGTCCATTACGATTGGCGCACCGGTCCTGACCTGCAAGGCGGTCAGGGGTGGCCTCGGCGCCAAAGTGGTCCTGCTTAACACGGGAGAAGGCAATGCCTCGAATCTCGTCTGGAAGATAAAGATCACCGGTGGCCTCCTCAAGAGTATCTACCGGGAGACCGCGGGGATGATTGGGGACCTTCCAGTGGACCAGGCGGTCACGTTGAAGCCCTTCAGCCTCAGCATCATCGGCTTCGGGGGTCTCACCGTTCAGGTGACGGCGAGCGCGACCTATGCGGACGACCTCATCTACAACGCGACAGGGTTCATCCTCGGCCCGTTCATGGTTTTCCTCCCCTAAGGTGGGCGCCCTGAAAAGGGTGCTTCCGGAGATGCCGTCTCGGCCTGACCGGAAGCCCCTGCTCTCTTTTCTTTACTTTTATTTTTTCTTTTTTTGCCTCTGCGAGCATTTGACACCTATATTGCTTCGTAAGGCTGCACGCTGCTTTCCCCGATTCCAAGGAAATCACTCCAAGGCCGTGAAACATATGCCCGCAACAGGGGGAATTCCGGATTTCGAACCGTCTAATTCCACTCTTATTTATATATGTGTATAAATACTATATAATATTATATAATTCAAACGTAATTTTTATTTTTATTTGAAAGATATAATTAAGTTTATAAGGGTGAATATCATTCTAATACATTGGAGGAGGTATAATACAAAATGAAAAGAAAAGCAGAAACCCTTTATCAACATAAGCTGGTGAAAACAACGACGTTCCTGACGTTGCTTGTTGCCGCCACTATGCTCTTTACCAGCGTAGTCCCAGCAGCACAATTGACGCCAGGTTCGAAGCCTGTAAACATGCTGCCCCAATCGACAGCGCAAAACGCCGCGACGATCAAATCCCATAACCCTGGAGCAGCCGCCCCAGTAAACCTGGTGGAACAGATAATTAAGTACCACTCGGGATACAGCAATAACGCCATCGGGTTCAGCGGCGCCATGACATGGGAAGGAGCTATGAGGGTCACGCCCGACTTGATGGCCCCCTATAACGGCTACAGCCTGGTTGCGGTCAACTGGTACGTCTATGACCTCTCAGCCCCGACAGCTACCGTCAAGATCTATGCTGCCGGAACTACGTCAGCACCCGGATATCTTCTCGAATCCGTCCCCTTTGTACCGGCAATCGGATTCCAGAGGATCGACCTGACTTCGCCCATAACGTTAAACGTTGGCGAGGACCTATGGGTCTCCATTGAATGCGCCCAGACCATGGCAGGCTATCCGTACGGTATCGATGTCGGCCCAGCAATTCAGACAAAAGGCGACTTCATCTACTACAGCGGCGCCTGGACTGAAATCTATCTCCTGGGTCTCAACTACAACTGGTGCGTTGAAGCCGTCGTCGACCAACTCGGTCCAACGCCCGAGCATGACGTCTCGGTCGTCAGCATCGACTCCCCGTCTAGCGGACCAGCCGGCGTTATCACCCCGTTGATCACGGTCGCTAACATCGGGAACAACACCGAAACCTTCCCGGTGAACTACCAGATCACCCGGGCCGTTCCCCCGAGCCCACCGACCACGCTCTACAGCACGAGCTTCGACAGCCTCGCTGGGTGGAACAATGTCATCGTCGTTGGCTCCTACTTATGGGAGATCATCGGCACCGGTGGCTACCCAAGCCGTCCACCGCACACGGGTGCCTATCAGGCGCAATATAACAGCTATTTCGCCTATACGGGATCCGGAGCCGATATTACGATGCAAACCCCGATGGACTGGAATGCCCATGCTGGATCGCAGATCATCGTGAGCTTCTGGATGTACCACGACACGAACTACGCGGGCTACATCGACTATGTCATGCCGCTCATCTCGTTCAACGGAGCCACCTGGTACTATTATGATATCGTCTACCGGTACACTGGCACTCTTGGTTGGGCACAGAAGAGCTATGACTTCTCCGCGTATGCAGCGGGAAACCCAACGGTGTACATGGGGTTCGAGTCATACTCCGACTATGGATCCTCCATGAGTATCGATGATTTCAGCGTCCTCATCCCTGGCTACCAACCGCCACCAATCATGGAGTACGACCACACGGTAAACGTTACGCTCGCACCGAGAGCCTCTGAACAAATCACGATGCCCACATGGACTCCACAGGGCTGGCAGAACGTCGAGAACCAGGATGTCAACTATGGTTCAACCGCGACCGCAACCCTGGCCGGCGACCCGACGCCTTCCAACAACATCAAGACCAAGGCGTTCACCCTGCACTACCCCTACATCCACGATGTCGCAACGACCGCGATCGTCTCACCCAACGCTGACGGCAACGGACAGACCCTGCCCGTGCAAGTCACGATCGCCAACCTCGGACAGAACCGGGAATGCTGCTTCTTCGTTAACGCCAAAATCGGCCTAGAAGCCCAGACCAACGCCTACTTCCAGGACTTTGAGGCAGGCAACGGCGGCTACACGCAAACCGGCGTCTACAGCCAATGGACGTATGGCACCTCAGGCAACTCGGCACCCCATTCCGGCTCGTACGACTGGGCGGTCCCACTGAGCGGTTACTACGCAAACTATGATAACGCAAAGCTGGACACCATCACCCTGCCCACGGTCCCATCCAACTCTAAGCTCGAATACTGGCACTGGTATAGCACTGAGAGCTACTGGGATGGATACAACGTGAAAGTCTCCATCAACGGCGGCTCGACCTGGAGCATCCTTGGTGCCTTCGGCGCGCCCTACAACGAAGACGCAGCCTCCACGGGCAACGCTGCTATCCCTGGTGAGACCTGCTTCAGCGGCACCAGCGGTGGCTGGCAGATGGTCACCATGGACCTGAGCGCCTACGCTGGACAGAACATCAAGCTGCGGTTCCAATTCGGCTCTGACAGCTCGGTCAACTCCTACTACGGTGTTATCATCGATGATATCCGTATCTACAGCATCGGCGTGATCCCCGAGTACAACGAGCAGATCTGTGTCGGCGCCTGGTTGAACCCCGGTGAGAGCCAAACGTTGACCTTCCCTGACTGGACTCCTGCTGCCCTCGCAGCTGGCATCTCCGGCGACATCAACTATATCGTCTCAGGGACCACACAACTGCCTACCGACACGCACCACGCGAACGACGCAATGGCGGGTGCCTTCACCCTCAGCTGGTTCCATGATGTTCAGGTGAAGTCCATTACCTCACCGAGCATGCAGCGGAACAAGGGAGAGGTCATCTTCCACCAGGTACCCATCCCACTAGACACCTACTACTGGGCGTTCTACACCTCGGACAGCAGACCGGGCTACCTATGCAAGGATGACTTCTGGGGCCTGACGACTGGCATCGGTGACATCGAGTTCTGGGGATCTCCACTCATCTACAACTATGGCTGGAGCCAAGGCCAACCGGCCGGCGGAACCTTCGACATCATCTTCTATGACACCGCTGGAACCGTAGTCAACACCTTCACGGGACTCCAACCAACATTCGAGCCCTACGGAGCTGTTGGTGGCTATTGGATGGCCTACCACTGGTCGATTGATCTGCCTGAAACCGTCAGCCTGACCGACGGATGGGTATCCATCCAGTCGACAGCCTTCAGCGACGCCAGCTGGTTCCTGTGGCTGGATTCGTTAGAAGGGAACTTCAACGCGCAACAGAATGGCGGCAGTCTCGGCGACAGCCTGGCCTTCAACCTGTCAGCAGGCGGAGGCGGCCCAGGACAACCACCCGTTAAAGTCTGGGTCAACACCGGGTCTCAGTCCATCGCTGGCATCGTCAAGAACGCGGGGACCTTCCCCGAGTCTGACCTGACCTGCGACGCATACATCCTGGACTACACCACCGATCCGAACGGGAGCAGTGTCTACACGGACGCCATCGGAAGCATCAGCCTCGGACCACTCGGAGTCGAGCAGGCACTCACCTTCCTGCCCTACACCTTCGCGGCTGAAGGAGTCTTCGGCCTGTTCCTGAATATCCCGCTGGGCAACGATGACTCACCGAACAACAACATGAAGTCCCTAGGGATTGGTTGTGACACGACCGCACCGACATCCACCATCGTGGTAAGCCCCGCTACACCGAATGGGGACAACAGCTGGTACGTCACCGCTGTAACGTTTACCCTTACGGCGACTGACCCCAACCTCGCTAGCACCACAACGGCAGGATCAGGCGTCGGCAGCATCATGTACCAGATCGACAGCCAGACCCCGCAGGCCTACCAAGGCACAGCCGTATCGGTTGGAACAGACGGACCGCACACCGTGAAATACTGGTCAATCGACAAGGTCGGCAACACCGAAGCACAGAGACAGGTGACCTTCAAGATCGACAGGACCGTCCCGCAGATCACCCTGACCAAGGAGATGCTGCTGAACAAGATCCGCTACACCGCTAACTGCAACGATTCAATGAGCGGTTTGAACCGGGTCGTGTTCTACCTGCAGGGCGCACAGCAATTCATCGACACCGAAGCACCCTACCAGTGGACCTTGAGCCCCGTACCACACGTGAACCTCACCGTCCGCGCCACCGTGTTTGACAACGCAGGCAACAGCTTCTTCGCAGAAACGGGATCGATCACTCAGCAGATAACACCGCAGTACCAGCCGAGTGCACCAGCACCCCAGGACTAAAGGAGTCGTTGAAGGACAACCCATCAATTGGGAGGAATCATTCCTCCCCCCTCTCTTTCTTTTTTTTCGCCTCGTCTTTTGGCGAATCCCCCATCCGCGCCATATCCCGGTTTGAGGCGCAAGGAGACTCTCATCCTCATGGCACAGCCTCACTCGACCGACCTCACTTGTCTAATATTAATATTAAATAAAATATAAATAAAAAAATATTGAAATAACACGACCACGTTTCCGACTTACCTGATCCTTACCATCCCCCCAGGAATTGGAGAAGAGCCCCATGAACCAGAAACCAAACCACCACACCTATAGGCCGATCACACCACTCATGGCGCTGGCCCTCTGCCTGACCATGTGCCTGCCGACTGCGATGGTGGCGAGCGCACACGGGAATACCGACTCGCAGACCCCCACCGCCCTCACCTATCAGTTCCTCTTCAAGGAACCAACGCTCAGCGCCACCCGGCTCGACAGCCGCACATTCACCCAGCTGCACCTCACGGGCGCCATGAACCTCGGCAAGGACGTCGGCGGCCCCAGCATCCCCGTCTCCTTCGTGAAGCTTGCGCTGCCGCCTATGACAACCGTGGACACCCTCACCGTCTCCGGTCCCGCAGCACCCGTCGACACCGGCACCACCCTCCTGGACCATCCAGTCACACCATTCCAAAAGGAACTGCCCGCTGGTAGTGACGCCCCCACTACAATCGCCTTCAACCCTTCTATCTATTCGCTCCAAACCCCATACCCGCAGTCGCCGTATGACGGCAGCTACGACATCGGATACTGCCGCGGCTACGCGATCCTGTCGCTACCACTCATGCCTGTCCAGTACATCCCCGCCCAAGGAACGCTTCTCTACCACCCCCAGCTCACCATCACGATCACCTTGAAATCCGCGCCCATGAACCAGTTCTACCGCAACAGCGCTGATGATGCAGCCTGGGTCCAATCACTCGTCTGCAACCCCGATGTCGTCGCCAGCTACAGCACTCAGGGCCGTGCCACCACCGAGTACCCCGGCGGCCTCTGCGACCCCAGCCAGCATTTCGACTACGTCATCGTCACTACCACGCATAACTCCTTGGATCACTGGGACACCAGCGATCAGACCCCATACAACTGGGATAGTCTCATCACCGAACATAGCCAAGACGGATTGCAAAGCACCGTCGTCACCGTTCAAGATATTAACGCCTGCACAGACTACTTCAATACAACCCCCATGTTCAATGATCTGCAAGCCCACATCCGCGAGTTCTGCAAAGACGCGTATCAGGATTGGGGCACCCAGTACGTCCTCATCGCAGGAGATTCAGACCAACTTCCCTCCCGCCTAATGGATTCTAATGCTGAATCCGGCGTCGACGCGGACATTTACTTCAGTAATCTGGATAAGAACTTCAACGCCGACCAGGACAGCCACTGGGGCGAGGAAGGCGACATCGGCTTCGACCTCTACTCCGAGCTCTACGTCGGCCGAATTACCTGCGACCAACCGCAGGATGTCTCTAACTGGCTGACCAAGAGTTTCAACTACGCGAACCAGGGCGACCCAAACATCCTCGACAACGCTGCTTTTTACAGCGGTGAGATGGGATGGCCCGTCGGCGGCGACGAATTCGAGGACTACTGCGCCATCAAGGGAACCCACAATTGGCTGGGTCCACAACCAGGAGCACATGGGCCATACCCAACCTGGTTAGGCTTCCAGTTCGGTTTTGAGACCTGGAACGCTACATATTCAGGCATTCCCTACAACCTCTCCATCCGCTGGACCGCGGAATCCTCTCCGCACCCCGGATGGCAGGGAGGTAATCAGGATGCAGCCATCATGGGACTACGCGACGCGATTAATAACGATCTGGTCTCCCTTATCAGCGGCGTAGCCCATGCAGATCCAACCTGTTCTCTTGACGTCTACGACACTGACTGGGAGTCCCAGTATCATAACACACATCCATTCTTCATCACCGACTGGGGCTGCCACTGCGGCGACTTCGACGATGGAGACGGCGTTCTGGAAACCATGCTGTTCTACTCCAACACGTCTCTTGCATTCGGCTGCGTCTACAATACTGGGTATGGCTGGGGATGCTTCATGGATACGAACTCCTCCAGCGCCTTACAGCAGAAATGCTTCTGGGATTATCTCTTCGATGTGGAGAACAACTCCGGCAATATTGCCAACTGGCAACTCGGTAAAGCCCACATGTTCTCAAAGGACGAGATGGCCCCGACCCTCAACTGGACGTATAGCGATGCCCCGGGCAGTTGGCGAGAGACCATCCAATGCATGACGCTCTTCGCGGACCCCGCGCAGAAGCTGAAGCCCGTCCGTGAGAACCATGCCCCTGCCACGCCCACCGCCCCCATCGGGCCTGTCTCCGGGACCGTCGCGGTGAACTACACCTTCACCACGAGCACGACAGATCCAGACAACGACGGGCTCCTCTATCTCTTCGACTGGGGCGACGGCACGAACAGCGGATGGGTCGGCCCGTTCGCCTCAGGAGCACCAGGGAACGCCACCCATTTCTGGACCTATGGAGGGAACTTCACCGTCAAGGTCATGGCCAAGGACACCATCGGGTTGCCCACGGGATGGTCCGACCCGGTCACCATCCTCATCGGAGCCCCGATCCTACAAGTCCAAGAAGTGACGGGCGGCATCGGCGTCAAGGTCACCCTCATCAATGTCGGGGACGGCAATGCCAAGACCAGCTGGCGGGTCACGGTCACCGGCGGCCTCAGAGGCCTGATCACCCTGCAGAACTCCGGGAACATCGACTCCTTGCCGGTCAACGAGCCCCAGACTATCCATCCCTTCAACATCTTCGTAGGATTCGGGAGGATCACAATCATCGTTGAGGCGAGCGCGGTCTACGGAAACTCGATTAAGACGGACGCGACCGCGTTCCTCTTCGGGCCCTTCGTCCTCAACGTAAAGTTAAAATAAGGAAGAAAGTCATATTGAGATGAAACATATGAGCACCCACCACCGAACCACCGTCGTGGCAGCGGCAATCCTAATGCTCCTCCTAGGGGCTTTCATCCCGCTCCACCATGCCAGCGCCGTTTCAACCCTTCATCCCCTCGGGATCACAGTTGCTACGGACGGCGACGCCCTTACCATCACGTACGACATCCAAGGCGTCACCATGAGCCCTGTGACTATCGACGGGCAGGCCTATGCCATCCCCTCCCTCAGCGGGGAGTCCCATCTGCTCCTCACGGGGGAGCCGGATCTGCCGTTGATCTGTCGTAGCGTCATCATCCCGGACACTGCGCGGATGCAGGCCCAAGTCACCCACTCCTCCTACGTCGACTACTCCGGGGTCCGCGTCGCCCCATCGAAGGGCAACCTGCCCCGCACCATAGACCCCGCGGACGTCCCCTACACGTTCGGGATGGTGTACACCAAGGATGCCTGGTACCCGGCCTCACCGGTCTCCCTGCGGGAGCCGTACGTCCTTCGGGACTTCCGGGGCCAGACCGTGGTCCTCTGTCCAGTGCAATACAACCCTGTGCGGCAGACCCTGCGGGTCTACTCCGAGGTGACCGTCGAGCTCACCGCGGTCGGCGTGGACACCGTGAACTGCCTGCAGCGCAGCCAGCAAGTCACTTCTGTTGACTCTGCCTACGCGATGATCTACGCCCGGCAGTTCCTCAACTACGGCAGCGGGCGTTACACCCCCGTCGAGGAACAGGGCAACATGCTCATCATCACCTACGACAGCTTCTACCAAGACATGGTCCCCTTCCTGCAGTGGAAGCTTAGCGAGGGCATCCCCACCGTGATGGTGAACGTCTCCACCATCGGCAACGCGAACTCGATCAAGACCTACATCGCCGACTCCTATAACAGCAACGGGTTGACGTTCGTCCTGCTCGTTGGTGATTCCGGTCAAGTCCCTACCTTTATCTATAGTGGGGACGCCTCCGACCCCAGCTACTCGTTTATCGTCGGTAGCGACCACTACTCAGATTTGTTTGTCGGCCGGTTCTCTGCCGAGACTAACGCGCAGGTCCAGACCCAGGTCCAACGCAGCGTCGAATACGAACGAGATGTCCTGGTCGGAGCTGACTGGTGCCAAAAGGGCTCCGGGATCGGTTCCCCGTACGGTGCAGGCCAGGGTGACGATGGCGAGGCTGACTGGCAGCATATGCGTAATATTCGCTCAGATCTCCTCGGATTCACGTACACGGAGGTTGATGAGTTCTACGGCGGAAGCCAAGGGGGAGAGGACCAGCCGGGTGATCCCACATCATCCATGGTCGCTGACGCGCTCAACGAAGGCCGCAGCATTTTGGACTACTGCGGACACGGCTCTGTCGACTCCTGGGATACCTCCGGATTCAGCATCAGCAACGTCAACCAACTCACCAACGACAACATGCTGCCGTTCATTGACTCCGTCGCGTGCTTCGTCGGCGACTTCGATGGCCAGACCTGCTTCGCCGAAGCCTGGCTGCGTGCCACCCACAACGGCGAGCCCACCGGTGCAATCGCCCACTTCGGGTCTACGATTTCCCAATCCTGGGCTCCGCCCATGGCCGCCCAGGATGAGACCATTGACCTTCTCACGCACCAATATCCAGATAACTACAAGGTCACCGTCGGCGGCATCTACTACGACGGCTGCATGAAGATGAACGACGATTACGGCAGCCAGGGCTACGGTGAAACCGATTACTGGACGATCTTCGGCGATCCATCCCTGATGGTCCGCACGGCCTCGCCCGAGACGGTCACGGTCACGCACAACCCTGGCATCCCCATCGGCTCCGACTTCTTCGATGTCACCGTCGCCGGGGTGGAGGGAGCACGGTGTGCCGTTTCCCGTAGCGACGAGCTCATCGGCACGGCGTATACGGATACCTCAGGGGTCGCCCATATCCAGTTCAGTGGGCCGTTGAACGGTGCCGATCCGGTCCAGCTCGTGGTCACCGCGTTCAACAAACAGACGTACCTTGCGACGATCATCGTCTTTGCGGGATCGCCGCCTGCGACACCCGCAGCGCCTCAGGGCCCTACCGTGGGTAACGTGGGTGTCAACTACACGTTCTCCGCGGTGACGACCGATCCGGACAACGACACCGTCTCGTATCGGTTCGACTGGGGTGACGGCAACATCAGTGCATGGGCCGGGCCGTTCGCGTCCGGCGCACCGGGCACTGCAAGCCATGCCTGGGCGGACGGCGGCACCTACAGCGTGCGCTGCCAGGCGAAGGACGTCTTCGGGCTTCCGAGCAACTGGTCCGAGCCCGCCAGCATCCACATCCTGAAGCCCAACGTCACGATCGCGAAGGTATCGAGTGGCGTGCTGGGCATCACCGTCACCGTCACCAATGTCGGGGACGCCAACGCCAGCCTGATCCCGTGGTCCGTGACCTGCAAGCGGATGTACGACTATCCGTCGCATTTCAACAAGAATTTCGACGGCAACATCACCGAGATCGCCGCAGGCGCCTCGAAAAAGATACCCATCAGACCGATTATCGGTTTCGGCATGGCGAAAATGACCATCCAGGTGTACGATAAGGTAACGAGTGTAACGGGAATCGTCCTCGGCATGGTCGTCATCGTCCTGCCCGGTCACTAAGAAAAGTTAATCAGCATGGGGAGACATAGACTCTCCCCATACCTTTATTTTCATAAAAAAGGGGGAATATATTCATCATGAGCACGCATCCAGCCTCAAAACTCGGAAGCATCAGCATCTTCATCCTCGTCATGCTCGGCAGCCTTGGCGGCATCACACAAGCCACCACCACCGCGGGCGGGACACGGGACTTCCATTCCTACGCGCAAATGACGGCGGCGCTGCAGACCATCGCCTCGACCTACCCGGACATCGCCCGCCTCTACGACCTGGGCCACAGCGTCCAGGGACGGGTCCTGTGGGGCCTGAAGATTACGGACAACCCGGACCAAGAGGAGGACGAACCCGAGGTCCGCATCTGCGGCAACCACCACGGCAACGAGTACATGGGCGCCGAGATGCCCCTGATGCTCGCACAGTACCTCACGGACAACTACGACAGCATCCCAGAGATCACCGACCTCGTCGACAACCGGGAAATCTGGATCATCCCCATGGTCAACCCCGACGGCCATGAAGCCGGCTCCCGGGGCAACGCCAACGGCGTCGACCTCAACCGCGACTACGGCTACATGTGGGAATCCGGCTGGGGCAGCCCAGGTCCCTTCTCGCAGCCAGAGACCAAGGCGATGCGCGCCAACGCCATGGACCACAACTACGTCCTCTCCCTCTCCTACCATACCTCAGGCAACATCGTCAACTACGTCTGGAACTACAAGCACATGAGCGTCCCCGACGTCGCCGTCGCGGTCCAGCTCTCCAACGACTTCGCCTCTCACAACGGCTACTGGGTCACCGACGGCTACGACTGGTACCAGACACGCGGGGACTGCAACGACTTCAGCTACGGCTGCCGCGGAGACCTCGACTGGACCATCGAGATACAAGACAACGACATCCCCAGCGCCTGGAACCTCAACCGCGACGCGATGCTCGGCTTCATCCAATCCGCTGACATCGGCCTGCGCGGCATCATCACCGACGCCAACACCGGCCGGCCCCTTGACGCCACCGTCTACGTCGAAAACCTCTATTGGCCATGCTTCACAGATCCCAACGTCGGCGACTACCACAAAGTCCTGCTCCCCGGCACCTACACCGTCCACTACCGGGCCAACGGCTACGCCGAACAGACCCGCGACGTCACCGTGACCAGCGGGGCTCCCACGGTGATGAACGTGCAACTCTCCCCTGGGCCCGACTACTACGCTCACCAGGTCACCATGTGCAGCTTCTACGACCCCTACAGCTTCCCCAACAACTTCCAGAACAACCCCACCGAGGCCATCGCAGCACTCGATGCTCCCGATGACAGCTGTGCCTCCCTTGGCGTCAATGGATACATTGTCTTGGACATGGGAACCAACATCACTGACGCATCAGGCGCCGCGGACTTCAAGGTCATCGAAGATGAATCCACCTCGGACGGCTACCAGGTGTACGTCTCCCAACAATGGAACGGCCCCTGGACATCCCTGGGCTCGGGCAACGGCGTCACGGAGTTCGACCTTCACGGCTCATCACTCGCCTATGCCGGCTACGTCAAGATCGTCGACGACGGCACCGGCAGCCCCACTGAGTCACATCCCGGCGCGGACATCGACGCGGTCCAGAACCTCGCCCCCCAGGTCACGAACCAGCCGCCCAACATCCCTGATGCACCTCAGGGCCCGACCAGTGGATACACCTATGTAGAGTATAGCTTCCATGCGGTCGCGCCCGTGGACCCGGACGGAACCCTCGTCTACCTCCGCTGGTTCTACGGGGATAATACCACCGACTGGCTCGGTCCGTACAGCCCCGGACAGCAGGTCAACACCAGCCATATGTGGACTACGCCATGGGTTTACGAGGTCCGTGTTCAAGCGAAGGATCTGAACGGCTCGATGAGCGCCTACTCCGCGCCCTTAAACATCACGATTACTGAACAGCCTAAAATCATCATCACGAATATTCATGGCGGCCTAGGTTTGAGTGTCACTGCTCACAATCAGGGAAGCCAGAACCTCTCCAACGTCCCATGGTCGGTTTCTGTCAAAGGCGGCGTTATATTCATCGCCAAGGGGACCAGTGGGCAGATCGCCAGTTTTGCAGCCGGCGAGAATGCCTCGGTACACACGGGACTGATCTTAGGCCTCGGCAAGGTGAGCATCACTGCCACAGTCGGCGATGGGACCGGTCTTGCCAGCGGGTTCCTCCTCGGCCCATTCCTCGTGCATGTTGAACAGACTCTCAAGGATGCATGAATCATATGAAGCGAATCCTTTGTCTTGGCATTGTCTGCCTGTTTGCCACGCTGGGAATATCCAATTGCCTGGTCTCAGGAACACACTCTGACGTGCTCCGTTGTAACGATCGGTGCGGTGCGGCATACCTCGCTGCAATGGGCGGCACGGCATCGTCCGCCGACCCTCTTCCGGCTGCGCTTGAGGATTCCCCGATCGGCGAGGTGCTCTGGCATTACTTCATCACCGGCGGGTCTGATAACAGCCCCAAGTCAATCCATGCCCTCGCGGACATCAACGGCGACGGAATCAGCGACGTCGTCGTCGCCTCGGAGGACTACTACATCCGCTGCCTGAACGGCGCGACAGGTACGATGCTGTGGCAGCATGAGATCTATGCAGGATCGGTGTACCTCCAGAACGGCCTCGATGTCATCCCGGACATGAACCATGACGACTATCCCGACGTAGTCGTCGGGGCGACCGGCGGGGCACGGCTCATCCAATGCATCTCCGGGCGTACCGGTGAGATGCTCTGGACGCACGATACCCATGAGTATGGCGATGGAGGCTGGGTCTATCAGGTCAACGGCCAATGCGACTTCAACAATGACGGCGTGAACGACATCCTCGCGGCCACTGGGGATGATGGCTCCGGCACCGGCCCGCAGCGGATCTACTGTCTCAACGGCCTGACCGGGGTCTCGATCTGGGAGCGGCCCCTGGGCGGCCCCGGGTTTGCGGTGATGAGCATCGAGGACTGCACGGGGGACGGGCGGGCGGATGTGCTGGCAGGCTGTTCGAATGATGCGGAGACTATCGGCTACGCCAAGGGCATTAATGGCGCCTCTGGCGCTGTCCTCTGGACCTTTACAGTCCCCGGGTCGTCAGTGTGGGCGCTACAGCAGACGGATGATCTCAACGGCGACGGCATCCCGGATGTCATCATCGGGGATTTCCTAGGCTCTGGCAACATCTACGGTCTGAACGCGGCGACCGGCGGGCAGCTCTTCCATCACAGCATCGGCTCGATCATGGTCCTGCGGTTCGCACGCATGGGGGATATCAATGACGATGGTTATTCTGACTTCATCCCGTCGCACACGAACGCGCAGGCGATGGTCCTGGATGGGACGACGGGACAGCCGATCTGGACGCATCCGGTGGCGGATCAGTGCTGGCAGGTGGCGGCCTCGACCGATATCAGCGGCGACGGGATCGACGACGTGCTGATCGGCACGTTGTACAACAATAATTATGTTTATTTCTTGAACGGCGTCTCCGGTCAGGCGTTGTTCTCTACGGGCTACGGCGAGGCGCTCGATGCGTTGGCCGCGATCCCGGATGTCAACGGGGACGGCTCCATGGAGATGGTCGCCGGCGGCCGGAACGGGAAGGTCACGTGTTTCTCCGGGGGTCCGAATGCTTCTGCACCGCCGCAGCCGACGGTGACCGCGAATTTCACGGCGGATGTCACCGAGGGAGTTGCGCCGCTGCTGGTCCATTTCATAGATACCTCGGTGGCGCAGGATACGACGATCACCTCGTGGCAGTGGGACTTCAACGGGGACGGCACGATTGAGAGTGGGGAGCAGAACCCGAGCTGGACCTATGCTGAGGAGGGGAATTATACGGTGTCGCTGACGGTTTCCGATGGCATCCTTGTCGATACGGAGACGAAGGTCGATTTCATTCGGGTGTCCTCAGCGCAGGGCGCTCTTGTGTTTGGGAACGTATCTGGTGGCCTATCGAGGATTAAAGTAGAGATCCAGAACCCGGGGAGCGTGCCGGTATCGGCGGTGAACTGGAGCCTGTCGCTTACTGGTGGTCTTGTGTTGAAGCGGGCCTTCGGTGGCCTGGTCGATCTGGCGGCGAACGAGTCGCAGGTGCTGGTCGCCTCGCCGATCATTGGTTTCGGTCGTGTCAGCGTCGTAGTCACTGCTGAGGCGCCTGATGTGCCTGTTGTGAGTACGACGGCATCGGCGTTCGTCTTGGGAATCTTCGTCATTATCCGTTGAGGGAACGGGGTGATTCGCCTCTTTTCTTTCTGTTTAGGATTTTGTAAAAATCGTTTAAGGCGCCTGATATTGGAGTGGGAGAGGGTGCCTTTGGCGGTGCGTGCGGTTTCTTTGTCCGTGGATACTTTTTAGCCGTGATGTATTAATAGATGCGGTTGACACTGTAGTCGGTGAGGGCGGTGAGGATGTCTTTGCTGTTTGATGGTTTGAGGGTGTCGAGGCAGTGTCTGGCGCGTTCTTGGTATTCGAGGAGTTTGTTGGTGGCGTAGTCGAGGGAGCCGAGGTCGTGGAAGAGGCCGATGGCTTGTTTGACCTTGGCTTGTGCGGCCTTGCTGTTGCCGACGATGCCAAGGAGGGTGCGTCGTTGTCTGGCATTGGTCTGGGTGAGGGCGTGGACGAGCATGAGGGTGCGTTTGCCGTTGAGGATGTCGCTGCCGATCTGTTGTTTGCCGAGTCGTGACTGGTTGGGGATGATGTTGAGGAGGTCGTCTTTGATTTGGAACATGAGTCCGAAGAGGAGGCCGTAGTTGGTGAGGGCGTCGACTTGTTGGCGGCTGCCTTTGCCGATGAGTGCGCCGCATTTGCCAGCGAGCTGGTAGAGTTGTCCGGTTTTTTTCTCGATCATGATGAGGTATTCGGGGATGGTGACGTCGAGGCGGCGCATGAATTCGATGTCCATGGCCTCTCCTTCGTAGAAGTTTTTTGCGGCGTCGGCGATGGCGCGGATGATTTCTTTGTAGGTGACGGATTGGAGTTCGGGGGGTGCCATGTAGGAGAGCATCCGGTAGGTTTCTCCGATGAGGGCGTCGCCGGCGATGATGGCGAGGGGGATGCCGAACCGTTCATGGGTGGTCTGGAGGCCTCGTCGCCAGCGGTCGTTGTCGATGATGTCGTCGTGGATGAGGGTGGAGTTGTGGAGGTACTCCAGGGCGACGCCGAGGGGGATGGTGTTTTCAGGGACGCCGCCGACGGCTTCGCAGGCGAGCATGGCGATGGTGGGGCGGAGTCGTTTGCCTCCGGAGAGCGGGATCCAGCGGATGGCCTCGTAGAGGATGGCGGGCTGTCGGGCGGCGAGGTTGCCGTTGAGTGCGCGGTCGAAGGTTTTTGCGCGTTCCTTGAGGATCTCTTCGAGGTCCATGTGGTGTCTTCCCTTGTTTTATCCGATGACGAGGTGGATGTCTGAGTCGACGGCCATGCCGAGGAACTCGGTCATGCGTATCATCTTGACGTTTTCCAGGAGCTTGCGTTCTTGGAGTCCTGCGGAGACCATGGAGGTGTAGCAGCCGTAGAAGTGGACGCCCATGTCTTTGGCTTGGTACATGAGGTGGGCGAGGACGGAGCCGCCGCGGCGTTTGATGATGTTTTCTTTCCAGGCGATGGGTGCCTCGCCCCAGCGGGCCCGGCGTGGTTTGTAGGATTTGGTGATGATGTTGATGCCCCGTGAGGTGAAGAACATGGAGACGGTCATGCCCATTTCGATGGCGGCGACGCCGATGTTGAAGGCGGTGAGTGCTTTGTCGTAGGTGTCTTCGGTGACGATGATGGTGAGGGATCCGACTTTTTTGTTGAGGGGGCGTTTTATGGTTTTTTCGTATTCCTTTCGAAGCGCCGCCTTCGCGTCCTCTTTTGTCGGTTCCATTAATATAATGTTAACTTATCTGTCTAGATAAATATTTTCAAGGTTTTCATATATAAAGGGTGTGTCCTCTTATCAGGAGGGAACCGGGGTTTTCGGCTCTAAGCAAAATATTAATATATCCACAAAATAAATTAATTTAGATAGATTTATGTAAAGGGGCGGTATGTCGGCCTGGAACGCGTTATCATGGGACACCATTCTCCTCATTATTGGCCTAGCGCTGCTTATCCCGACGCTGCTTGCCCTGCTTTTCGCCAAGATCCGGCGGTTTGAGGACCTGGGTGCCGTGATCGGGGTGTTCCTCCTGCTTCTGGGGGGAATCGCGTACTTCTATCTCATCCCGACCGCGATCGTCCAGCAGGCGACGCTGCCGCAGGACTATCTCTGGCAGGATGAGGGCACCGTCCATTACTGGGAACGCAACAGCGTCCTCCTGCGGAACGGCGCTGGGAGCATCATGCCCTTCGAGCTCGCCCAACTCGCCGCGAAGCGATCGCCGATCATCAGGGATTTTCTCGGAAAAGAGACCATCCTGGTCAGCGAGACGAACCCGAAGAATAATTCGGCATTGATCCAAGATGCTGTCTATGACGATACGGGCGAGGTGCTCACCGTCATCAACGGCACCCAACACGTCGACGAGTGGTACCACGTAGACCCCCACACCGCCAGCCTTCGTTTCACGGACGTTGACGCCGGCAGCATGGGCATCCCCGCGAACATCCCCGGGCTGAACACGGTCTCGGTGGGATGGGTCGAGTCCAATGGGGAGCGAGGCGGGAACGAGAACGTCGTCTTCGTCCGGGATATGCATCGGATCCAGGAGGGAAGCCTGAACGGCCTCGACCTAGATGTCTGGCAGTCAGAGACCTATGACAAGCCGATTACGTGGCATGGCGAGCCGTACTTCTGTGATGAGACGCTACGGCTGACGGTTCA
>Ga0315282_10004441_pt1 | contig 24478 bp, 26 predicted proteins | sample YL17G07_20_MG_FD_203693 | JGI IMG/M metagenome (GOLD analysis project Ga0315282, IMG submission 203693) | Sediment microbial communities from Yellowstone Lake, YNP, Wyoming, USA - YL17G07_20 | ecosystem: Environmental > Aquatic > Freshwater > Lake > Sediment | place: USA: Wyoming | collected... | reverse complement strand
AGGCCCAGCCAGATCGTCTTGCTCTCGTACCAGGACTTCATGGGTCACCTCCCTGGGTTGGTTCCAGAGAGGCAAAGCCGGCGGTGGTCGAAGCGGGGACAGCGCGGTCATCCACGCCGGAAGAAGGCAATGGACGGCGTTGCCTTCCCGGGGGCGGCTACGTTTTTGTCGAGGGCGGGTTTCCTTCGCCAACGAATCGACGGACCGCGTACCCGAGAACGGCTCCAAGGATGGTCGTCATTACCGCGATCGGGACAAGAGCAAGGGGCTCCTTCCAACCGATGAGGATGGCGGCCGGCGCGAGGCACAGGAAGGCGGTGAGGATTCCTTGAAGCGGAGATGGCATGGGTAGTCTTACGACCGCGATGAAGAACCCGACCACCACCCACATGGTGAATGCAGACAGATTGGCATCCCACGTAAGGTTCTGCGCGATCATGGGGATCACGTCGAGCACGCCTGCTCCCGCGCCGAACGCTAACCCGATGCCGACTCGCTTCACCACGTTCTCTGCAACTCCTCCTGTCGGCCAGTATATGCAAAGCACCCTTCGACACAATCCGCGCACTCGCACATCGGGTGTCAGCCCAGGACGCGCACCCCGATCTCCACGCCCTTCGACGGTCCCGTGCCACGCTCCTTCTGGCTGGCGAGCGCGATGGCCCAGAAGCGATCGGCGTGACCGCCGCGGGCGCTGCGCTCGGCGTCGAAGCTCACCTTGCCCGAGGGCAGGACGCGTCGCTTGATCGAGTGGACCTGGGCGATGAGGTCGCGGTCGCGCGGCAGCGCGATGTCCTTTCGCTGGAGCAGGATCTTGAGGTCGGTCGCCCAGCGCTCCTTCGACTCGTTGGAGAAGGCCTCGCCGACGACCTGCGGGAAGTCGCGCGTGAGGTTCTCGGCGAGGTTCATGCCGATGCCGCTCCGGTCGATGGACAGGCGCGCGATCGGCAGCGAGCCCAGCATGCGCCGCAGGTCCGCCTCCTGCTCGGCGAAGGGCACCTGGTCGTAGCGCCGCAGCAGCCGGCAGAGGAACCGCCCGCCGACGTCCTCGAAGAGCGCCAGCTCCGAGCGGTCGCGGGTGCGCCCGACGTCGAAGCCGGCGACGAGCCGGCCCTCGGGGAACGGCAGGTCGGTGAAGTCGTCGGCCAGGGCCAGGTCCGAGTCGGTGCAGGGCAGGATCAGCTCGTAGGGGAAGAAGCTGTAGCTCTCGTCGACGAACCGCCCCTCGAATTCCTGCTGGAAGTCGTCGAGCGGCAGCGAGTCGAGCTGCTCGATCACCTGCTGCCGGCCGAACTTCGCCACGCGCTCCTCGGTCGGCATCGCGGGCGCCTCGACCGCGGCGAGCTTTACGTCGGTGCAGAAGAACGAGCAAAGCCACCACGGCACGTCCTGCCGGGTGTGGTGCGGGTACTTGCGCAGCTCCTCGCAGGCGATCTCCCAGAAGATGCCGCGCCGACCGAGCGGCGTGGAGCAGCCGGTGAGCTGGCCGCGCGAGCGCAGGATGAGCGCGGTCGAGCCGGTGTAGACCTCGCGGTCGTTCACGTAGTGTGCGAGCTCGTCGAGGTAGCAGTCGCCCTTCTTCCCTCGCGGCGGTTTCGACGGCACCGAGAGGATGCGCGACAGCCGGCGGCCTGAGCCGTTCGACTCGAACGCCAGCTCCGTCTTCGAGTCCACGACGAGCCGCTTCTGGTAGGCGAGCGGCAGCTCCTCGAACACCTGGCGCGCGATCAGGATCTTCTCCTTGGCGTCCTCCTGGTTAAACGAGACGAAGACCGCGGTGTAGCCGTCGCGCAGGTGGCAGCGGGCGAGCGCCTCGAGTGCGAACACGAACGAGTAGCCGACCTGGCGGCTCTTGGTGACCCAGCGGAACCGCGAGCGGTTCCGCATGAACGCGAGCTGGTACGCCTCGAGCACCATGGGCTCGCCGTCGTAGCGGCACAGGCCGCCGACGAAACCCCACTCGGTGCCGAGCCACGAGCCGAGATCCGACTCGGTCTGCTTCACGACGGCGCCGGTCATGAGGTCACCGCCGAACGAAGCGCCACTTGCCTTGCCATTCCGGCGGTTCGACGCCTGTATGGGACCGTGACGAACGCCCAGGAGGTGAACCCATGACCATGTACGCTGACGCCATCGCCAAGCCGCCCCGCACGCTCACCGACCTCGAGCAGAAGCTCCTGCTCAAGGTCACCGGCGAGCACCGAGACGGCTTCCGGGACCACGTCATCATCAGCTTCGCGCTGGGCACGGGCCTGCGCGAGCACGAGCTGCTCGCCCTCGACCTGGGCGACGTTTTCGACGACGAGGGCGGCGCCAAGCGACGGATCACGCTCCGGGTGTTCAAGCGCAGCGCGGACGAGCCCGCGGTCCAGGAGGTCGTCCTCCCTGACCTCGTGCGGGCCAAGCTGGAGAAGCTGCGCGCCTGGAAGAATCGCGAGGGCGAGAGCCTGGCCCCGGACGCGCCGCTCTTTGTGAGCCGCATCGGCAAGCGGCTGTCGAGCCGCCAGCTTCGCGAGAACTTCGGGGTCTGGCAGGAGCGCGCAGGCTTCGAGCGCCACCTCTCGTTCCACTCCCTGCGCCACACCGCCTGCTCGACGCTCTACCGCCGCACCAAGGACATCCGGATCACCCAGCGCTTCGCCCGACACAAGTCGATCCTGACCACGTCCATCTACGCCCACCCCTCGGACGAGGACCTCGTCCGCGCAGTCCGCGAGCTGCCCTGCTGAGGGCCGGGGACCTACTTGCAGATCGAAACCGACCACCGGGGGGCTGAACCGTCCGCTCGGTTCCTGGTCGGCACCCCGTTCGGTTTCCCGGATTTGGCCTTCCCGGAATGGGCGGCGAGCACCCCAGCCAGGGGGTCGTCGGGCACGAAAATCCGACCCTCCCCCCTGGTGTGGGCAGAGGTAGGCATGATGACGTCGAGCCGACCACACCCCTGCGAAAAGCAGAGGAAAGCGGCGGCTCACCACAGCGAAGACCGCTCCAACTCCGCGCCGTAACTCCGCAATTTCACGAGGCCGCGGATTCGCGAACCGCCGCTTTCTGCTCTTCTCGGCGGTACGCGGGCCGGCGATCGGGGCTGGCCACCAGGCCTTCACGGCTCTTCCTCGTCGCCACTCGGGGCAACGTGGGCCGCGACGGCGGCCTCGTCGTTGGCGTCCGGCGGCGAAGAGCGATCGACGGTCGCCAGCCGACCGTCCACTTTTCCAGGGCCGATCGCGAAAGAGGGAGGCGGGGGGTTGGTGTCCTCCCGCTGTTCACCAGGCGAGAGCGATTTCGCGTCGCCGAGAACGCTACCCCGCTCGTCCTCGCTCGCGGCCTCGACCGCCTTCAGCATCTCGCGGTGCCGGGCCTGCAACTCCTCCAGCGAGAGCGCGGCGTGGATCTCCTGGCGGGAGTCGGCGCCGCCCATGATGAACTCCTTGAGGCGCAGCATGATGTTGAAGTCGCTGGGGCTATCCACGCGCACCCGGCGCTGGGACACCGCCTCGCGGAACGTGATGAGGTACTCGTCGATCGTGGCGATGGCGTCCTCCTTCGAGAACGCGATGGCCTCGGCGCGAAGCTCGAGGAGCTTCTCCTCGGTCTTCGCGAGCAGCCGTTCGCGAGCGCGGTCGCGGCGGCGCAGGCAGTCGTGCTTCTTGGCGTAGTCGGCGACCACGCTGTGGCAGACCCCGTAACGTTTCGCCAGCTCGCGGTAGGAGGGGTAGACCACGGCGGGCTCACCGCCGTCGGGTGGGTTCACGAGCTCGCCGAGCACGAGCATCCGGTCCAGCTCGTCGTAGTTCACCTTCGGCCCGTCGCCCTTGGCGGGGCGGCCGTTCTTCTTCGGCAGGTTGGATGTCTTCTCGGTCACTGCTGCTCTCCCTACCGGGACTCCCGATGGGTCAAAGCACGCAGGAGTCGGAACGGGGACCGAGCGTGGCCTCGAGCAGGTCGCGCAGGCGGTTCACCGCTCGAGTGCGGCGGCGCTTCAACCGCTGGTAGACGCGCTCGTGCGGCTGCTCGTCGCCGTTCACCCGCTTGACGTAGTGACGCAGCCGCTCGCGCTTCAGGATGGTCGCGACGACCAGGTCGAGGTTCTGCCCAGGCAGGTGCTGCCCGGCAAGGTCGATGAGCATCGCCACCGTCTCCTCGGCGTCGACCTCCGAGGTCGGCTCGAGCCGCTCCTCGTCGAACGGGGCGACCGAGGGCTCCTCGGCCAGTTCACCCAGCTCGGCATGACTACGCTGCGCTTGCTGCTCGTGCCGGACGGCCTTGAACACGCGGCGCTCGGTGCGCTGCCGCAGCCTGAGCGCGGTGCGATCGGTTACCTCGGCGAGCGGGAACACGGCCACGACCTGGAGGAAGCAGGAGATCACGAGCTGGTCGAGGTCGTCATGGTCGAGGGCCTCTCCCCAGATGCGGTGACGGAGCCGGCTCAACATCGGGTAGTACGCGACGAGCAGCACCGACGCCCAGAACGGCAGCGACGTCGCCTGGTGCTCGGCGATGAGCGCGCGGGTGAGCGCCTCCCGCTCGGACCAGCCGGACGGCGACTCGCCTCCCATCACCGCGAGGACGGAGAACACGGTCGTGTGGTGGGCGAAGCAGCGGTGGCGAGGCCTCGCCTCGTCGAACACGCGGGCGGCGCCGACCTGCACCTCCTGACGGATGGCGTTGAACGTCTCTCGGAAGGTGCTGCTCACCGGCGGCACCCCCTCCACCACTCGGCGAGAAGCTCGAGGAAGTCCTCGAGGTCCATCGCCACCAGCGGCGGCTTGCGGTCGTCCTTGCAGACCGCGATCGGCCAGCGCCCCTTCGGCGAGGCGGCCGTGGCCTGCTCGAGGGCGGCGCGGACGTTGGTGCGGTGGTGGTGCTTGGCCTCAACGAAGAAGCACGGGACATCGACGTCCGGCGCCTCCTCGCCCGAGCGGTACTGGAGCCCGCGCTTCACCTCGGCGTCGGGCATGGCCTCGCGGAAGCGGTGGACCAGCTCGCGCTCCCAGTCGGCCCCTTTGCGTCTGGAGTGAGCGCCGCTCATGTCAGCGCCTCCGGGTTGGCGAAGCGGACGGGGATGCCCAGCGCCTCGGCACGATCGATCTCCCGGCGCATCCCGCCGGTGACCCCACCGCCGTAGACGCGCAGCTCGTCGCAGACCGCGACCAGCTCGAGGCAGAGGGCGATGGCGAGGTCCCGCCCGTCGCGCTCGTCCACGAACGCGGGCAGGTAGAGGTGCGGGGCGATCGGCAGGTGGCCGCCCTCGACAAGCGCGCGGCAGATGACCCGCACCTTGCGGGCGTTGCCTTCCGGGTCGCCGCCGAACGGGTGGCAGACGTAGACTCGGAGGTGCCGGCCCTCGGCGCGAGGACGCGCTCGACGCAGGCGCACCAGCTCGGCCGCGCAGTAGTGGAGCGCGTCGATGACCTCGGCGAACGCCTCCTTCGGGTAGTCGCGACCGTCGTCGACGCGCCATGGGCCGTAGACCGGCCGTCCCTGGTCGAGTCGGCAGAGCGCGGCCTCGGCGACCACGCGCTCGTCCGACTGCAGGTTGGCGAGGAGCTGTTCGAGAGAGGTGTTCACGCGGACACCTCCTTCGCCCAGAACCTCGGGATGTGGGTCTTGGTGGCGCCGGCCTCCAGCTCGGCCTTGAGCAGCGCGACGCGGTTCTTGTCGGTCTGCTTGGCGAGCTTCTTCAGCAGGTCTTCGAGCGACTTGTTGTCGATGACCGCCAGCTCGGCGACCAGGTCGTTCCACGACTTGCCCGTGGCCTGGCCGACCTTCTCGATGGTGGCGGCGAGCGGGTAGTCGAGCCTGGCGGCGTTGAACATCCGGTACTTCACGCCGCCAAGCACGAGCTCGTCCTGCTCCTTGAGGTGGGCCTTGAGGACCGCCTCGAGCTCGTCCTTGCGGGCGTAGAGCACCTTCGCGAGCCGGGCGACCTCCTCGCGCTCCTTGGCCACGGCCTCGAGGTCGGCGAGATCCGGGCAGACGAAGTCGCGCTTGCCCTTCAGCGCCGTGGCGTAGGCCGGGCAGCCCGCGCGATGATCGCAGTAGGGGCAGTTCGTGTTGAGGCGTGCCGGGAAGTTGGTGGCGGCCTCGGTCTGCTTGCCGAGCGTCTCCACGTAGGTGAACGCGGCGTCGAGCTGCTCGGACGTCCGCTCGGTCTGCTGGCGGACCCCGTGGCGCAGCATCCAGAAGGTGAGCTTCACCTTCTTCGCCCACGGCCAGAGCTTGCTGGCCGCGACGTGGTACAGGCTCATCTGGAGGCTGGTGTCGATCTCGTCGCGGGCGAAGAGCTGGCGGTTGGTCTTGTAGTCGATGACCTCGACGGTCTCGTCGTCCACGCAGTCGACGCGGTCGATGTAGCCGAGCACGGTGAACGGCCCGACCGGCAGCCGGAACTCCTTCTCGACGGCGAGGACGTCCCGGTGCTCGACCACGCCCTGCTCGCGGACGAACCGCTGCAGGATCTCGATGCCCTCCTGGAACAGCCCGATGCCGGCGAGGCCGTCGGCCGTCCAGGCGTCGCGGAAGAGCGTGAGCGCCCGGTCCTCGGAGAGAGGTCCGCTACGCTCGTCGTCGACCGCCTCGCGGACGAGACGCTCGAGCACCGCGTGGATGACCTTGCCGAAGCGCAGCGGAAGGCCGGGCTCGGGCTGGTGCTTGTCGATGTAGTGCAGCCGGTACGAAAGCGGACAGGTTTCATAGCGAGTCAGCCGGCTGAAGCTGAGGTGCTCGTTCTTGAACTGGGTCATGCGGGGCTCCCTTCGTTCGCCGGCTCGGCCGGCGGCTTCTTGTCGAAGGCCACGACCCGCGACCCGGGGAACGCGTCGAGCACCCGGGCGATGGTCGCCAGGTGCTCGGGCGTGATCTCCTTGCGGGACTGGCCGGTGTAGGCGGGGACGAGCCAGAGGTCGCCGTAGTCGTCGGAGCGGACGCAGACCTCGACCCGGAGGGACTTGAAGCCCTCGATGTCCTCGGTGGTCAGCCCACGACGCGGAGGGCTGGGCTGCTCGGCGTTGGTCGGTTGCTCGACGGCGACGGCCGGCTTGTCAGCGGTCGGCGGCTTCGCCGGCTTCTTCGCGGGCTGGTCGGCCAGCGGGTTGCCGAAGAGGTCCTTGGCCGGCGGCGGCGGGCGGTCGCCGTTCTTCTTCAGCCACTCGCTGCACATGAACTCGCCGGGCAGCGAGCACGCGCCGTTCGGCAGGTAGTGGCGGCAGCGCTTGCCCTCGCCTCGGACGTACTGCTCGCAGGTGATCCCCGCGGGCTTGTCGTCGGTCAGGGCTGTCTCGGGTGCCGCCATCCGGTTCCTCCTCGAGGCGCCGAGGGCGCCGTCGTGGAGGAAACGCGACCTGGATCAGCGAACTGGGACAGGCGATCGGACGCCGGCAGCCGGGAGTCGGAGGCTGCGGAACATCGGGCCATGTTCCGCACATGTTCCGCACCCATGTTCCGCAGCACTTTCCAAAGCAACTACAACCACTTGGAAGACAGTGCGGAACATGCGGAACTTCAAAGCCCTATCTTCGCGGGTGCGCGCGGAAATAAATCCGGGTGAGAAGGAGAAGGAAAAAGAAATATGTGCGCGCGTGTAATAGAGAGGGGGGGGTAAGTTCCGCATGTTCCGCAACCACATCTAACCGCTCGCCGTTGCACGGCTTTTGGCTGCGGAACATTGAGCGGCCATGTTCCGCAGATGTTCCGCATGTTCCGCACTTCGGGGGCTGGGGAGGTCGCGGGAGGGACGGATCAGGCCCAGGGATCGACTTCGTCGTCGTCCTGGTCATCGGTCACGGGAGCGGGAGCGGGCATCGGGGAGGCCGCCGTGGGGGACGGCCCCAGCTTCTTCAGGGAGCAGACGGTCCGCTTGTCGCGGTCGCGGCTGTGGACGCAGACCTGGAGGTCGCCGAACACCCGGTCGCGGGCTCCCTGCAGGGCACGGCCGAGCCGGCTCTGCTGCGACCGGGTACTGCCGTCTCCTCGGACCTGGAGCATGAGGTCCTGCTTCTCGCACAGCTCGACGAGGTCGGAGATCCGCTGCTCGGCGTCGCGGTGCTGCTCCCACCAGGCGGTGGTGAACTCGCGCCAGGCGGCGCCCTCCACGTCGGCGTCCGCGTACATCTCCTTGAGGTTGCCGAGGAAGCCCTTCACGCCGGCGACCTCGAGCAGGCCGCTCATGACGCACGCCCACTGCTCGTAGGAGCCCAGGCGGGCCTTGCCCGAGGGCCGCCCGGCAGCGAGCCAGGCGCGCACGAGGATCAGCGCCGCCCGCACCAGCTCGTCCCGGTTGGCCGTGGTCCAGGAGGTGATCGGATCGTGCTTGAACGTGTCGCGCAGCCACGCCTGGTCCTCCTTCGGCGTGATGCGGATGCGCACCGAGCGCCGGGCGAGGTCCTTGGACAGCCGGACGTTGTTGCCGGTGAGCAGCCACATCGCGGTCACAGGCAAGGCGAGCATCTCGCTCTTGCCGAGGACCCGGTCCTTCCACACGTGCGCCGTGAGCACCGACGCCAGGGCCGGGCTCGTGAGGGTCCAGCCCTCCTTGGCGTTGTCGAGGAGGATGATCGGCCGCGCCAGGGTCAGCTCCGCGGTGAGCGCCTTGCGGACCTCGTCCTCGGACTCGGCGAGCGTGCGGCTCTCGCAGTCCTTGCCGGTCACGATGGTCGAGATGAGGTTGCACAAGAGCCCTTTGCCCGAGCCGACGCTCGGCGCCTCGACGACGTGGAGCGGCGTGAACCCGTCGATCATGCGCCGCACGAACGGCAGGAGGAGCGCCGCCATCGCGTGGGCCCGGTCGGCGTCGCTGGCGAAGGGGAAGTCCACCAGCAGGTCGTCGAGGAAGAGGCTCCGCGCCGCCGCCACCTCTTCGGCGGTCGGGTTCTCGGGGATGTCGCCCACGTTGAGCGCGGCGTCGGCCTCCAACCAGAGGCGGTCCTGCTCGTGCAGGCCGGGCGCGACGACGAGGTTGCCGTTGCGACCGAAGACCGGTGTGGTGATCACCAGCTCCACCGTCGGGATGGAGGGCGGCGGGTACGCGATGAGGTCGCGCCCGACGTCCTTGGGCGGGAAGACGGGGTACTTGCCCTCCTCGGTTACCTGCACCCAGTCCGCCTCGCGCAGCAGGTAGCCGAAGACGCCCGTCTCGCTGACGTCGGCGAGGACCGGCGTGCCTTTCCGCGGCTTGTGCAGGCGTGCGAGCCGGCCCTCTCGCGCGAAGAGCGGGGCGTTGTCGTTCTCGAACGCCGCCACGGTGGCGACCTTGATGCGTCGCTCGTTGGCCAGCGCGACGATGCGCCTCGCGTCGGTGATGATCTCGCGGAGCTGGCGGCAGTTCACCCGAATCTCGGGCACGTCGGCCGCGCCGGCGGGTCGCACCGCCGCCGTCTCGACCTTCTTCTTCGCGGCCAGCTCCTTGACCCGGCCGGTGAGCGCGCGCCGCCGGACGCCGAACTTGGCCGACACCGCATCGAGCACGGCGTCGGCGACGATGGGCGTGCTGCCCGCGATCGACTCCAGCACCGGCTCGAGCAAGCGGTCGAGGTCGCCCTTGGGCGTCTCCTTGGGGATGCGGTCGAGCAGATAGTCCGGATAGGGCTTCGCCGCCGCGAGCACCTCGCGCAGCGCCTCGGGTCCGGCGGTGGCCACGAGCTCGTTGACGTCGATCTTGTCCTTGCCCTCGGGCCTGGGAATGAGGGCCACGCGGACGTCGCGGCCTTCGGCCCAGAGGGCGGCCGCCGTCTCCCGCGCGCCGGCCTCGCCCGCGCCGTTCGCCTCGGCGTCGTTGCAGACGACAATCCGCTTGGCGTGGCGGGCGAGCTGCACGAGCCTCGGCACGTCCTGCTTGCGGAACCTGGTGGTCACCGGCGAGATGCAGGCGACGCCCGCCTGGTGGGCGCTGATGCAGTCGGTCACGCCCTCGGTGATGAGCAGCTCCTCGGCCCCGCGCGCGGCGTCCTCGTTGTAGAGGTAGTCGTTGCCGACGGTGGGCGAGACGTAGTCGTGCCGCTCCGAGTGCGTGAGGAGCTTCTTGTACTTCGACTTCTCCCACTCCTCGTCGCCGGTGTACTCGGTCGCCCGGGCGATGAAGTAGACGACCTGGCCCGCTCGCCAGTACGGGAAGACCAGCCGCTCGCGGAAGAAGTCCTCGACGCGGCCGCCCTGGAGCACGACGAAGAGCCCGGTCTTGAGCGCCAGCTCCCGGGTCGCGCCCAGCACGTCGGTAAAATGCTCGAAGAGGTGCCCGTCGGCCCAGCCGAGCTGCAGGCCGTCGATGGTCTCGTCGGTGAAGCCGTAGTGCTTGCGGTAGGAGTCCTCGCGGATCTTGGTCGGCAGGACCCGGTGGTAGTGGGTCGCCGCCGCGGTGAGCAGGCGCTGCACCTCGCGCCGCTCGACCATCGCGTCCAGCTCGCGCTTCCACGACTCGTCGTCCTGGTTCGGCTTGCGGACACCGCAGCGCTCGGCCAGCGTGAAGACCGCCTCCTTGAAGCCGACCTTGTCGCGCTGCTGGATGTAATTGAAGACATCGCCGCCGAGGTCGCTGCCGTTCGAGAAGTCGTGCCAGGACTGGCTCGACGGCCAGACGACGAACGAGGGGTTCGACTCCGGGTGGAAGGGCGAGAGCGCCTTGAGCGTGCTGCCCGCCGGCCGCAGCTCCACGTCGCCGCCGATCACCGCGACGATGTCCGAGCGGGATCGCACCTCCTCGACGAAGGACTTGAAGTCCACGTTCATGACGCGCAGCCCTCCGATCGCACGCCCAGGACCTCCGCGTACAGACGCCGCCGCTCGACGTGGTGCCGGCGCAGCACGGGCACCTTGCGGTCCACGAAGTCGAAGAGGACGGCGTCGTTCTTGTCCGGGTGCGTGCGCATGAGCCGCCCGAGCCGCTGCAGGGTCCGCCCGCGCGCCCGGCCCGGGTAGGTCAGGAACACCCGCGACAGGGCTGGCAGGTCGAGCCCCTCGTCGGCGAGCGTCGTGGCGACGAGCACCGGGACCTTCCCCGCGCGCGCCGCGTTCAGCAGCTCGGTCCTGCGGTCCTTCTTGACCGAGCCCGTGAGCAGCTCGGCCTGGACGCCGCGAGCGCGGATGAGGGTGCAGAGGGCTTCGCAGTGATCGACGCGGCCCGAGAGGACCAGGCACAGCTTCCCGGCAGCCGCCTCGGCGACGACCAGGTCGGCGATGAGCCCGTTGCGCTCGCCGTCGCGCACGAGCGTGTCGAGCATCCGCGCGTAGTCCTCGGCGCTCGCGTAGGGGAACTCGAAGCCGGTCTCGATCGTTCGCACCTCGGGGAGCTTCAGCACGCCGGCGGCGACCAGCTCCTCGTGGGTGACCTCGGCCACGGGCGGGCCGAGGAACAGCTCGAGCAGCGCCGTCAGCCCGTCCTCGCGCTCGGGCGTCGCGGTCAGGCCGAAGCGGTGCTTGGCCGGGCAGCGATCGACCAGCTCGTGGAAGACCTGGGCCGCGACGTGGTGGGCCTCGTCGAGCAGCAGCAGGCCGAAGCCCGCGAGGAAGTTGTCGAGCCAGCCGCGGTCGCGCCGGGTGAGCGCCTGGACGAGCGCCACGGTGACCGGGCCGGTGGACACCTCGCCGTCCCCGACGAGGCAGGCGTCGACGCCGAGCAGCACCTTCAACTCCGAGCGCCACTGCTCCGCGAGATCGAGTGTGTGGACGAGCACCAGCGCCGGCGTGCGCAGGCGCGAGGTCGCCCCGATGCCGATGCGCGTCTTGCCGCCGCCGCAGGGGACGACGACGGTGCCCTGGGTGACTCGGACCATCGCGTCGACCGCGCGCTCCTGGTACGGGCGCAGCGGTGGGCTCGGCAGCTCGGGGAGGCGCTCCGCGGGTGTGATCCGGTGGTCCTCGCAGGCGACGATCGCGCCATCCACTGCCGCCAGCCGCTTGAGGGTGCCGATGGCGCCGCGCGGGACGCGCAGGCCATCGCCGTCCTCCACGAGGAAGCACAACCGATCGGGGACACCGCGCGCCGACAGCCCGAGGCGCAGTCGGTCGAGGTAGGCCGGGTTAGGATAGGAGAGCGCCCGGCGCAGCCGCTCCTCAAGCTTCGGCGACACCTCGCCCCGGGCGAGCCGGATGCCGGCATCAACCTGGGCCAGCATCGGACGCCTCCTCGAGGAACCGGGCGATGTTGTCGAGGTTCCTGGTGGTGAGCATGGGCGGCAGGCTCTTGATGAACCTGCGGCCGTAGGGCTTGTCGGCGATGCGGCGGTCGAGGATGACCGCCACGCCGACGTCGCTCTGCGAGCGGATCAGGCGCCCGACGCCCTGGCGCAGCATGATGATGGCGCGCGGGACGAGGTAGGTGTTGAAGGCGTTCCGGTCCTGCGCGCAGATGGCGTCGACCACCGGGTCGTCCATGTTGGGGAACGGCAGCTTGTCGATGACCAGGCCGGTGAGCGCCTCGCCGGGCACGTCGATGCCGGTCCAGAAGCTCTCGGTCCCGAGCAGCACCGAGCCGACGTCCTCCTTGAAGACGCGGGTCAGCTCCGTGCGGGGCAGCTCGCCCTGGCGCAGCACGCGGTGGCCGTTGCGGCGCACCCGCTCGTGGACCGCGTTCAGGTTGCGGTACGAGGTGAAGAGGCCGAGCGTCCGCCCGTCGCAGAGGTCGATGACCTTCTTGAAGGCGCCGGCCGCCGCCTCGACGAACCCGGGCTCGCGGGGATCGGGCAGGCCCTCGGGGACGACCAGCAGCGCCTGGTGCTCGAAGTCGAAGGGCGAGTCGGCGACTACCTCGAGCGCGTCGTCGGGGACGCCGGCCTCGGCACGGATGAAGTCGAAGGTGCCGGCCGTGGTCATCGTGGCCGACACCATGGTGACGGACGCGGTGCCGCCGAACAGCTCCTCGCGCAGGAGGTCCGCGACGTGGACCGGCTTCGCGCCGAGCTTGGCGCGGCCCTTCTGATCGAGGTCGATGAAGTAGACCTTTCCCGGGTCGGCGAGCGCGGTCGCCTCGCGCAGGCGCGCCGCCGCCGTGGATGCCTGCCGCCGAGCGATACGTCCTTCGGCGCGGTCCTCGCGGTCCAGCGACTCGTCCTCCTCGATGCGGCCGGCGATGGCCGCCAGCTCGTCGAGGGGGTTGAGGATCTGCGCGGCGGACGCGAAGCCGGGCCGCTTCAGCCGGCACTTGTAGGCCGGCGAGCGGGCGTGGTCGGCGACCGCCGCGAAGAAGTCGGAGGCCTCGCGCCGCAGCCGCTCGGCGAGCTTCTTCTTGCCGAGCTTCTCGGCGAAGCGCGCCAGGCGGATCGCCGCGAACTCCGACACGGCAAAGCCGAAGAAGTCGCGGGCGATGTCGGCCGCCTCGTGCGCCTCGTCGAGCACGAGGTAGTCGAAGGCCGGGAGCACGAGGTCCTGGCCGGTCTCGCGCCGCACGGCCAGGTGCGCGAACAGCAGGTGGTAGTTGGTGACGACGATGTCCGCCTCGGCGGCCGCCGCCTTGGCCCGCTCGGCGAAGCAGGCGTCGCGGAAGCGGCACCCGTCGCCCTTGCAGTCGTCGGAGCCGACCGAGAAGCGCGACCACACCTGAGGGGGCGGCACGAACGGCAACTCCGAGACGTCGCCCGTCGTCGTGGTCTCGGCCCACGCCGCCACCTCGGCGAGCTGGCGGTCGAGGTCGTCACCGGTGAAGCCGGCGAGCTCGCCCCGGGCCTCCGACTCGGCCATGCGGTCGCGGCAGAGGAAGTTGTTCCGCCCCTTGAGCAGGGCGAAGGTGAACGGCCACGGCAGCACCTCCGACAGCAGCGGCAGGTCCTTGCGGACGAGCTGCTCCTGCAGGGCGATGTTGGCCGTGGCGATCACCACCTTCTTGCCTCGGTGGCGGGCGTGCCAGACGGATGGGACTCCGTAGGCGACGCCCTTGCCGGTACCGCACGGACCCTCGCCGAGGGCGTGGCGCTCGTCCCGCATGGCCTGGTCGACCACACGGGCGAGCGCCACCTGGCCCTCGCGTTTCTCGTAGCCGGGGAAGCGGCGGGCGAGCAGACCCCCGTCCCCGAAGACCTGTTCCAGGTACTCGGTCATCGGTTCCTCGCGCGTCCCCGCCGGGGGGAACGTGATCAGGCGAACGGGTCCGTCTCGTGGCTGTCCGCAGCCGCAGGCGCGGCGAACTCCGACGCGAGCACCTCGACGAAGGCGCGGGCCTTCTCCACCTGGGCCGTCGGGAGGTCCTTGATGCGGGCCACCCCGAACTTCTTGCAGAAGCGGTCCGCGGCCTCGCGCGGCATCGTCTTGAGCTGGGTCGCGATGGCCTGCGCGGTGCCGGCGTCGATGACGCCCTCGTCCTTGCGGTCGTAGCTGCCGAGCGAGGACGACTCGTCGCCGCCGCTGTAGAGCTTGTCGAGGTCGTTGAGCTTCAGCCCCTGGAACTCCTTCAGCTGCTCCGGGGTGAGCTGATGCTCGGGCAGGATCGAGTAGGTGGTCTTCGGGTCCTTGGCCGCGCCGTGGCGCTGGATCTCGAACGCCCACTTCTCGATGCCGTACTTCTCGCGGACGCGGACGAGGTCCTTGAAGAAGGTGACGCCCTGCTCGAGGACCTTGACCTCCTTGGTGTCGTAGAGCGCGACGTTGAGCGCGACGCGCAGCGAGGGCTTGAGTCCCTGCGCCTTGAGCTTGTCGTCGAACGGCATGTACTTGCCGTCGACGAAGCACACCTCGCGGGGGAACGGCTCGCCGAGGAACACGACCACCGCCTTGTCCCCGTCGTTGCCGAGCTTGAGCCAGGTGCTCGAGCCCTGATCGTGCTTCTTCGCCATCTCCTCGGTCTGCTGCCACTTGTTCGCTGCCATGGGTCATGCCTCCTTCTGGTTGGGCTCCCGCCGGTACACGGCGAAGAGCGGGGTTCCGTCGGAGGCGGTGCCCGCCTCCTCGATGTGGAAGTCCGTGCCGGGCTCGATCACCCGGTCGAGCTCCCAGCGCCTGTACAGGCCGGGCAGCCGCACGTAGTCGTCCGCGCCGGCGACGCTCGGTTTCTCGTCGCTCATGCCTGGTCCTCCTCGGTGGTGAGCCGCAGCAGGGCGGCGATGGCCGGGTGCGGGACCGTGGGGCCGTCGCTGCTCGGGCGCGTCTTGCTGTGCGCCCGCCGCCACGCCCGCTCGAGCCCGGCGGCGACCTGGCGCACCGTCTCGTCGTCCGTGGCGCGCACGGCGAACACGCCGCCGAGCACCAGCACGACCTCGCGGAACAACGCGGTCAGGGCGCCGCTCTCCGTCTGGTTGCAGGACATCTCGCTTGCCTCCTGGTGGGCTCCGTTCATGGCGGGCAAACGCGGTCCTTCGGGGCGAACTGGGACAGGCCTCATCGCGATCCCCCGAGGCGCTCGCGTATCCGCCTGATCGCCCGCTGGAATCGCTTGCGCGCGGCCTCGTGGCCGATGCCCAGCTCGTCAGCGAGCTCGTGCAGGTCGAAGCCGTAGAGCGCCGCGCCGATCACGAGGTCGGCGTCGCCGTGGACGATGTCGGCCAGCCAGGCGCGGACGGCCGGGAGGTTGTTCGCGTCCACCGGCAGCTCGCGGTCATCGATGGTCGGTTCCGTCTGGAGGTGTGGGTCCGGCCCGGTGGCGGCCGGGTCATCGACGTCGACCACGCGCAAATCGTGGGCCCAGCGCCGCTTGAGCGCGTCGCGGACGTCACGCTCGACGTTCCAGATCAGCGTCGCGGCCAGCCGGTTCACGCCGGCGAGGTCGATGCGCCCGACGGTCGTCGTGAAGATGAAGCTGACCTCGGTGACCAGCTCGTCGGGGTGCCCGACGAAGTCCCGCAGCCGGTGGTTGTAGATCGCGTCGAGGCCGGGCCAGAGCCCGAGCCACAAGAGCGCGGTCGCAAGGTCGGCCCACTCCGAGCGCGACTGGATCGCGCGCACCAGCGCCCGGTAGATCTGGTCCTTCTCGTCACGGTCGCCGTCCTTCGCGGTGAGGTGCGCGACGAGCGCATCGGCGGCGGTGAAGGGCGCCAGGGCCGTCCCGATCTTGTTCGCCGTCTTGAACTGCTGATCCGCTTTCAGGGTCGTGATCGACCGCACCAGGCTCTCTTGGAGAGCCGTCCAACGTGCGCGCATCGGCGCCCGCCTTCTCGGCCGGGCGTCGCGCGCTCACGGAGGACCGAATCAGGGCGTCATGCGCTCGAGTTGGTTTTCAGGAAGCGGCTCTCAGGCGGTTCGCACCGCCCGGGCCTGGGCTCCCCGTGGCTCCGTCGAGATGTTCAGGATGTTCAGCGACCGACAGCGAGGCGCGTAGCAGACCAGCGTGGCGCGGAACGCGCCGTCCACCGTGGCCTGCAGATCACCGCGCTTGATGGTGAGCCCCGTCTCGTCGAGCTTCGCGAGCAGGGCGCCGCAGCTCTTGCAGCGAACTTCGTCGTGCTTCGGGTTCATCGTGACCTCCTTGCCCGCGGTCACTCCGCGAGCGTTGTGAGGTCACTTTCGATGGGAGGGGGATGGGGGCGTCGAAGGGGGGAAAGGACGCCTTCTCCGGTATCCCTTGGGTCGCTATCCCCCCATCCCCGGTGGCGTCGTCTACTGCGGGACGCCGATCTTGCGGGCGGCCTTGAGAAGAAGGCGGGCGTTGGCGAGCCCGTCAGCGAGGTTCCGCTGGAGGTCGTCCATGCCGGGGGTGCACCGTTTCTTGGGCTGCTTGCTCTGCGTCTGGGATGCGCCGATGAACTCGAAGCGCCGCAGCGACTCGTCGAACTTGATGTTCGTTGGTGGAACCGCCAAGCGGACCTCGCCCGTGCCCCTCTTGGACTTGATCAACGCCTTCAGCTCGTCGTTGGTCAGGCCGGGATGATGGTGCTCGTAGAGTTCATCTCTGAGCTTCTCGACGTCCCGATCACGCTCTTCCCCGCCCCTGAGCTGTGCCTTGTCGAGCCAGCCGCCGTCATCGACATCAGCGTCGTTGGCCCGCACGGCGGCGAGGAGCAGGAGCCTTGTGAACTTGAGGTCGCTCTTCTGGAAGCCGCCGTACTCCAGGCCGTTGATCCTCACGACATGGCGAACGCCGGGCTCCTCGGCGAATTCGAACCGCACCTCGTCGAAGATGGCCAGCGGGTTGCCGACGCGGCCGTCACGGTAGCTCGGGTCGAGGAGGTCGAGAGCGCGGTAGAGGTCGAGCCGGCCGTCGTCATCCTTCGGCGCGGAGAGGAGCACGATGCCGCCGCCCGCCACGGGTCTGTCGGTCGCACCGCGAACGCTCGGTGGCAGCACCACGACCAGATCGCGACCGTCGAGCGTGGAGCGAAGACCGCGTGCCAGGTTCTCGACGTCGGGAACCGGGCGGCGCACCCAGACGACCGCAAGGCGTCGCCCACGACGGGCGAGCGTTCCGACCGCGACCACGCCTTCCGGCATGTCCGCATCGAGCGGGTCGAGCCCGTTGGCGGCGCGCAACTCGGCCACGACCGCGGCGATCCACTCCTTCGTCTTCAAGCTGCGGATCACGAGCTGCTGGCGCGTGAGCTTGAGCGGTTCGCACTGCGGCGAGGCGTTGCCGCAGACGGCGACGATGTCACCGGGTCCGTGGTGGACTACCCGGCGCGGGCAGTCGTCGTGGACAGGGTGCGGGCAGGGATAGCTTGTCGCGAGCTGCTGTTCCGGCTTCAGGTAAGGCTCGAGGACACGGAGGTCGTCGCCGAGCAGCTCGGTCCACTGCTCGTCGACGCCGGCGGCGACCTGGAGTGCTTCGACCCGGCGCCAGATCCGCAGCAGGTCATGCATTCCCGTCACCGGCGACCATGGCGAAGCCGCGCTTGGTCAGCCATACCTCGACGGCGGACGCGTCGCTGTCGCGGGTGTAGCTGGCCACGTTGTTGGGGCGGATCGTGACGGTCCTCGGCGTCTTCGAGTCGGCGAACTTGACGAGGAAGCTCGCACGCAGGATGCGAGCCTTCGCCGGAATCGACCGCGCCCTGCGCTCCAGCACCGCGAAGAGGTCGCTCGCCTTGCGGATCTCCACCTCACCTTCGGGGCCACCCCAGAAGTACTGGATCTCCTTAAGGCGGATCCAATCCATCCCCTCGACGTCGCTGCACACGAGCGAGGCCGCGCCGTCGGTCCTGAGCGGCTCGAGCGTGTACTTCGCGGTGCCCGGGAACTGCATCGCGTCGGCGAAGAAGTGCAGCCCGAATTTCTCGCGGTAGAGCGCGCTGATCTTCTTGTTCTCGGCGCTCAGGCACAGTTCGCCGAGGTTGCCGTCGTATCTGAGGACGTCGTACCGCTCTGGCCGGTAGTACACGCTCGAGGAGTCGCCCGCCTCGATCGCGCCCTCGCGCTTGCATGGGTCGCCGTGCCGCACGAGGAACCAGACGCCGTCGTCCTTCTCGTAGACGAAGACCTTGCAGCTTCGGCCGCGCTTCATCTCGTCGAACCGGTCGTCAAGCGCACCCTCGAGGGCCGCCAGCGCCTTCGCCGTCGGCATGCGGAAGGCGCGGTCCGCGCCTTTCTTCGCCTGGAAGTACTCGAACGAGCGCTTCGATGTGAGGAAGTGCTCGGCGTGTTTGCGCTCAAGCAAGTCCGGGGCCTTCAGCCGAACCTGTACTGCCACGTCGGCCGGCGTCGGGTCCGAGCCGAGATCGAGCAGCTTGCGCTTAGCGGGGGGCAGCTTGGCGATCTCCTCGCAGAGCGCGTCCATGCCCTCGGGGGTCGCCAGCTCATCCACGTAGAAGAGGTCGTCGACCAGCTCGCGCGGCGTCGTCTCGTCGGGGGTCATCAGCACGCGGGCGATGCCCTCGTAATCGAGCTCGTCCGGCCCCGTCGTGGCCAACGTCACGCCGCGGCGCGTGAAGTAGGGCTTGTGCCGGTCGAGAAGGGAGAGCAGATTGTCCTTGTGGATGGACTTGAGCGTCTCCGGGTTCGTGAATCTCCTGAGCGTGAACGTCGACATCTGCACCTCCTGTCCGGCGGTAACTGTCACCTAAACAGTTAACACACCGGTCAAAAAAAGACTACCCGCCCGACTACAGCAACCGCCCCTGCGGATCGTTCGCATCGTCGACGAGCTTCAGGTCGACGAGCCGGATGCGCATCGCCTGGTTGGACACGTTGCTGAAGTTGCCCGCCGCGATCACCTCGCCCGCGAAGTCGCGCAGCTCGGGGCTGAACTCGCTCCCGCCCTTGGTCGCCTTCAGGTGGGGGATCGACACCGGCAGGGCGCCGCGCACCTGCTTCGCGGCCGCGCGCACGTCGGCATCCGGCATGAGCAGCCGGGCGGCGAACTGGTCGGCCTGCCACTCGGCGGGGTCCTTCTTCGTCGAGCGGCAGACGATCGCCGGCCGCGCGGGGCGACCCTCCTCGAAGGCGTAGAGGGGCAGCGTCACCTTGTCCATCTCGATGATCGGCCGGTGCATCCACCAGTGGCCGATCTCGTGGGCCAGGGTGAAGGCGAGCCGTCCCTCCTGGCCCTCGAGCGAGCAGTCCAACCGGATGACCTTGTCCTCGAGCCAGGTGGCGCCGAGAACGTCGGGCATCTTGAGCAGCTCCTTGAGGTCCGTCACCTCGAGGTCGAGCTTCAGGTACTTCTCGGCGATGTCGTCGACGTCGATCGGCGGGCGTGGCGGTGCCCCCTTGGCCTTGGCGTACTTGTGCAGGAGATCGAACACCATGTGATCGATCTCGGCCGGCTTCCGGAAGGGCACCTTGAAGTCCATGCTCAGCGCTTTCCCTTCTTGCCCTTGTCCAGCAGCTTCATCAGGTCCTCCGAGGAGATTCCCTGGTCCCGCGCGCGCCTGAGAAAAGCGGGCATCCCGGTGTCCGACTTGATCACGTCGGCGACGTCGTGCGCGACGCGCCCCGCGAGCTGCATCATCGTGTCGAAATCGTCCTGGAGCACCGCGGCCAGCTTGCGGATGACCTCCTCACCTGGCGCCGCCTTCTCGGCGTTGTTCTCGACCCGCGACAGGAACGTCGCGGAAATGCCGACCTTGGTCGCCGTCTCGCGCAGGCCAAGCTCGCGCACCTTGCGCAGTCGCTTGATCCGGTCTCCCAGCGTCTCGGTCATCGTCTCACCTTCCTTGCATGGGCGGCCCGGAAGCGAAGCTCCCGGCACGCACCGTGAACTAAACACTAAACACTAGCATCCGAGATGTCAACCAGCAACACCGCTTGTTGTCCCAGCCGGGCGATCGAGCCCGCGTTTCTCCCCCGGAATGCACGAAGGGAGAACGCCGGTGTCGAACGCCAAGCCCACAAACGAGAAGCCGATCGCCGAGCCCACGGACGGCACGAAGCCGTTGCCCCGCGAAGCCCGGCGCCAGGTCGTCGTGGATGTCCTGGCCATCGCCGTGGTCGATCTCCTCCTTGAGGAACGGTCACGTGTCCGAGGCGAACATGAAGCCGCAACCAGTTGAACTGACAGAGATTCTTGCCTTGCCTTCACAGAGAGCCGACGCCCTCATGGCCTTCGACGACGGCATCAACCCCCGTCGCGAAGGAGGCGCCGACATGGGCAAGAAAGAGCAGTTGAGGAAGGACCGGGCCGCCGTGGCCACGGTCTCCGAGCAGCTCGCCGCGCTGGAGAAGATGACCGTGGGCGAGCTGGTGGAGAAGTACCGCGGGGTCTTCGGGGTGCCGACGCGCACCCGCAACAAGGACTACCTGCGCAAGAAGGTCGGCTGGCGCATCCAGGAGCTGGCCGAGGGCGGCCTCTCGCCTCGCGCGCTCGCCAAGATCGAGGAGCTGGCACCGCAGGCGCCGGTGCGCTGGCGAACCACGCAGCCGAGCGCCGGGGCGGCGGTCACCGTGGTGGCGATGCCCAGGCTCGATCCCGATCGCGACCCGCGCCTGCCCGCGCCGGGCTCGGTCATCGTACGCGTCCACAAGGGCGTCGAGCACCGGGTCACGGTCCTCGACGACGGCTTCGAGTACAAGGGCGAGCGCCACCAGACGCTGTCGCAGCTCGCGAGGGTCATCACGGGCACGCCGTGGAACGGGTACCTGTTCTTCGCCCTGCAGCGCCGCACGCAGCCCGCGCCGCCCGAGGAGGCGCGCGGATGAACAAGAAACGTCCCACTGCCGCGTCGCCGGTCCTCGAGGTCAAGCGCTGCGCCGTCTACACCCGCAAGTCCACTACCGCCGGACTCGACCAGGAGTTCAACTCGCTCGATGCCCAACGGGAGACCTGCGCGCAGTACGTCCGAAACCAGGCCTGCCTCGGGTGGCAGCTCAGCTCCGAGACCTACGACGACGGCGGCTTCACCGGCGCGAACATCGAACGGCCGGCCTTCACGCGCCTGATGCAGGATGTGGAGGCCGGGAAGATCGACGTGGTGGTGGTCTACAAGGTCGACCGCCTATCGCGCTCGTTGCTCGACTTCGCCAAGGTGATGGACCGCTTCAACCGGGCCGGCGCGGCCTTCGTGAGCGTGACCCAGAACTTCTCGACCGCCGATGCCATGGGTCGGCTCACGCTCAACATGTTGATGTCATTCGCTGAATTTGAACGCGAGATGATCGCCGAGCGCACCCGCGACAAGATCGCGGCCTCGCGCCGGAAAGGGAAGTGGACGGGCGGATCGTCCCCGCTCGGGTACGACGTGGTCGACCGCAAGCTGGTGGTGAACGAGGTCGAGGCCGCGCTCGTCCGCCGGATCTACGACCTCTACCTCGACAAGCGCTCCGCGGTCGCCGTCGCGCAGGCGCTCACGGCCGAGCACCGGACGACCAAGCACCACATCGCGCGCAACGGCAACAGCCGGGGTGCCCGCGACTGGGACAAGAACTCCGTGCTGTACAACTTGTCGAGCCCGATCCCCGCGGGCCTCATGCCGTCGGCCGGCGAGGTCTACGACGGCGAGCACACCGCCATCATCGAGCGGAGCCTCTACGAGCGCGTTCAGGTGCTCCTGGCCGAGAAGGGCGGGGACCGGGCCATCCGGCACGGTCGCAACCCCGAGTACATCCTCACCGGCATCCTGCGCTGCGCCATCTGCGGCCAGGCGTTCACACCGGCCTCGAACCGCCGCAGCAACGGCAAGGTGTACCGCTACTACCGCTGCTCGACCCGCGACAAGAAGGGCAAGGAGGCCTGCGCCTCGGCCCCACTGCCGGCGATGGCCATCGAGGGCTTCGTCGTCCAGCGGGTCCGCGAGGCGCTCGCCGACGGCAAGCTCGTCAAGGCTGTCGCCAAGGCGGCGAAAGATCGGCTGCAGAGCGAGCGCGGCCCGCTCGAGGGCGAGCGCGCGGAGTTGCCCACCAAGATCGCGGCGCTCTCGACCGAGGGCAAGCGCCTGATCGAGACGGCCAGCAACGTGACCGGCACCGCGCGCCGGTTGCTCGACGCCAAGCTCCAGGAGATTGGCGACCAACTCGGCCGCCTCGAGGCGCGCTACGTCGAGGTCCAGCGCCGCCTCGCGCTCCTCGCCGACACCGAGCTTGAGACGCAGTGGGTGGAGCGATGCCTCGCCGACTTCGACAAGGTCTGGGACACGCTCAGCCCCGAGAACCGCACCCGCATGGTGCGGGCCGTGGTGGCGCGCGTCGAGGTAGACGAGCCGAAGAACGACGTTCGCGCCTTCCTGACCGACCTGGGGCCTGACGCTGAAGAAGTGGCCCGGGCCATCGAGGTGAACCCATGAACGACACCGAGCCCACGACCGCGACAGAGGCCAAGGCGGTCGTCCGCATCTTCGAGGGCAAGCTCCACCGCGCCCAGCGTGGTCACGGGAAGACCTTCATCGACGGGCCGCCGTTGCCGCCGCCCGAGCCAGTGCGCCGGCCGGCTCGGGTCGCGGTGATGCTCGCGCTCGCGCACAAGATCCAAGACGCCATCGACCGCGGCGTCGCCCGCGACCGTGCGGAGGTGGCCCGGCGCCTCGGGTTGACACGAGCGCGGATCACGCAGCTCATGGATCTGACGCTGCTCGCGCCATCCATCCAGGAGCAGATCCTGCGGATGGAGTCGGTAGACGGTGTGGAGCCCATCCACGAGCGCACCGTCCGGGATCGACTCCCGAGCCTGCCATGGGCCGGTCAACGAGCGGTGTGGCTACAGTTCCAACCCGCCCCGGTGGCCATCGCCGCCCAGTAGTCCGTTATCATCGACTCTCACAGCTCCACGTTGGGTCTTGTGCATCCTCGTCGATGGTGGTAGTTTCGCCGTACGCTGAGGGGGAACCGTACCCAACAGCGCAGAAAGCCGGCGCTTTTCGAAGGACGAACGATGCCTGAACCCTGGGTTTCCGTGGACGAGGTCTCAAGCCACCTCGGCGTGGCGAAGGACTCGGTCTACCGATGGATCGAGGCGAAGGGCCTGCCCGCTCACCGCGTCGGCAGGCTCTGGAAGTTCAAGCTCTCGGAGATTGACGAGTGGGTTCAAGCCGGCGGGGCCGGCGTGGAAGACCATCGACATGGCGACGACGGAGACAAGCCGTGATCGCGTCGGTTCCAATTCTCGAAGACGCAGGCCAGGAGGACCCTGAGATGCCTGCTCCTACGACGCGTGCCCGGCTTGGCTTCCGTGATGGCGATCGAGGCGTCCATTCGAGCAGAACCATCATGCTTGCCGAACTTGAGATGCTGCTCGACCAGGCATTGCCCGAGATGACGATGGTGGACTACCGCCGTCTGGTGGTCCAGGACAACGTACTACGCAAGCCAACTAACACCACGCGAGAGCACACGGTCCGCAAGCTCAAGGCACTGTATGGGCTCGATCCACGCCTGCCCGCATATCGAGCACTGGTTCGGCTGTGGAAGGTGGATGCGGAAAGCCGGCCGCTGCTGGCAATGCTGTGTGCCCAGGCGCGCGACCCGTTGTTGCGGCTTGCTTCGCCCCCTGTGCTGTCGGTGGAATACGGAACTGCGGTTCCTCCTGATGCGATCGTAGCTCGCCTGGCAACCGCGGCACCAGGACGCTTCAGCGAAACGAACGCAAAGGCGATCGCGAGCCGTGTGTTGTCGTCTTTCGAGCAGTCCGGCCACCTCGCGGGAAGGAGCACGAAGATCCGGTGCGCCACCGTCGCGACGCCAGTCTCGGCAACCTATGCGTTCTTCCTTGCATACCTCGAGGGCTTGCGGGCCCAGCGAGTCCTCTCCTCTTGGTGGGCAAGCCTACTAGACGCCTCCCCGGACAGGCTGCACGACCTCGCACAGGCTGCATCACGACGCAGCCTCTTCACCTTCAGGCACATAGGCGCCGTCGTTGAACTCCGGTTTCCCGAGCTGCTAACCCGCGACGAGGAGGACCTGACCCGTGTCCAGCAAGATTGACCGCCTCGTTCAGAGGTACGAACAGTTCTGCTCCTTGCCGTGGGAAAAGTCGCTGGCAGGTGCCCAGCGTGTGTGGTTCGTCGTCTATGACAAGACGGAAGAGCGACGACTACGAGCGCGCGTAGCCGAATTCGAAGTTGCCACGAAGCGTGCGGGGCATATGTGGCAGCACGTTGATGTGACGGACTCGTTCGGTCGTTGGCTTGCCCAGCAAGAATACCACGACAGCTACTTCGAATCGCCCGAGGACCTCGACTCAGCACTACCTGAATACGAGCGTTCCGTC
>Ga0315282_10004439_pt1 | contig 24483 bp, 22 predicted proteins | sample YL17G07_20_MG_FD_203693 | JGI IMG/M metagenome (GOLD analysis project Ga0315282, IMG submission 203693) | Sediment microbial communities from Yellowstone Lake, YNP, Wyoming, USA - YL17G07_20 | ecosystem: Environmental > Aquatic > Freshwater > Lake > Sediment | place: USA: Wyoming | collected... | reverse complement strand
AAACCCCCGCCCGCAGGACCAAAAAAGTTACCAGCCCGGCAAAGGAAAAAACTAATACCACGATTGTAATCATAATGAGTGCTAAACTAATGGGTAACCCACTTCCTTCGTTCATGGTTACACCTCCTTATTTGACAACCATCGCTAAGATTATACATACGATCAGGACGTAAATCCCTATTGCCTCGGCGAGGGCACCAATCAAAATCATGTTGGTGAGGATTGCCCCTCTGGCCTCGGGGTTGCGTCCCAGAGATTGCATGGCTGAGAAGCCAATCAGCCCCAAAGCTAATGCTGGCCCAAAAAACCCTAAACCTGCAGCTAACCCGATCACTAGCATCTTCATTACTTCTGGTGTCATCGATAATCCTCCTTTCAACTTTTTTATTCTGTTTCTTCGTGTGGAGATACTGCAATCGTACCAAATACCAGGGTCAAACCGGAAAAGATAAGAGCCTGAATCAAACCAATGAGCATTTCTAATCCATAAAAAGGAATGGTGAATACAAGAGGAATGAGAAAGCAGGAGACTAAGATCAATATCTCACCGGCGGTCATATTGCCGAAGAGACGGAAGGTAAAACTTAGCATGCGCGTCAAATGACTAAATATTTCTAATACACCAACGAATAAGCTAATGAATCCGAAAACAATGTTCATCATGGCCTGGCCTATCTTCCCCGTAAATAACTGTTTTAGCCCTTGTCCCATCTGACGGACGTTGATGAACTCTCTGAGGTAATGAGAAACTCCTATCGCCCTCATTCCCCAGGTCTCAACGAAGATGAAAGACATCAGCGCAATGGAAAGGGGCACGTTGACATCCGTATTGGCTGACCGGAATAACGCAAATTCACCATGGGAACTTTTAATCGTAATCGAGCCGAAAAAGGGGAAAAGAGCCAGATAGGCATTGGAGATGACATAGATGAAGATCGTCGCTACCCCAGGGAAGAGCATTCTGGCATGTTTTTTGCCGGCAACGCTTTCAACAAAATTCAACAATCCTTCTACGATTGCCTCTGCCATCGCTTGCCGCTTGCCAGGAATAAGTTTCATCTTACGAGTAAGGACAAGGGATAAAACGACCAGTACGATGATCGTAAGCCAGGAAGCAAGGAGTGTGTTCGTGACAGAGAAGTGGCCAACATGAAAGACTGGCTCCGAAGGAAGCTCAACAGTTGGCCTGGGGACTTGAAAGATGGCAGGGGGTTTCATCCCCAAAAAACTGGATCCGAGAGGGCCGAAAACCAAGCCAACGCCAAAGAGAACTAGAACTGGGATAAAGAAAAAGAGTAAGATTTTGAGGCGACCACTAAGCTTCATTTCTTATCTTTTCTCTGTTCTTCTTGCTCAGCCTGATAACGGACGAGCATGCGAAATAAACCAAAGAAAGCAATGACTGTCCCAACCCCAAGACCGATAAGAACAAATAAGGGACGCCTATCAAAAACCTCAGGGCGATCGAGCCAATAACCAATCGCTACTGGGATAATCAAACTCAGCGCCACATACCAACCTACGGTCAGTAGGAATTGAAGTGGCCTTACCCACTCCTTCAGATGAGCCTCCAAGAGCAGTTAAAAAGATGAAGGCCTGCTCCGTTACCACTGTCGATCAACATCAGAGACCAATAAATTGTGAATTAGTTAACATATAACAACTAGGTTGTCAATAAATTTTTTTGTTTATTGATTTCAAATAGATAGTGGATGGTCTGGCTTTTGGGATGAGAGGTCGAGATTATCCTCTTTCTTATCAAGCATGCCTTTCATTTTACAGTTGCCTTCCAAGATTCCACCCTCATTAATGATAAGGATCGGCGTGAATAGGGTTCCAACGACCTTGCCTGTGGAATGGATTTCCACACGTGCCTTGGCATAAACATCCCCTTCCACCAGGCCGTTGATGATGATCGTGTTGAGCGCAATTTTTCCTTTGACGATTGCTGTTTCACCCACGATTAACGTCCCGCTTTCGAAGACCTCTCCTTCGAATTTCCCATCCAGGCGAAATATGCCTTCAAAGGTCATCTTCCCCTCAAAGACAGTCTCCTTTCCCAGATAGGCGCTGATTTCCTCCGAGGTGGGTGGGGGGGTAGGGGTGCCGCTGCTTTTAGAGAACATCGATTTTCCTCCTGACATGGGTCGCTCCTTTCACACATGCATAGGGCAAAAAGCATAGCATTTAAAGCTCCAAATTACAAATCCGAGAACCCCAAGATGCCAAATCCCCTAATAATTTCCAGTCACGCCATCACCGGACTCATTTCAGATCCTTATCCCCTATGCGGGCCTTCCAAGAATGGCTTGTACAATCCTTTCCAAATCTTCGTGGGAATAGTATTCAATCTCTATCTTTCCTCTTTTATCTTTTTGGGTGATCAGGACTTTTGTCCCTAAATATTTCCTCAAAGAATCCTTTAAGCTGTTCAGTTGGCTTTCCAGGTCGCCCCTTTTCTTGACCGGAGGGGCTGGCTTCACAGGTTTTTCTGACCATCGTTTCACGATGGCTTCAGCCTGTCGCACCGAAAGGCCCTTCTTGATAATCAGGGCACAGAGTTCCTTCTGCTTCTCTTTGCTCTCGAGGCCGAGGATTGCTCTGGCGTGTCCGGAAGTGATGTGATTCTGCAGGAGCTGATGCCTTACTTCCGACGGGAGCTTTAAGAGGCGGAGGGTATTGGTGATGGTCGTCCGATCCTTGCCGACCCGTTTACTCAGGTCCTCCTGGCTGATATTGAATTCTTCTATCAGATGCTTGAAAGCCTCGGCGGCCTCGATCGGGTTGAGGTCCTCCCTCTGAAGGTTTTCGATGAGAGAGATTTCCAAAGCCTCTCTCCCCTCGACGTCTTTTACCAGGACAGGAACTTCTTTGAGCCCCGCTTTTTGAGCCGCTCGCCAGCGACGTTCTCCAACGATCAGTTCATAGCCCTGGTCAATCCTCCGGACGATGAGAGGCTCCAGAATCCCTTTCTCTTTGATAGACTCTGCCAATTCCTCAATTTTTGCTTCGTCAAAATGCTTTCGGGGCTGAGATCGATTGGGGATAATCTCTTCAATGCCGCAATAGAAGAGTGTTTTTGATTCCGCCTGCCCAAATTCCGGGAGAAGCGCTCCCAGACCCTTTCCTAAAGCCATTCTCTTAGTTGCCATTGATCTTCCCATCCGCCATGATTTCTCTGGCCAGGTTCAAATAGCTTTCCGCGCCCTTCGAATGAATATCGTATAAAAGGACAGGTTTCCCGTAGCTAGGAGCTTCGCTGAGTCGAATATTTCGCGGGATGATTGTCCTAAATACCTTGTCTTTGAAGTGATTCCTCACTTCTTCGGCGACTTGGTGAGAGAGATTATTCCGGCTGTCGAACATGGTGAGCAGAATTCCTTCGATCTCCAATTTTGGGTTGAGGGATTGTTTAATCAGGCGGATCGTCTTAAGAAGCTGGCCCAACCCTTCCAGGGCGTAGTATTCACACTGCAGAGGAATGATGACGGAGTGGGCAGCCGTCAGGGAATTAATGGTCAGCAGGCCCAGTGAAGGAGGGCAATCGATAAAGATATAATCGTATTCGGCCTCGACCTCCTTGATTAAATTTCCCAATTTTTTCTCGCGATCTTTTTCCTGGATGAGCTCCACTTCTGCACCGATCAGATCCGTATTGGAAATGACCACATCCAGGCAGGCGAGGGAGGTCTTCTGGATCATCCTCTTCATGCCTGAACCGCGAAGCAGGGCGTGATAGATGGTCCCGTCGGACCCCTCTTTGTTTAAACCGACACCGCTCGTTGAATTTCCCTGGGGATCAATGTCAATGAGGAGAACTTTTTTCTCTGCGGCCGCGATGGAAGCGGAAAGATTGACTGCCGTTGTCGTTTTCCCCACTCCCCCCTTTTGATTGGCGATACAGATGACTCTTGCCACCATTTCGATTCCTTCCCTCTCACCCCGGCCCTCTCCCCTTGCCTTTCGGCCCCGGTACTGACCGAGGGCAGGGCAGGCAGCGAAAGGGACGGGGGTGAGGGTTGTTAATTTATATCATAAAATCATATCTTTTCAAACAGGAGAATTGTTCTTTTGAAATTGCTGAAGGGAAGGATCAGCCGAACAGTTCTCTTCAAGCGGTATCGGGTTTCCTCCGTTTCAGCGAGAGGCTTGGTTTCCTTGTCACCGGCCTCACCTTTCATGGCTATGGCAGTTCCACCTTCTTTCAAGAAAGGGAAGGCCAGGACGAGAAAGGTTTGGAGATCGGAAAAGGCTCTTGAGAGAATCAGATCAAATCGTCCTCCCAAGCTTTGGAGAATTCCCCTGTCTTGAACACGGCCATGGATCGCCTCGGTTCCTTTTAAACCGAGCATTCGAATGATATGCCTTTGGAAATCGACTTTCTTACGGATGGAATCAATCAAGGTTACCTCTAAGGCGGGTTGAATAATTTTTAACGGGATACCGGGAAAGCCCGCCCCCGACCCGATGTCCAGGATGGAGGAATGTTTCGGGAGATAAGGGTTGACCGAGAGGGAATCGATAAAATGTTTTAGAACAATTCCTTTCTCTGACCGGATGGCAGTGAGATTGATCTTTTGATTCCATTTGAACAGTTCTTTAAGGTAGAGATCGAAGGCTCTAACCGCTCCTCCATCCAAATAAATTCCAAAAGCCTTTGCTCCTTCTATAAGAAGATCCTTATTTTCCGTTTCCATTAAAGAAACCTTTATCACATAATATAGACTTTTAAAAGGATGAAACTCATCGACCCATGGTTCGGACAGTGGAACCCTTAGACACTCACTTCTTGTTATGGTTCCGTCGATCTTCTATTGAGAGCCAATCCTCACGCAAAATATTTACTAACTTATTGATACTACTAATCACATCGAGGTTTCTCTGATTGAAAAAAGAAGAACAGGGGTCGTTAATCATTCGATTCATGAATGAGGACAGGAAGAGATTACGCCGAACCTCAATGCCACTCCGCTAATTTTTAATTTTTGTTGATTTGTTCATCTGGATTTATTAAATCTATAAAGTACCCATCACCCGATGGATTGGGGGAGGAAAGGAGGAAAATTATGATGATCCGAATATTTTTAGTAGGCACATTCGTTTTGTTAACTGCATTGCCCGCTTCAGCCCAATTGGATAAAATCTTCAAAAGTTTAGGAGGTGGTGAAAAGAGTGGACTGAGCGATGCGAAGATCGGCTCTGGTTTGAAAGAAGCGCTTCAGGTTGGCACTGAAAATGCCGTCAATTTCACCGGAAAGACAGATGGGTACTTCCTGAATCAGGTCATCAAGATTCTGATGCCTGAAAAACTGAGGACTTTTGAAAAAGGTTTAAGGGCAGTGGGTTATGGCACGCAGATCGATGAGTTTGTCCTGAGCATGAACCGTGCCGCTGAGAAATCAGCTCCCTTCGCCAAACAGATCTTCTGGGATGCGATTGGAGAGATGACTTTTGACGATTCTCGAAAGATCTTGTCCGGTGGTGACACATCAGCCACAGAGTATTTTAAAGGTAAAACTACAAACAAACTTACAGATATATTCAAGCCAATCGTTTCCAATTCGATGAATGAGGTGGGGGTGACCCGTCAATACAAGGAGCTGGTTGGACGCTATGAGAACATCCCCTTTGTCAAGAAGGAAAGTTTTGACCTCGACCAATATGTCGTGACCAAGGCGCTTGATGGGTTATTCCATATGGTGGGCGAGGAGGAGAAGAAGATCCGCAAAAATCCAGCTGCACGGACCACCGATCTCCTGAAAGAGGTTTTTGGAAAGTAAGTCGCCATGTCTTGAAACCAGTAAGCAAAAAGAATAAAGGGCGGGGTTTCCCCGCCCTTTTTGTTTTTTACATCTATTTCTTTTTTGACCTCTCAAGCGGTTTTCTGTTACAATGCCCGCAATTCAGCCCCATCCTCACCCCATCCCTCTCCCATCAAGGGAGAGGGGGAAGGTGGACTCTATGACCAAAGTCAAAACTCATTTCGTCTGTCAGTCCTGCGGATACCAGGCTCCAAAATGGTTGGGAAGGTGTCCGGGTTGTCAGGAATGGAATACTTTCGTTGAAGAACGGGTGATTGAGGAAAAAGTCCCCGAGCGAGACCTCCTTGGTTTCGAGACAGAGGCTGTTCCGACTCCTCTCACCGAAATTGTGGGTGAAGAGAGAGGAAGATTTCAGATCGGGATAGGAGAATTTGATCGGGTCTTGGGGGGAGGGATCGTTTTCGGGTCGGTGATTTTGGTCGGAGGCGATCCGGGTATCGGCAAATCGACGCTTCTCCTTCAGATGATGAACCGTTTAGCGCTGCAAGGGAAAAAAGTCTTATACGTCTCTGGAGAAGAGTCCCTCCAGCAGACCAGGATGAGGGCAGATCGGTTAGGCGTTTCTTCAGAACACCTGTTTGTGGTCTCAGAAACATCTTTAGAAAAGATTCTCCAGGATATCCAGGCGCTCAGACCTTCGACCGTGGTAGTCGATTCGATCCAGACCATTTATTCTACCGAACTTCCTTCGACACCCGGATCGATCAGTCAGGTGAGGGAGGCGTCGAGCAGGCTGCTCTATCTGGCGAAGCATCTCTCTATCCCGATCTTTCTCGTCGGTCATGTGACCAAGGAGGGTTTCATTGCAGGGCCAAAAGTTTTGGAGCACATGGTCGATACAGTTCTTTACATCGAGGGGGAGACCACTCACGCCTTCCGCATCCTGAGGGCAGTCAAAAACCGTTTCGGTTCCACGAATGAGATCGGAGTTTTTGAGATGAAGGATTCGGGATTGTCAGAAGTGGTTAGCCCCTCTGAATTCTTTCTTTCCGAACGGGCCCAACCCAGTTCCGGCTCCGTTGTCATGCCCAGCCTGGAAGGTTCAAGACCGATCCTGATTGAGCTTCAGGCCTTGGTCGTTCCCACGAGCTTTGGCATTCCACGAAGAACAGCCGAGGGAATTGATGCCAACCGTGTTTCACTTCTTGTTGCCGTGATGGAGAAAAGACTGGGAGTCCACCTTAACAATCAGGATATTTTCCTCAATATCGCCGGCGGAATGAGGGTGGAGGAGCCTGCCGCTGACTTAGGAGTGATTGCTGCCATTGCCTCAAATTTTAAGGACAAAGTGGTTGACCCGGAAATGGTGATCTTCGGAGAGGTGGGGTTGGGAGGAGAAGTGAGAGGTGTTAGCCAATCAGAGGTCAGAGTAAAAGAGGCGTCGAGGCTGGGATTTAAACGATCCCTTTTGCCGAAGCAGAATCAGGAAAAGATGAAAGGGGCTAAGGGGATCGAATTGATTGGGGTCAGCTCCATCCAAGAAGCGATGAAAAGACTGTTTTAGAAGATCCGTGTAAAATTAGCATTGTAAAATGAGCATTGAAAAATAAGATCAACGACACAAATTTGATGGTTTCCTAAAAAGTCGTCATTCCCGTGAAAACGGGAATCCAGGGGAAGTCTATACAGCTAAGAAGACTGGATTCCTGCCTGCGAGGAATGGCAGAAAATGGCTTTTTCGGACGTTTTACGAGCCCATCAAATTTGATATGACAATTGTTAATTTTGCAGTCTACAATGAGGTTTAGGTGATGGGAAAATGGATGGCCGGATTGATTTCTGTCCTCCTCGGTCTCTTATTTTTGTCTCAAGGTTACAGCCGGGAGAAACTTCTGAATCCCGGGGAGCTCTATGATTCGTACATGGCTCTCTATCATAAGGGGAAATGCGAAGAGGCCATCCGAGGTTTTTCAAAAATCATCCAATCCGCTCCCGCCAGCAAATTGGCCTCCTACTCCCAGTATATGATCGGAATTTGCTATCTTAAAATGGAGAAATATGAAGAAGCCGTTCGGCAATTCGAACTCTATTTGAAAAACTATCCGGACAGTGACCGTGTGAGTGAAGCGCAGAGAGGGGTCCGGACGGCAAAGGAGCGGTTGAAGGAGAAGCCCCGGCCGGCGTCAGTTGTTTCTGACCCCGCCGTCAAAAAATCCCTTCCAGAGATCAAGCGGGCCAAGAGGCGAATCTGTGTTCAGGTCTCCTATCTTGAAGGAAAGAATCTTGAGGAAGTGGGGAAGAGAATGAAGGAGTTGAAAGATGCCGGCGTGAATACGATCATCTTCAGGGTCTTTCAGAATAAAGGGGATCGAATCCATAAATTTGTCACGGCCCGCCATGAGGAGGGAGTTTATTTCAAGACTGAAAATGCTCCGGTGGTCGATGATATCCTGGGAAAAGTTGCCGAGATGGTTCACCGCAATGGCCTTGAAATCTTTGCCTGGATGACCACGCGTTATGCCAGTTACGGGCTGGAAGCCTCTCCTGAATATCGGTGTGTGAAGTATGATTTTGAAACAAAAAAAATGGAGAGGGCGAGGGGTTTGAGTCTCTTCCACCCCGATATCCTCAGACGCCTTGAGGGCCTTTTCCGAGACTTGGGACGCTGCCCCATCGATGGGATCCTGTTTCAGGACGATCTGATTCTTAGACATGATGAGGATTTCAGTGCCGAGGCCAACAAAGCCTTTCTGAAGGAGTTTGGGTACCTGCCCCGTCCGGACCTCTTTTATATCGATCCTTATCAATCGGAGTCTGGAAAATATTATGTCAAGGCCTACACGGACCGCTTCTGGACCTGGGCGAGCTGGAAAAACCGTTGGTTAATGAGCGTGGCCAAGCGGCTGATGGAAGCTGCCAGAGAATCGAACCCAAACTTACAATTTGCCATCAATCTCTATTTTGAGGCTGTCCTCAGCGAATCGAACGGCATGGCCTGGTTTTCGCAGACCCTTCCGGGGGCGTTGAAAAACAATTTCGACTACTATGCTGTCATGGCCTATCATCGCCAGGCCATGAAAGATCGGAAGATAGAAGGAAGGGAGGCCATAGGCCTGATGGCTGAGGCTGCTCAGAAGGCGATCGAAATCGTAGGAGATCCTTCCAGGGTATTGATGAAAATCTGGACTCTCGATTGGAAGAGGAATGGGGCAGTCAGCTATGATCTCGCCTCAGGGAAAGAGATAGAGGAGATCCTAACGGCGATCTTGAATCAGGGTGAGGTGAGTTTGGCCTTCGTTCCTTATGTTGATCAATTGCCTCTTCACTCATTAAAAGGGAAATGGAATTCCTCTAAAAAAAGTTCGGAGATCGGGGTAGAGTAGGGAACGGTTTGAAACCGTTCCCTACAGGAGTTCTTATTTCTGCTCTTCGGTTTTGAGCCAATCGGGGTCAGCCCGATATTCTCTGGCTTGTTTTGGAAGAACATTTTCGAGCATGTTCTTCGCCTCCTTCATCTGTTTCTCCCAATCCTTTGCCTTTTCTTCAACGGCTTTGGCCTCAACCTTCAATTTCCTCTTGACGCTGTCGGGCTTGAATTTCGAGGTTTCCAACTCTTGCTCCTTTAACTTCCATTCACTGTAGGCCTTTTCATAATTTTCCCGGGCGGCCTTGAGTTTTTCATTCCATTCTTCCGCTTTGGCCCTCCACCATTCTTCTCCGCGGCCTAAGATGTCTTTTTGCTCGGAAGCTGATTCAGGGGCCGATTGGATTTCCTTCTCCCCCCCCGTACTTTTAGGTGATTCGGGGGATGGGGGAGGGGTGGGTTCTTTTGGAGGTGTCGCCTGGATAACCCGGTCTTGATATCTTTCCGGAACCAGACTTGAATCATCCGTGAAGTGAGTGGTCCCTTTCTCATCCACCCATTTGTAAACCCCTTGGCCAAATGCCAATACAGAATAGAATAGCAGCCCTGCCGCAATGATAAGACTTATTTTTTTCATATTGATCCTCCGTTAGCATCCGTTCGGAGTAATTAGTTCGCCTGCCTGCCCTGCACCATGTTAGGTTCAGGGCCTGCCGGCTGGCAGGGAGTTCGGAGACAAAAACTAAAATAGTAAGAATAATGACTCCTAACTCCGAACTGAATCGTTAATTCACCTCTGCCCAGTTCCTTCCCGAATGGACGGAGATCTTGAGCGGGACAGAGAGGTCCATCACGTTCTCCATCTCATTCTGGATCATGGAAATAGCTTTTTGAAGTTCCTCTTCGGGAACCTCGAAGACCAGTTCGTCGTGGACCTGCATGATCATTTCGGTGGCGAGACCGAACTCTTCTATTCGATCCTGGATATGGATCATCGCCACCTTGATCATATCCGCGGCTGTCCCCTGGAGAGGAGTATTGACGGCCATTCTCTCTGTAGCCTGTCGGATGGCTACGGTTGGGGAGTGAATGTCCGGCAGATAGCGGCGACGATGCAAAAGGGTCGTCGCATATCCTTTCTGCCTCGCCTCTTCCAGACTCTTTTCGATATACGTTTGAACGCCGGTATATTTTTTAAAATAGCCATCAATATAGGCCTGGGCGATCTTGGGCTCTATCCCTAATTGCTGGGAAAGGCCATAGGCGCTCATTCCATAAATGATGCCGAAGTTGATCACCTTGGCCTCTCTCCTCATAGGGGAAATCACCTTTTCCATTGGAACCTCAAAGATCTCTGAGGCGGTTCGGGCATGGATGTCTTCATCATTTTGGAAGGCTTTGATCAGTGTTTCATCCTGGGAGAGGTGGGCTAGAATTCTCAATTCGATCTGGGAATAGTCGGCGGAGACGAGGAGCCATCCTTTTTCCGGAATGAAGGCCTGGCGAATCCGATTTCCCTCCTCGGCACGAATGGGAATGTTCTGGAGGTTGGGATCACTCGAGGAGAGTCGTCCGGTGGCTGTCACGGTTTGATTATAGGAGGTGTGAACGCGCCCGGTTTTCGGATGGACTAATTTTGGAAGGGCATCGACGTACGTGGACTTAAGTTTGCTCAGATTGCGATAACTGAGAATCTCGAGAGGGAGGTCATGGTGGAGAGAAAGCTTCGTCAGCACCTCCACATCCGTGGAGGTGCCCGTTTTGGTTTTCTTGACTACAGGCAGTTTCAGCTTGTCAAAAAGGATTTTCCCGAGTTGCTTGGAAGAGTTGATGTTGAAATTCTCTCCGGCTAACCCGTAGATCCGTTCCATCTTCTGTTGGAGCTGGGTTTCGATCTCCTTCGAATATTCTTGGAGAAGGTCCAGATCGATCTTCACCCCGTTCATCTCCATTTTTGCCAAGACCATGACGAGAGGCATCTCTACCTGATCAAAGAGTTCCTTAAATCCGTCCTCCTTCAGTTTTGGAAAAAGGAGACGGGAGAGCTGGAGCGTGACATCAGCATCCTCACAACTGTAATCCCTCGCCTTTTCAAGTCCGATCTGGTCGAAGGTCACCGCCTTCATCCCGGTCCCCACAACCTCTTTGTAATTTGTCACAGAGCGATCCAAATATTCCTGGGCAATTTCACCCAGGTTATGGTTGTGTTTGGTGGGATTGAGGAGGTAAGAGGCGATCATCGTATCCCCTTCTATCCCTCGCAAATGGATCCCATATCGTTTCAGGACGATCCAGTCATATTTGATGTTCTGACCTACCTTCTTCACCTCCGTCTCTTCCAAAATAGGTTTTAGCTGCTCCAATGCCCAGGGAAGAGGAAGTTGTTGAGCCGTCCCGCGATCTTGGTGGGCAAGGGGAATATAGAAAGCTTGATGTGGGGCATAGGACAGACTGATTCCAACGAGGTCCGCCCACATTGGATAAGGGGAGGTGGTCTCCAAGTCAATGGAAAAGGTGGCATTCTTTCTCAAGTCTTCCAATAAGGCGAAGAAGTCATTTCGATCCGTGACCAAACGGTAGTCCCTCCCCGCTGATGGGGAGGCCTTTTCGTCAGAGAGTTCCTTGAGAAGCCTGTTGAACTCCAGCTCCTTGAAGATCTCCTTCAGGCTCTTCAGATCAGGAGGAGAGAGATGGAAATCTTCTAAGCGGTAGTTGATGGACACATCAGTATGGATCGTTGCCAACTGACGGCTCAGACGAGCCAGGTCTCCATGGGTCCTTAGATTTTCTTTCAATCTCTTCTGGGGAATTTCTTCCACATGGGCCAGGAGATTTTCAATCGATCCGTAAGTCTTGATCAATTGGATGGCCGTCTTCTCTCCAATCCCGGGAACACCCGGGATATTGTCAATGGTATCTCCGGCCAGCCCCATCACTTCCACCACCTGTTCAGGGGAAACGCCGAAACGCTGGATGACCTCTTCTACCCCGAACCTCTTCTCCTTCATGGTGTCATAGACCTGGGTCCGATCGTTGACTAATTGCAGGATGTCTTTGTCGCCGGTAATGATCACGACATCGACTTCTGACTCCAGCCTCTTGGCGACCGTCCCGATGAGATCATCCGCCTCGTATCCTTCCATCTCTAAGAGGGCAATTTGGTATCCGTTGATGATCTTCTTGATATAGGGAATCTGGGGGGTTAGCCCCTCTGGCATGGCAGGCCTGTTGGCCTTGTATTCTTTATAGATTTCGCTCCGAAAGGTGGGGGCCTTTGAATCGAAGATGACAGCGAGATAATCCGGCCGATGTTCCTTGAGCACTTTGAGAAGCATCTGGGTGAAGCCATAGGTCGCATTGGTCGGGAGACCTTTAGAATTAGAGAGATGGCCGATGGCGAAAAATGCACGATAGAGATAGGAGGAGCCGTCGATGATATAAAGTTTAGGACGATCCGGCATATTCGTTACAGCATAGAGCAGAGCGCATAGCGCATGGCGTCAAAAGCCTTCTTAACCTACACTTTGCGCTATGCGCCATGCGGGTTATCATGGACGGGCTACGGGACATCCGTATGAATTCGATTCCCGCCAGAATGCTTGGCTGTATACAGCGCATTATCCGCAGATTTCACAAATCCCTCCAGGTCGAAGTGGTCTCTGTATTCGGATAGGCCGATGCTGACCGTAATGTTTTGGAATTTGGTCTGTTCGATGGAAGAACGGATGCGCTCCGCAATGGTCATCGCCTGATCCATGGAGGCCCCGATAAGGAGGACGGCGAATTCGTCCCCTCCATAACGATAGCCGGAATCGACATTGTACCGGATGGAATGTTTGACGATCTCGCCGACGCTTTTTAAGACCTTGTCGCCTTCCAAATGACCATAGCGGTCATTATAATTTTTGAAATTGTCGAGATCGAACATCAGCAGGGAAAGAGAGGTCTTCTGACGCCTCAGACGAACCAGCTCGGCTTCTAAGGTCTTAAAAAAGTGGCGGTGGTTGTAAAGGCTGGTTAGATCATCGGTGACAGAGAGCCTTCTCACCTCCTCCTCCAGTTTTTCTTTTTCCTTTAGGGTCTTGTATTTTTCCAGGCATTGGTTGACGATGTGGATCAGATGTTCATTCTCGAAGGGTTTCTTGACGAAATCGGAGGCACCTTCTTTAAGGGCCCGGACGGCATTGTCCACGGTCGCAAAGGCCGTCAGCATAATCACGCATTGGAGAGGGTTGATGATTCGAATTCTCCTCAAGGCCTCCGTGCCGTCGATACCCGGAAGATTGATATCCATCAAGACCACCTCGGGTTTTTCCTCTTCCACCTTCTTCACTCCTTCTTCACCGGTCGAGGCCATCGCGACATCGTATCCCTCATAGTGGAGGAGCTTTTGAATGATTTCCAGGGTATCCGGAGCATCATCGACGATCAGAACCTTTCCCTTTACATCTCTATGAACGGTCGGGTCTTCCATCTTCATTCTCCGCTGAAAGAGGAAGGGTAAAATAGAATGTAGAACCCTTTCCCAGTTGAGACTCCACCCAGATATTCCCTCCATGTTCTTCGACCAGCCGCTTGGCAATGGCAAGCCCCAGGCCTGTCCCGCCGTGTTTGCCCCCCTCGACCTGGTAGAATTCATCGAAGATCATTTGGAGTTTATCTTCCGGGATACCCATGCCTGTGTCTTCGATCTCGACGACAATGAATCGGTCCCTCCGGCCGGCGAGTATCGAGACCCGACCCCCCTCGCTGGTAAATTTGAATGCGTTGGAAAGAAGATTAATGAAGATGTCATGAAGGGCGTTTCGATCGGCAAAGATAGAGAGGTCTGGCGGAATGTCAATGTGAAGGGAGAGGTTCTTTTCCACTGGGGTGACCTCGTTGATATATCCCCCCGTCACTTCAGAGAGCAAAATCTGTTCCCGGTTGAAGAGGAGACGATCGGACTTGATCCGGCTGAGGTCCAGCATTTGATCCATTCTCATTTCAATTCGAGTGGTATTCCTCTGGATCGTAATGAGATAGGGTTTCAGATTTTCGGGGATTCTCCCTTCTTTCTCGGAAAGCAGGAAATCGATATTCGCCTTGATGGCCGTGAGCGGCGTTTTTAACTCATGGGAGACGGTGCCGATAAATTTCATTCTGATCTCATCCATCTCCTTAAACTCGTGGTTGACCATTTCCAATTCTCTCTTGGCGGCCTGGAGCTCCTCGAGCATCTTGAGGGAAGAAGTCCTCGCCCGGTTCAGCTCCCCGACTTTTTCCTTCAGCTGGCGGGTTCGTTCCTCCACTTTTCTTTCGAGATCAATTCGGGATTCTTTCAACGGAAGGATCATTCGGTTGAAGGCTCTCGCCAGGTCTCCGATGGGTTTAAGGGTCTGGCTGTTTCGGAAATGAGAAAAGGGTCTAAATCGGCTCATAAATGCAATAGGGTTCTTCGGCCATGTACTCGCCGGAGATTTCGTAGGCCCGTGCGCGACAACCTCCGCAGACCTTTCTGAACTCACACCTTCCGCATTTTCCCCGATAGCCATCGGTATTCCGGAGGTTCTTGAAGACTTCGGAATCCTCCCAGATCTCCCTGAAATGTTTTTCCCTGACATTTCCACAATTCAATTCCAGATAACCGCAGGGTTGAACTTGACCGACGTGGGAGATGAAGCAGAAAGAGATGCCGCCCAAACATCCCCGAGTCATGGCATCCAATCCGTGTGTTTTGGGAGTGACCTTCTTTCCCTCCTTTTTTGCCTGCTGCCGTAAAATACGATAGTAGTGAGGGGCGCAGGTTGCCTTGAGTTGGAGAGGAACTTTATCGATCTGTTCGTAAAACCAGTGGAGGGTTTTTTCATAGTCGAGAGGAGAGATTTCCTGCTCCTTCAATTCTTTTCCCCTTCCCGTCGGAACCAGAAGAAAGATGTGAAGCGCCACCGCACCCAGATCAACGGCCAGACGAAGGATATCCGGGATCAGATGGAGATTGGCCTGGGTAATGGTGGTATTGATCTGAAATTCGATGCCTCCCTTCTTTGCCATCTCGATTCCCCGAAGGGAGCCTTCAAACGAGCCCTCCACTTTCCGGAAGGCATCGTGTGTTTCCGCTGTAGGACCATCGATGCTAATACTGATCCGTTGAAGTCCTGAAGTCCTCATTTTTCGGATGATGTCTTCAGTGATCAATGTCCCGTTTGTAGCCATCACCATCCGGAACCCTTTTGCTGTGCCATACGATGCCAGATCAAAGATATCCGGTCGGAGCAGAGGTTCTCCTCCGGTCATGATGATGACGGGTTTGCTGAAGGAGGCAATTTCATCCATCACCCTGAAGACCTCCTGCGTTGAGAGTTCTCCTTCGTATGGACCGAACTCCGCGGACGCACGGCAGTGAACGCAGGCGAGATTGCAGCTTCGGGTCAACTCCCATGCAATCATCCGCAACGGGTGATTGGTAACTCGTGGCTCGTGATCCGTGACTTCTGGGTGTTGATCCTGTCCCTTCGATTTTTCACTCATAATTCTTAACTTTTAAGTAATTTTTTTGCTGCCTCTTTGGCGAAGTAGGTGAGAATGAGGTCAGCCCCTGCCCTCTTAATGGAGGTAAGGGATTCCATCATCACCTGTTCCCCGTCCACCCATCCGAGCTGCGAAGCCGCCTTGACCAAAGCGAATTCGCCGCTCACATTGTAAGCGGCCACCGGTATATTAAACGTTTGCTTCACCCGATAGATGATATCCAAATAGGGAAGGGCGGGCTTGACGATGACGATATCCGCCCCCTCCTCAAGGTCGAGCCGGACCTCTCTCAGAGCCTCGTCTCCGTTGGCCGGATCCATCTGATATGATTTGCGGTCGCCGAACTGGGGTTTCGATTCTGCCGCCACCCGGAAGGGTCCAAAAAAACTGGAAGCATATTTTGCCGAGTAGGCCATGATGGGAATATCCTCGAATTGATTTTCGTCGAGGATCTTTCGAATGGCTCCCACCCTCCCATCCATCATATCAGAAGGCGCCACGATATCGGCTCCTGCCCTGGCGTGAGAGAGGGCCTGACGGGCCAGAAGGTCAAGCGTTTCATCATTCAAGATTCTCCCTCCCTCTACCACACCGCAGTGACCATGACTGGTGTATTCGCAGAGACAGACATCCGTGATGAGGAGAATGCCATCCACTTTTTCTTTGAGCTGCCTCAGGGCCCTTTGAATGATCCCATTTTCAGCATAGGCTTCCGATCCCAGTTCATCTTTCTTCTCGGGAATGCCGAAAAGGATGACGCCCGAAATCCCCAACGATTTTGCCTCCTTTACCTCTTTGATCAAGAGGTCGATAGAGAGCTGAGAATGCCCTGGCATGGAGGAGATGGGCTGTTTCGAACCTTTTCCAGGACGGACGAAAAGGGGGAGGATCAGGTCCTCCGGCCTGAGATGGGTTTCCCGGATCATTCTTCGAAATAGATCATCTTTTCGCAATCTTCTCGGTCTGTATTGGGGGAACTTCATGTGGCCTCCTTAAAAGGTTTATCTTTCCTTATTTTTTACAATATTTTAAGGTGATTGTCTATAAATGAACTCACCGCCAAAATCCCTTGCGTAAGAAACGTCTCAACGATCTTTTCGATGCAACACCTGCTGGTTGGAGTAAGTCAGAGTTTTCTTTCTTTTACTCGTCATTCCGGGCTTGACTTAGCCTGCCCCGTACTTGATACGGGGGAATCCAGTATTTCTGAGCTGGATTCCCGCCGGAGTTTACCCCGTATTTGATACGAGGCGGGAACGACGTCCTGGGAATTAATGTAAGAAAACGTTAAGTTCCTTACGCTGAGTGGGGTGAACTAAAATATTTCAAAACCATCTGGAATCCTATATAATCGAGCTCAGAGAAGCTTATGATCATTCGAGGGAAAGTTCCGGGAACAGAGTCTCTGATGGACGTCGTTGTCGAGAACGGGAAAGTCATCCAGGTTTTTCCTTATCGAAAAGGATCTTCGTATGATCTTGGTGGGGATGATCTATATTTATGCTCAGGTTTTTTCGATCCCCAGGTGACCGGGTTTGCCGGAGTGGATTTCAACAACCCTTCTCTCTCCTCTGAGGGGCTTCGTCGGGCAGCCCTCTCTCTGGCCTCTACTGGCATCACTCACTTTCTCCCTACGCTCATCACTTCCTCTGATGAGAAGATGCTTCATCAGTTGAGAATCATTGGGGACGCCTTAAGCAAAGATCCTCTTCTCCGGAAGATGTGTCTCGGAATCCACCTTGAAGGACCCTACATTTCTCCGGAAGAGGGACCCAGAGGAGTTCACCTTCGAGAGTTCATCCGGCTTCCCCAGTGGAAAGAGCTGGAGGAGTTTCAGGAGGCCTGTGGAGGCAGGATCGAGTGTCTGACTTTAGCTCCGGAGGTAAAAGGAGCGATCCCTTTCATCAAAAAAGCGGCGGCCCATGGAATGGTTATCGGTATCGGACATACTGATGCCTCCGAGGAAGTCCTTGATGCGGCTGTTCAGGCCGGAGCCCGTCTCTCCTGTCATCTTGGGAATGCATCCTCAAAACCTCCCTTTCACCATCAGGACCCGATCCAAAAACAGTTGGCCATGGATCAATTGATGGCAAGTATCATTACCGATGGGATTCACCTTCATCCTGACGTGGTGAATCACTATATTCAAGCCAAAGGCGTAGATCGAATTATCCTGACAACCGATAGCATGGCCGGGGCAGGAGCCCCTCCTGGGAGATACACGTTGGGAGACTTGGAGGTGGAAGTGGGTCCTGATCGGGCAGCCCGGTTAGCCGGCACTTCTCGTCTGGCAGGGTCTACTCTCACGATGGATCGTGCCATCACTAATGTCATCCGGTTTGCGGGGATTGATCTCAATTCAGCGATGCGCATGGCCGCGAAGAATGCTCAAAAACTATTCCCAGAAGTAGGAAGGGAGATCGATCCAGGATATCCTGCCGATTTAGTCCTTTTCGAATATCAAAAGGAACTGGTGGTTCGATCCACATGGATTGAAGGGGAGAAGATATTTTAGAAATGTGATATGATGATTTAACTTAGCCAGACGGTGCAATATCGAGGCCGGGCAGGAGTACTTCCAAACCCTTGCAATTGCGGGTTTTTGAGAAATGAAGGGTTTCAGAAGACGTCACTTTATTGGAAGTCTCGGTTTTGCCTGGAAACGCGCGTAGCCACTTCTCAAAGGTGCCGCTGCAAGGCTTTTACAGTACCCCTGCCCGGTTTCGATATTCTTTTTATGCAAATAGTCGACTAAGGATTTTAGAACAGGAGGATGAACCATGAAATGGATTCGTTGTTTATTGATTGTCTCTTTGATTTTTTTTGTATTGAAGGGTGCCGAGGCCGGGACGTATTCTCTCAACCTTCGATATCAGCCCTTGAAGGAACTTTCCTCCCTTCAAGCGAAAATTGGATCCACCCTGGCGATGGCCCCTTTTAAGGATGAAAGACCGGAGACATTATATATCGGTCTTCACACCAACCTCCAAGGAGACTCCACCTATTTCAAAAGCCACCCCTTTCCATTGGAAAAGGCGATCGGCGAGTCCTTATCCGATGCCCTGTCTCGTTACGGAGTAAAGACAATTCCCATCTCCGATTGGGATGCAAAACCCGATTCTCTGAAGAATATGGAGACCGATTCTGTTCTGATGATTGAGATCAAGGGATTCTGGACCGAAGGCAATGCATCTCTATTCAGGACAAAGGTTAAGACCGCGGTTCGATTTGTCATCCATTTGGGAGTGAAAAAGGAAGGTAAGGTTTTCACCCGAAACGTGGAGGTCGAGAAGGAGATGACGGTTGCCCGGTCCACACCCGAGAGGGTGGAGGCGATGATTAACCAAATGTTGACCGATATTTTTGATTCCTATTTTTCCAATCCTTACTAAGACATTTGATGGAATGGACGTCGAGAGGAGGTAAAAACCATGAAGGTCTTTTTATGGATAGCTTTCTTAATCCTTATCGCTGTAACGATCTTTGCAGTCCAAAATTCAGACGCTCCCATCATTACAATAAAATTTCTCTTTTGGAGATTTGAGACCTCCCTGGTCTATATCATCTTGGGATCAATCGGTTTAGGGATACTTTTCACCCTTCTCTTTTGGATTCCAAGGGGCTTGCGGGCATCGTTTCGGGCGAAAAAGTCAAATCAAGAGTCTTCTTCAACCTCATAAGGAGTCCATCATTTGCTTTTGGAAGGGTACCTCATGAGGCACCTGCAATGATTACTCGGAGGGATATTCTCAATCTCCCCGAAATCAGGGCAGATTTGGCGGAGTGATGACAGGGTTGTGAGAAGGGGTGGAAGTGAAATCGAAGAATTGGATAAACGGATTCAATAAGAGATTTCGCATCTTCTGGGATGCTCTAAGAAAGTTTGACAAGGATCACGGTTTTTTTCTCTCCTCAGGAATTACCTTCAATCTCCTCATCTGTTTGATTCCCCTCATCTTATTGCTTTTGGCCCTGGTGGGCACGTATCTTTATAGTTATCGAGAAGTGTTAAACCATATACGACATTATTTGGAGAATGCTTTTCCTTTCCCCGACACAAGGATCATGAATAACATCCTGAGAATCGTTCGGGACCGCAAGATGGTCGGGGTGCTGGGCATAGGAGGGTTGATCTGGGCCTCCACATGGGTGTTCAGCTCCTTAAGGACAGCTCTGGATATTATCTTCCAGGTCAAGGAGGGGCGGGGCATTCTTCGCGGTAAGGGAATTGATCTTCTGATGATCCTTTTGGCAGGGACCTTTCTCCTGATCAGTATGGCCTTCAGCTCTGTGATCACCTTCGTCCAGGGGTACCGTTTCAGTCCTTTCTTAGAGTTGAGACCGATTATCCGATTCATCCTGAAATACTTCATTCCCTTCTTCTTTACTTTCTGGATGTGTTTTTTGATTTACAAGATCATTCCGGACAAGAAAATTCATTTTAAGACGGCCCTTCAAGCAGCCTTTTTCACCAGCCTCTTCTGGGAAGCGGCCAAGCATTTGTTTGGATGGTACGTTCTCCGCCTGGGAGGGTTTTCTACGATCTACGGCTCTTTGAGCGCTCTGGTGATTTTCTTTCTCTGGATTTACTATTCCTCCGTCATCCTCCTCCTGGGAGGGGAGGTCGCCTTTCACCTGGAGAGAAACAGAGAGTGATCCATGATTGAAGAAAAGCGACGGAAGACAAAGATTGTCTGTACGATTGGTCCAGCGAGCGAATCGCCTCAGATCTTGGAGACCCTGATCCGGGGCGGGATGAACGTCGCGCGGCTCAATTTTTCCCATGGAACTCACGAAGAGCATTTAAGGAAGATCAAGGCCATCCGTCAAATCGCCGACCGATTGAGACAGCCTGTGGCTATCCTTCAGGATCTTGGCGGCCCTAAAATTCGGATCGGCATGATGAAAGAGGGTGGAGCGGAATTGAGAAGGGGGAAAGAATTCTGCCTGACTAACCAGGTGCTCATCGGCGACGAGACCCAAGCGACCGTTACTTATCCCGCTCTTCCCGGCGAGGTAAAAGCAGGGGATAGAATTCTTCTTGCTGATGGAACGATTGAACTTCAAGTCTTAGAAAGCGATGGGAAGACCGTTCGCTGCCGAGTGATCGTGGGGGGAGTCTTAACCTCCCACAAAGGGATGAACTTTCCGACGAGAACCCCTCTCGCTTCAGCCTTCACAGAGAAGGATCAGAAGGACCTCCTCTTCGGGATTCAACATGGAGTGGATTGGATCAGTCTCTCCTATATCCAAAGAGCCACTGACATCGAGGGGGTTAAAAGAATCTTAAAGAAGGAGTCAGTCGATACCCCGGTCATTGCCAAAATCGAAAGAAAAGAGGCATTAGAAAACATCGACGAGATTCTCTTGGCTTCGGACGGCGTCATGGTAGCCCGGGGGGATTTAGGCCTGGAGACTCCGATTGAAAAGATTCCAAATGTTCAGAAGAAACTGATTCGGAAGGCCAATGATTCTGCGAAACCGGTGATCACAGCCACCCAGATGCTTCGATCGATGGTTGACCATACTCAACCCACCCGGGCAGAGGTTACGGACGTGGTCAATGCCATCTATGATGGGACAGATGCGGTCATGCTTTCAGAAGAGACGGCCAGCGGCCAATTTCCTGTCGAAGCCTTTCAGATGATGGCCAAAATTGCCCAATCGGCAGAAGAGGAATTTCCTCACCCTCAATTTCTGCGAGGGGAAAGAGACGAAGGGATGAATCTTCAGCAGGCCATCACCTACGCGGCATCATTACTGGCCGAGGAGGTAGGGGCGAAGGTGATTGTTACCCCCACTGAATCGGGAAGCACCGCACGCTGGGTGTCAAAGCTTCGACCCCGTCAGCCCATCCTTGCCTTGACTCAACACCTTTCAACAGTCAGGGAGCTCAATCTCTGCTGGGGGGTCTATCCTGTTCTTGGCCCCGGCTGGAAAGATACGGACGAGATGTTAGAAAGGTCGAAGAGGATGCCAAAAGAGTTGGGAATGGCCTCAGGAGGAGAGAAAATCGTCATCATCGCCGGGGTCCCCATCAGCATCCGAGGGACTACCAATCTCATCAAAGTGGAAGTTGTGGAATAAAAAGGGGTCTTCGGGCTTACGTGTGATGGGCGCTCCACTAACCCCCCTCTATCCCCCCTTAAATTAAGGGGGGACAGAGGGGGGTTACCGCAATGGAACTCAAATTGTGATGGATAGGATAAAAACAGAACCCGTCGTTTACACCTGAAGATGATGAGAGCAGGAAAAAGACAAAAAGAAGAGGATCGGATGATCCTCTTCTTGAGGTAGTTTGTCGTGACTCTTATCTGCGGCCTCCGCCGCCTCCGTGACCACCACCCGAGAAACCCCCAGACGAATGGCCCCCGGAGAAACCTCCGGACGCATGACTACCCGAAAAACCACTGAACGAATGGCCGCTGCTACGCCCGAACGAACTGCTACTCCCATGGCAATTTACGCAGCCAGAACTACCACGGCTGGAAGGAGCGCTGAAAGACCTGCTAAAGCCTTGGGATGAACGATGGTCCATTCCGCTGCCTGTCGCAAAGCGGCTCGAATTGCTGAATGTCCTGCCACCTGTGGTATTGCCACGGTTGTTCGTGACAACCCCCTGCCTTCCGTGTGTTCCGCTAAGGGTAGAAGCGTGATTACCCGTCATCCCTTGACTCCCTCGTGCGAACGTTGTTCTCCCCATGCTGCGGTTGAAGATTGAAGAGGCAGCGTTTCTTGTCGCCGTAGAATGGAATGCCGTCGTATGTGAAGAATTTGTCCACGAGTGCCTCACTGGGTCCACCCTGCCGAACGTATGGGTCCTGGAATTGAAGAAGTGATTGGTGATCCGAAAGTGATGGTGATGATGACCAACAAAAACAAACGTATCAAAATCGTTTAGGACGAAGAATCCAGGGAAGAAGAACCCGGAGCACCAGAACGGATAAGGAACCCAGGCGTACAGGTAGTCATAATCCCAGGGCGGAGGATAGTAGGTGACCACCGGTGGACCTTCCTCATAGTAATAGTTGTTTATTGTTGCAGGGCTAAGTTGAGGTTGGTTTTCGGTGTATTCGCCAGAGCTACCAGGTGCAACCGCCAAGCCGAACTCCGTGGTTATACCCTGAAAGGCTTGTAAAGCCTCATCCCTTCCCATCGGCAGCTTTTTAGAATCTGCTGCAGTCGCCACGGCGTTTTGCAACTCGCCAATAATATTAGGGGTTACAGGGTAGTCAGCGATCCACCCGTTCTTCGGTGCGATACCTGCCGAAGTCAACATGCCCTCAGCTTGTGCCTCGTCAATAGGCGTTCCAACCTTTAGCGCGGTCGCCAGTTTCAGGGCAAAATCACCTTCGGGAACGAGTGCTTGTGATATCGGAGGAGTACCTGCCGGCTTCTGGTCTGATTGTGGATAAACCGTAAAAGGCATCAGAACCAAACCAAGTGCCATCACAATAATCAATAATTTCTTCATTTGAATTCCCTCCCTTCTAACTCACAATTCTTTCATCTCTTACGTAAGTTTAAAACAAATGTTTACATTTATCAAGATGCTGAAACTTTAAAATTGGCAAATTGCTCTCCGCCGAAAGGGCCTTCGTATCTACTTAAAACCATCCTCTTCAAAACCAAATTGAGAAGGTCCGGTTCTTCGAGCACTTTACAAATTGAAACAGCTGTTTTAAACTGAAATTAGAGATGCAGAAGAAGGAGGTCAAAATGGATCATGGTGCCGGTTCAAACGCTGATTGCCGAGAGCGAATTTTAGAGGCGGCGGGAGAGATTTTCGCCGAATTTGGGTTTCGAGGTGCTACGGTTAGGAAAATCTGCGAGCGTGCCAAGGTAAACGTGGCGGCTATCAACTATTATTTTGGTGGAAAGGAGAAGCTTTACTCCGAGGTTTTGAGACACTGGCATGATTTCGCCATAGAAAAATACCCCCTGCTTCTCGGGGTGGGTGAAGATGCACCCGCAGAAGAGCAGTTGCGGGCTTTTATCCGGTCCCTTCTGTTTCGCCTCCTCGACAGAGGAAAACCTGCATGGTTTGGAAAATTGATGATGAGAGAAATGACAGAACCAACCCGGGCCTTTGAGCGCCTGGTGAAAGAAACCGTTCGTCCACGGGATAAGATTCTGGCCTCCATCGTCCAAAAAATGATTGGAACCCCTATCAGCGGGGAGGAAATCCGTCTGTGCTGCGCGAGCATCATCGGCCAGTGCCTTTATTACTACAACGCAAGGACTATTATTACACGACTCTATCACCAAGACGTATCCAAGCCTGAAGAGATCGAAGGGATCGCAGATCACATCATGAAGTTTTCATTGAGGGGTTTGGAACATTACTCGAAGCACAATGCGGATGGAACGAAAAGAGAAGAGGAGAGTCAAAGCAGCAATTAGAGAAAGAAGGTGTGAGAGATGAGAACTGGGAAAATTTTCTGGATTTTCAGCCTGATCTTAGCGTTAATCCTGTTTAATGCGCATCCGAGTTTAACCGGAGCGGAACCAAAACCTGGGACAACGGGGCCTATCATTACCCATGCTTTTGCTGTAGAGAGGGGCTATTACGGGTACATCTGGAAAATTTATCTTGAGGCGGAAGATCCGGACGGGCAGATGCTGAGGATTGCGTGTGTGGCGGATCAGGTGGGTTACGGTCACTACCCGACCGATTGGATCTATCTTAAACCACAATACCAAAAGCATTTTAAGGGCTACATTCAATGGAATACCTTCAGTTCGAAAGCATCCTATTTGCCCGAGTGGACACAAATTACGCTGAGGGTTTCTGTATTCGACAAGGCCGGGAATGAAAGTAACGAAGTTGTATTTCCTTTTACTTTC
>Ga0315282_10004438_pt1 | contig 24484 bp, 22 predicted proteins | sample YL17G07_20_MG_FD_203693 | JGI IMG/M metagenome (GOLD analysis project Ga0315282, IMG submission 203693) | Sediment microbial communities from Yellowstone Lake, YNP, Wyoming, USA - YL17G07_20 | ecosystem: Environmental > Aquatic > Freshwater > Lake > Sediment | place: USA: Wyoming | collected... | reverse complement strand
GCGCTCCTTCATGGAGTCATAGATCTTCACATTCTCCGCCAGGACCTGGCCCAAATCCTTGTCCCCGGAAACAATCACGATTTCCAGGTCCTCCCGGCGCCGGAGCTTTTCCGCGATGGTGGCGATAACATCATCCGCCTCATAGCCTTGCTTCTCAATGGCCGCAACCCGGAACGCGTCCACCAGCTCGCGGATGTAAGCGAATTGCGGAAGCAAATCGTCCGGCGCCTCCTTCCGGGTGGCCTTGTAGTCCTTGTATTTGTCCTCCCGGAAAGTCCTTCCCGGCGCGTCCCACACCATTGCCAGGTAGTCGGGATGCTGCTCCTTCGCCAGGCGCTGCAGCATGGTGGTGAAGACATAAGTGGCGTTGGTGGGCACGCCCCTGGAGGTGGTCATGCGCGACTTCTCCGTGGCATGAAACGCCCGGAAAATATAAGAGCTGCCGTCCACCAGCAAAAGTTTCTTCTTGCACATCCGCGCTTTAATACTATAGCCAGTTGTTTCAGTTGGCAACCATGCTTTCTTGACCTGGCGGTGTTTTTTTGGCAGTATAGGCGGGAAATGATTGACCTGCATACTCACTCGCTTCTAAGCGACGGGGATTTGATTCCTGCGGAGCTTGTCCAGCGCTCCAAACAGCGCGGGTACAAGGCCTTGGCCATCACGGACCATGCGGACGAGAGCAACCTGGAACAGGTGGTCATTGCGCTTCGGCGCTTTGTCCGGGGTTTGCCCGCAGACCCTGCGATAACCGTGCTCGCAGGTGTTGAGCTAACCCATCTCTACCCGGAGCAGATTGCGAGGCTCGTGAAGAAAGCGCGCAAGCTCGGCGCCGAGCTCGTGGTGGTGCACGGCGAGACCATTGTGGAGCCGGTGGCTCCGGGCACCAACCTTGCAGGCATCCAGGCCGGCGCGGACATCATCGCGCATCCCGGATTGATCACGCCGGAGGCTTGTGCGCTGGCCGCGAAAAAAGCCGTGCTTCTGGAGCTGACCACCCGGTCCGGCCACTCCCTGGCCAACGGCTGGGTGGCGAAGCTGGCCGCGAGGCACGGCGCAAGCCTTGTGCTCAACACGGACTCGCACTCGCCCTCGGACCTGACCCCATGGGAAGAGGCGAAAAAAATCGCGCAAGCCGCGGGCCTTTCCGGGCCGGAGATAGACCAGCTTAAGAAGAATGCCCGGAGCCTGGTCCTGGACAAGCTTGCGGAGAGGAAGAGGCGATGACCAATCTTCAGCAGCGGCTGGCCACAGCCGGAATCGTGATTCCGGTGCTCCTGTTTTTTTTCTGGCTGGGAGGGCTTTGGTTTTTCGGCCTGCTGGAACTGGTGATTTTGATTGGAATGATTGAATTCTTCAATATGATGGAGGCCAAGGAGATTGTTTCCCAGGAAATCATCGGCACGGTCGGGGCCTTGTGTCTGGGGGTTTTCGCTTATCTCAACCGGCAGGACCTGATTTTGCTCACGCTCGCGCTTTTCAGCCTGGGCATCCTGACTGCGGAGCTTTTCACCAATGACTTGAAGCGAGCCATTGCTTCAACCAGCGCCGCCATGCTCGGAATCATCTATGTGGGGTTCTTCCTGTCCCACATCGCGCTGCTCCGCAACTGGGAGGGCAGCCGGGGAAGGACCGACTTGGGATTGTTTTTCATCGTGCTGGTTATTGCGGTGACTTTTTTGAATGACGCTGGCGCTTTTTTCATCGGCCGGAAATGGGGCCGGCACAAGATGACCCCGGTGATCAGCCCGAAGAAAAGCTGGGAGGGCGTTTTGGGCGCGCTCTTGTTCGGCATTGCCGGCGCGGCCGCGAGCAAGGCGGTTTTTGACCGGTGGATTCTGCAGACTCATCTTGCCTGGCATCACTGCCTCATCCTGGGAGCGCTCCTGGTCGGGGCCGCGATTCTGGGCGACCTGGTGGAATCGCTCTTCAAACGCGACGCCGGGGTCAAGGATTCGGGCAAGATCGTTCCCGGGCACGGAGGAATTCTTGACCGGCTGGATTCCATCGTGTTCACGGTTCCGGTCTGCTACTATTATTTGAAATTGGCCGCCTATTCCGGGGGTTGGTGATGATTATTGCTTTTGCCGAAAAATTCCCCAGGCTGGACCCGAGCGTGTTCGTGGCGCCGAGCGCGGAGCTCATCGGCGGGGTGGAGATTGGGGCCGGCAGCTCGGTCTGGTTCGGCGCGGTTGTGCGCGCGGACCTGAACACCATCACCATCGGCGAGAAGGTGAGCATCCAGGACAACTGCGTTCTGCATATTGACCGCGAGCGCAGCCCGCTTCTGATCGGGAACGAGGTCACGGTCGGGCACCGCGCGGTGCTGCATGGATGCAAGGTGGGGAACCTTTGTCTTGTGGGCATGGGCGCGGTCATTCTCGATGATGTGAAAATCGGCGAGGGATGCATCATCGGCGCCGGCTCGGTGGTCGCGCCCGGCACCGAGGTTCCGTCCCGGACTTTGTGGGTGGGGGTTCCGGCCCGGCCCACGCGGGAGATAACCGAGGACGACCTGCGGCTCATCAAGTCGGGGGTGGAAGATTATTTCCAGCTGTCGCGCGCGTATCTTCCGCAAAGCATCAATCCTTACGCGGCAAAGGAGCTGAAATGAAGAAGCACGGGACGACCTATTCCCGGAGCGGGGTGCTCGGTCTTGAGGGAGTTGGCTCGTTTGACCGGTTCCTGGCCTGGATCAAAAAGAGCCTGAAGGACCATCCGGAAGTCAAAACCGAGCTCGGGCTTTATGCCACCATCATCCAGGTCGCGCCCCGGCTCGGAATCGCCTTGAGCGCCGACGGCGTGGGCACCAAGCTGCTGGTCGCGGAGATGATGCGGAAGTATGACACGGTCGGAATCGACTGCGTGGCCATGAATGTCAACGACATCATCTGCGTGGGAGCGCGTCCGCTCGCCATGCTCGACTACATCGCGATTCAGGAGGTGCGCAAGGAGTTCCTGGTTGACCTGGGCAAGGGCCTTTACCGCGGCGCGGCCGAGGCTGATATAAGCATCCCGGGCGGAGAGATCGCGCAACTGCGCGAGATGGTGAGAGGTCTGCAGGAGGGCATGGGCTTTGACCTGGTCGGCTGCGCCGTGGGCGTGATTGATATGAAAAGGGTCATCGTGGGCGACCATATCCGCGAGGGCGACCTGGTGGTGGGATTGGCGTCAAGCGGGCTCCATTCCAACGGCTACACCCTGGCGCGAAGAGTCCTCTTCTCCAAATACCGCGCGAACCAATACCTGAAAGAGCTGGGCAGGACCGTGGGCGAGGAGATGCTCACGCCGACCCGGATTTATGTCCGGCCCGCGATGCAGATGCTCGACTCCGGAGTCAAAGTCAAGGCCTTCTTCCATATCACCGGCGACGGGTTCCGCAATTTGCGGCGCGCGCCCAGCGCCTGCGGATTCATCCTGGACCATCTCCCGTCCCCGCCTCCTGTCTTCAACCTGATTCAGCGCGCGGGAAACATCTCCAACCAGGAAATGGTCAACACCTTTAATATGGGAATCGGCCTAGTGGTGGTGGCTCCGAAGCGGGACGCGAACCGCGTGATTCAAATCAGCAAGAAGTTCAAAATACCCGCCCAGGTTATAGGAAGCGCGGTGGCAGACCCGGAGAAAAAGGTTATCATCCCGTCCCTCAATGTGGTGGGCAAGGAACAGAAATTTTTCCCGCTTGACTGACTGCCGGGGGACGCACTAAGCGGGGCCCGGTTCCGGCAAGCGCTGCTTAATCCCTGCGCCCTTTTACTTTTAGATAAAATTTGCTATAATTAAACATCAATGGTGCGTAAATTAAGGAATTTGGGGATGCCGGCTTTGCTGGCCCTGTTGCTTTCCGCCGCGGATGCCCCGCTTGATGACGGCCCGGCGCTTTCGCTTCTGGTCAATGACCGTCCCGTGGTTCAGGCCCGGGATTTCCTGATCCATAACAACGGCATCCTCTATCTTTGCGTGAACGAGCTTTTCCCCCCGCTCGGCGCCAAGCCGGATTACAGCCCGGACCTGACGGTTTTTTATTTGAATTTTAACAAGCAGCGTCTGGCAGCCGACCTGAAGACCAACAAGGCCGGCTTTGGAAGCAGGTCTTTCCAATTTGCCGGAGGCTTCTGGAAGGACAGCCGGCTATATGTCTCCGAGGATTTCATCACCGAGGTTTACGGGCAGGCAGCCGGGCTTAGAATCAGCATTGACAAACCCGAGACCGTGAAGAATTACCAGTCCGCGTTCCGCCTGCCGGAAAAATTCAAGCGCGACCCGGTGAAAGTTGTTGTGATTGACCCTGGCCACGGAGGAGAAAGTATCGGCGCCACTTCGTCTGAAGGCTGGCGCGAGAAGGACCTGACCTTGAAAGTCGCGCTCAAGTTGCGGGACCGGCTCAAGGCCGTTCCCGGTCTCAAGGTTTATCTCACGCGCGAGATGGACAAATATATGAGCCTGGATGAAAGAGCTGAATTCGCCAACAAGCTCAACGCCGACCTCTTCTTGAGCGTCCACGCCAATGCCTGCGACGAGAAAAGCGCTTCCGGGTTTGAAACCTTTTTCCTTAGCCTGAACGCCAGCGACGAGGACAGCCGGAAGCTGGCCATATGGGAGAACCTGGAGCTTTCCGGGAACCGGGCGAATCACTCCAAGGAGTTGGCGCGCGACAACCTCTCGGAGCTGGACATGATTCTCGGAGACATGGCCCAGAGCGAGCACCTGGCCGAGAGCGAGGTGTTCGCCAAGATCATCCAGAACAACCTCGCGCTGATTATGAAGAACCCGAACCGGGGGGTCAAGCAGGCGCCCTTCCGGGTGCTGATGGGCGCGAACATGCCTGCGGCCCTGGTGGAGGTCGGGTTTCTCACCAATGCCAAGGACCGCAAGAACATGCTGGACGAGAAGAACCAGGACAAGATTGTCACGATTCTGGCCAACAGCATCCTGGGGTTCCGGGAGCTGAAGGCCAGGAAACTGGGAATGATGGGGAGCAATGAGGCCAGGAAAACGCCAGGCAAACCGGCTGCGGCGCCTGTCAATCCGAACCGGGCCGCTCAAGTACGCTGAAGGCTCGGCCCTGATTCAGATGGGCAACACCCAGGTGCTCTGCGCCGCGAGTGTGGAGGAATCGGTTCCGCCTTTCCTTCGGAATTCCGGCAAGGGATGGGTCACCGCGGAATACGGCATGCTCCCGCGCTCAACCCTGACGCGGACCGAGCGGGAAGGCTCGCGCGGCAGGGGGAGGGGACGGAGCCAGGAAATTCAGCGTCTGATTGGAAGAAGCCTGCGCGCGGTCTCGGACCTGGAAAAACTGGGCGAGCGGACGATTGTGATTGACTGCGATGTGCTCCAGGCTGACGGCGGCACGCGCTGCGCATCGGTCACCGGCGGGTTTGTGGCGCTGGCCCTGGCCGTGAATTGGCTTTTAAAGCAAAAGCTGATTGCGGAGAATCCGCTGCAGGAATATGTGGCGGCGGTGAGCGTGGGAAGGGTCGGCGGGCAAAATCTGCTGGACCTGGATTATGCCGAGGACAGCCAGGCCGAGGTTGACTGTAATGTGGTGATGACAGCGGGGGGGAAGTTCGTGGAAATCCAGGGCAGCGCGGAGCATGCCCCGTTCGGCAAACAGGACCTGGATGAGATGCTCGCGCTGGCTTGGCGCGGAATTCAGGAGCTGGTCCGGTGGCAAAAAAGGGCCCTGGCCCAAAAAAAGTAAAGCTGCTCGTTGCCACTCGCAATTCCGGGAAATTCCGCGAGTTCAGACATTATCTCGCCGGCCTGGGACTCGAGCTGGTCAGCCTGAAGCATTTTCCGGGTTGGAAGGAAAGCTCGGAGCCTTTTGCCTCTTTTGAGGAAAACGCCCGGCACAAGGCGCTTGACGCTTATCGCCGGACCGGGCTTATGGCGCTGGCGGATGATTCCGGCCTGGAGCTGGATGCGCTTGAAGGCGCGCCCGGAGCGCGCTCCGCGCGTTTTGCGGGCAAGAGCGCGAGCGATGAGGAGAACAATTGCAAGCTGCTCCGTCTGCTTAAGGGGGTTCCCGCGAAAAAGCGGACGGCAAGATTCCGCTGCGTGCTGGCGCTGGCTGTGAGCGAAAAGCAGCTAAAAATGGTTGAAGGCGTCGCGCGCGGTTTTATCCTGCTTAAGCCTCGCGGCCAAAAGGGATTCGGGTATGACCCGCTTTTTTATGAGCCGCGGGTCGGCAGAACTTTTTCGGAGATGGGTGTGGGGGAGAAGCTCAAGGTTTCCCACCGCGGAGAGGCGCTGCGCAAGCTAAGGCCGGTGCTCAAATCCCTTGCCGCGAAACTCAAAGCTCGCAAAGCGTGATTTTGAATTCGCGGATTTGAGCGCGGCCTTTAAAATCAGCAGGGTCCAGGCGGAGCGCAAAAATTTCTTTGGCTTCGAGCCAGTTGATGTTTCCCGCCAAGTTGATTTTCAGGGTTTGGCTCTTGCCGTCAGCCCGGACCGGGAGCGATATTTTCTGGGTCTCGGAAAATTCCGGTGTTTCGGTGCTGGACCAGTAGAGGTTGAGCTCGGCCTGGTGAATTTTCGGGTCGTCCGGAGTTAGCGCGAGCTGCAGTTCGATGTTCGGGGTTGCGAAGGGGTCGAGCCTTAGCGGGAATGCGAACCAGGGGTCCTTGCCGGTCATTTGCATTTCCAGGGATGCCTTGCCGGCTTTGAGCGAGGCGTCATTGATGAGGAAAATTCCGGGCTTCTGCTGGTAAAACGGCATGATGTCGTATTTGGCTTTTTGCGGCCGGCTGCAGAGGGCTTTTTTGGCCTGGTAGTTTTCCTGGAAAGAGTCGGTTATGTTTTCGAACATGTTTTCCCGGGGATGATACTGGAAAATCCAGTTATACTGTTCAAAGGGCAGTATGGATTTATCCGAGGTGTGCGCCGGCTCGGACCTGACCAGCAGGATGCCGCGCAGGGGCGGAAGCGCGGGGTCCAGGTTCAGGCGCACGAGCAGGAAATTGCCTTGGAGGACGATTTTCGGGAAAAAATAGCGCTGCAGGGCTTTGGCGATTTGTTCGAGGTTGTTTTTCCTGAAGGCGGTTTCCAGAACCGGCATCGCCTCTTGCAGTTTATTTTGTTCAAGCAGGATGGAGGCCAGACATACGCTGGCCAGGACCTTTTCCGGGTGGTGCGCGATGTTTTGGTTGAGAAAACTGATGGTCTGGCTTTCGCGTTCCGGAAGGCGGCGCTGGAGCAAATAATAAATCGCCATGTGCAGATTGGCCGCATCGATAAAATTCTGGTCAAGCTGGAGCTGCTTTTGCAGTTCATTGAGGGAAGGGAAATCGGCAAGGGGTTTGCTGGCCATAACGAGCTGGTTATGGACCAGGGTTTGATATAATTCCTGGGCAATCAGGCGCTGGCCTTGCAGGTTGGGATGGACATGGTCAACGAACAGGTCAAATCCCGGGGTGGAGAGCGCGTTCTGGAAGAACAGATTCTCAACATCCACCAGAGCGGTTCGGTAACGGGTCGCGAGTTCGCGGATAATGGGGTTGATCTCCGGAGGCGCGCGATGTCTGTTGTTGTCGAATTTTCGGGCCAGGAGGAAATCTTTGCGGCTGGATTGGAGTTCCCCCTGCTTTTCCTCCAGCCAGGCCTTGACGAAGTAATACATCCCGTAATCCGGGGCTAGGCCCCGGGATTTTTCCAAAAGCTCTCCGGCCGCCTGCAATTGGCCGTCAGCTATATCCAGGTGGGCCTGGTAGAGCTGATTTTTAAGCAGGTCGGTCTGGCTGGCGGAAAGTTGAGGCGGGAAGGGCATCCATTCCGGGGGCCAGTCCTTGAGATTCACGGCCACGGTGCAAATCACGGTCGGCACCTTTTGTTGCTGAAGCAGGGCCAGGATTTTTTCCAGATGATATCGATAACTTTGAATCCTGGCCTGGTAATAGTCGCGGCTCATGGGCCGGTTTTCCATCGGCAGCTCTTCAAGATTGAGGTTCAACTCCTCGGTCAATTCCTGGAAGGTTCCGAAGGCGGCCGGGACCAGGTTCAGGAGTTGGTCCGCGTTTTTCAATGCCTGGTAAATACGGGAATGAAGCCGGAGCATATCCAGGGTGCGGTCCAGCTTGGGATGACGCCAGTCCGCGAAGAGGCTGACCTGGAAAAATTCATTCTGACCGGCGTAGATTATTACCAGGTCTGGATGATATTCCAGGGCCTCGCGCAAGCAATAATATATTTCCAGGGTGTTCATTGCGCTCGTGCCGAGGTTGAGCATTTCGATTTGCTTTTCCGGCGCGGATTGCTGGAGCGCCTCCAGGAGCATGGCCGGGAAGCTGGTCCGGGGCTGATAGGGATAGCCCAGGGTGGTTGACTCGCCAAAGGCCATAATGCGGAAGGTGTCCGGCTTTTTTTCCTTGAGAAAGCGGGGCTTGTTTCCTGTCCGGTATTGCGCCCAGACCCGGCCCTGCGCATCCCTCGATTCCTGGAAAAATCGCGGAGACCGGAAGAGAGGGAACACCCGCAACAGCGCTTCCATCCCCGCGAACACGAACACAACCACGAGCAGGGAGAATAAGAAGTATTTTAGATATTTCCCCACTGCTTTGGCTTCAGCAGGCGTATTTCAGGACCCAGAGCTCGGTGCTTTTCGGCAGTTCCGATTTTTTGAGCTGCACCTCGCTCGCATCCAGCTTTTTCACCTTGGCGAAGAGGGCGATAAAGGCGTCTGCGGGCTGGATGGGAAGCCGGACCTTTTCGGTCTTGTAATGCATGGGCATGACGATTGCGGGTTTGAGCAGGCTGGTCAGCTTGTGAGCCTGGTCCGCGTCAATGGTGAAATATCCGCCGACCGGAATTAAGAGCAAATCCGGCTTTTCCAGTTCCTGGATTTGTTTCTGGTCCAGGAGGTGGCCGAGGTCCCCGAGAAAAGCGATGCGGATGCCGTCAAGCTCAAAGACGAAAAGGTTGTTCCTGCCCCGCTCCTTGCCCTGGCTCGCGTCGTGGAACGCGGGCACCGCCTTGATTTTAATCCCCTTCAGCTCCTGGCTGGCCTTGACCACCACCGGCGAGCCTTGCAATTGTTTGACATAGTTGTGGTCCGCGTGCTCGTGGCTGACCAGGACCATATCCGCGCGGTCAGGTATGGCCGAGTAGGCGATGGCGCCTCCGAAGCCTCCCGGCTCATAGGGGTCGGTGACGATGCAGAGCCCGGAATCAGAACTAATCGTGAAACTGGCGTGGCCGTTCCATTTGACTTTCATTTTTCCCTCCTGCGCTCTCTGGTTTTGTCCGCCTTTAAAATTATAAATCGCGGTCAGGGCAAATCAAGGACAAGAGCGGTTTTGCTCCTGAAGCAGGGCGCGGTAGATTCGCAAGTTGGCCAGGACTTTTTTTTCGTAGCTGCGCGTTTCGGCAAAGGATATTTGCTCGATCCACAGGTCTGGGCTGGAGCCGTTTTTTTTCGTCTGCTCAAACCATTTGTCCACCGGCTTGGTTCCGGCGTTGTAAGCGGCGATGGCGAGGAGCATGGGCCAGGGTTCAGGCCCTGCTTCCCGGTAATTTTCCCGGAGGCGCGACAAATGATAGAAGCCGATTTCCAGGTTCAGCTCCGGAGCGAAAAATCCGTCCGGGCCGTTAATTTCGGATCCCAGGGTTTGGGCGGTCTTTTGCGCGAGTGAAGGCATGAGCTGGGCCAGTCCCATGGCGCCTGCCGAGGAGGTGGCTCCGGGATTGAAGGCGCTTTCCTGCCGAAGCAGCGCATAAGCGAGCGCCGGCTCCAGCCCATATTTTTCAGCCTTGGCCTGGACCAGGTCGGAGAAAGCCAGGGGGTAAAGATATTGGTAATAGGCGAGCTGGTCCTCGGAGTTCAGCCTCGGGGCAAGCGCGTCCCAGAAGACCAAAAAGGCCAGGGGATAAGCCTGGAATTCCTCCAGCTGGTTCACCATGAAAAGGAGGTCGTCATTGGAGGGCCGGCTGTTTTCGGTTTGCCAGCGAAGCTCGCGCTCGGAGAGTTCATACAATCCGGCCCAGGCCAAAAGCAGTCCGGGCTTGTAGTTGTCCGGGAGCGCGGCCGGGAAGAGCTGGACATTTTTCCTGGCAATGATTTCCGGGGAAGGGCAGGGGTCAGCCAGGAAGGCGTAAGCGCTGGCCGGGAAGTGCTTGAGCAGTTCGGTTCTCGCCATCTCCGCGTCTGACGCCCGGCCGTCTTTTGAAAGCGACTGGTAAAGCCAGTATTGGAATCGCGCCGGGTCCTTGGCCCCGGCTTGCCCGGCCCGGAAAATCGACACGGCGCCGGGATATTTTTTCTGCTCAAAGGCAATCAAGCCTGACTCAAAGGCCGCATCCTCGGCCAGCTCGCTTTCCGGATGCGAGCGAATCAGTTCCTGGAAATACTGGTGGGCCAGCCAGAAATGTTCCTTGTCCTGTTCCATCCGCGCCAGGTTGTAAAGGCTGCGGGCCGAATAGGGCGAATCTTTGAACTTGTATGCGGCCTTCAGATATATTTTTCGCGCCTGGTCTTCCTTGTCCAGGCGGTGATAAGACCATGCCAGGTAGAACCAGAATTCCGGGTTTTCCGGGGCTGATTTGCGCGCCTCGGGTTCAAGCCGGACCACGGACCGATAGTCGCGGCCGTAAAACCGGGCCCGGGCCAGGCTGCCCAAAAGCTCGGAAATAACCGGAGCGCTGCGGTCTTTGTCCGCCAATAAAGCTTCCAGTTCCTGCCGGGCCTTGAGCCAGACCCGGTCCTGCATCAGCCGGGATGAGCGGGCGAGAACCTGCTCGGCAGTCAGTTCCGGCGCGCTTTCCAGTTCCCTGGCCGCGTCGGAGCCGGGATAGTTTATCCAGAGCCAGGCCAGCTTCTGGAGGGCAAGCTCGGTCTTGCCCTGGCCGAGCAAAACCCGGGCCTCGAGCAAAGCAAGCTCCGGCATAAGCCAACCGGGCAGCCTTTTTTCCTTGAGCAGAGCCAACTCCGTGCCGGCCTCGTCAGCACGGTTGGTCTCGATATAGATTCTGGCCAGGAGCAGCCGGCCCGGGATATAAACATAGCCGGCATTGGATATTTTTTTCAGGGCTTGCTCGGCCTCGTCTTTCTTCCCGAGATTTTTCAGGCCCAGGCCGAGTTGATAAAGCGCATAGTCGCTTAAGGGAGAATTGGCCTCGCCGGCTCTTAAGAGCGGCTCAACTGCCTCCTGGTCCTCGCCCTCCTTTTGGAGGGCGTAGCCGGCGAGGAAATCCAGCACGGTCTTTTCACTCTCATTGACCTGGACCCGGGCTTGGGCGAGGCAGGCGCCAAGCGCTTTCCAATTTCTGCTCCGGGCCAGATTGCGCGCCTGGTCCATCGGCGAGGGCGACGCGAGCGAGCAGAGCTGGAGGGCGAGCGCGAGGAGCGGGATTTTTTTCATTTTTTATTTTTGCGGGAAAAGAGCCGGCTGAACACTCCCGGGGTCTCGGCCTGGTTTGAGCCGGCCCTGGTGCTTTCGCCCGGGTCTTCAAGCTGGTCGTCAATTTCAAACTTGAGGCTGGTGCCTCCGATTTGAATGACATCTCCCGGATTCAAAATTTTTTCCTGGACAGACTCGCCGTTCACGATGGTGCCGTTCCGGCTCTCCAGGTCCACAATCACCCAGCCCTCTCCGGCTTTTTCCAGACGGGCGTGCAGCCGCGAGGCCGCGGGGTCCGGGATAACGATGTCGCAGTCCATGCCCCTCCCGAGCTGCTTGAGCAAGCCGGTGAGGGGATAAAGGTTCTTGTCCGTGAAATTTCTTAGCCGGAAGCGCATGGAATAATTCTAGCAGAGTTAGTCCCGGATTTGAAATTCCAGGCTGGTGGTTGGCTGGCTCAACCGATTCTCAACTCTCAAGTCAAGGAGCAGTCCCCAAAACAGGCCCGCGCGCATTTGCAAGGATGCGCGACTATATGATTTAATTCTGGAGATGAACCGGAAAATCGGCACGCTGCTTTTCCTGATTTTCTTCCTGGTCACCGTGCTTGCGCACTACGCGGCCTGGTCGGCGGAAGACCAAAGTCTGTTTCTCGCTCGGTTCGACGATCCTGCCCCGCGCTTCAGTTTTTATCCCTGGCTCATAGAAAGCGCGCGCCAGTTCCGCGCCGGATATTTCCCGCTCTGGACTTCCAAAGAGGGCGCAGGCTTTCCGCTCCTGGCTGATTACCAGAGCACGCCCTTCAATCCCTTCAACCTGGTGTTCGAATTTTTTCCCTGCCTCAAGCTCCTGGACCTGATGGTCATGCTCAAGCTCGTCCTGATGGGAGTGTTCACCTACTTTTTCGCGCTCAAGCTCGGGCTGTCCCCGCTCTCCGGCGCCTGCTCCGCAGTCGTGCTTTGTTTTTCCGGCTATGTTTCCAAATACATCAGCCAGATGAACATGAACACCGAGTTGTGGCTTCCCGCTGGATTGCTCCTCGCCGAGAAAATGCTCAAAGACCGCAGCCGGCTTATCTATTTTCTCCTTCTCGCGCTCGTCACCGCGCTCGCGCTGCTCGGCGGCAACCCCGAGGCCGCGTTTTATTTTCTGTTTTTGATTCTGCTCTACGCTCTGGTCCGGGGAGGATGGGCCGGACGCAAGCCAATCCTCGTCATCTGTTTCAGCTTCGTCCTCGGATTCCTCATCAGCGCGTACCAGCTTTTGAGCTTCATCGATTTTCTCGGATACGGATGGCACATACACACCGCAAGCCTTCACACCATTGCCCGGGCTCCGGCCCGGTGGTTTTTCAGCCTCTTCTTCCCCTGGCTCTTCGGGCCTTACCGGACTCATCTTGCGCAGCTGTTTCTGGCCAACTATATCGGCCTGGTGCCCGCGGTCCTGGCCCTGATGGCTGTTTTCAGGACCCGGGGTTTTAACCGGCCGCGAATTTTTTTCTGGGGATATGCGCTCCTTTCCCTGGCCGTGGTTTACCAGCTGCCGCCCCTTTATTACCTGACCTATCTGCCGGTGTTCAACCGCATGGGCAGTTTCAAGTTCGCCTTCTTCGGACTCAACTTTTGTCTGGCCATGCTCGCGGGAATCGGCTGCGAAAATTATTTCAGCGCCAGGCTCAAATCCCGGCAGATGGGGCTTGCGCTCGCTTCCGCTTCCGCTCTGGTGATTCTCGGCCTGCTCCTGGCGCGCAAATTCCCCATCGCGCAATTTCCCGTGACTTGGCACCGGGAGGGATGGCTTTTGCCCATGATTATTTTTCTCATCGCTCTAGGCGTTGCTCTCTACGGTATTTTTGTCGATGAGCGAAAATTTTGCGGCACGCTCCTGGTTTTCCTCGCCTTGGTCAATCTCCTGCATCTTTATCCCGGCTTGAGGCCGGAAAGCCAAATTGACCCGGCCAAGTGGAGATTTAAAGACCCGGTTCCGCCCTCCTATCTTGCTCCCATGCTCAACGACCCGGCCCAGCCCAGGTTCACGGGCCTTGACCAGGTTTTCCACCAGAACCAGAGCCTGCTCTTCGGCGTCTGCGACTGGCGAGTGTTCGAGGCGCTTTTTCCCAAATCCTATGTCCAGGCCGTGGCCGAGATTGAAGGCTTCACGATGGAGCAATCGGTTGCGGAATTTTTCGAGCACGGCTGGTCGTTTGACATCCGCGCGGAAAATTTGAGCCATCCCCTGGTCAGCCAGCTGGGAATCAACTATTTGTTGAGCGCGGAGCGCATATATCTCACCGGCTGGAAGGAGTTGACGCAAGCCGACGGCCTTTTTGTCTATCACAACGAAAGAGCCTGGCCCAGAGCTTGGCTCCTGCAAAACCAGGAGCCGGAATTCGGCAAGGTGGAAATCAAGCGCGATGAAGAGGAAAAAGTTGTCTTGGCCGTGACGGCCGATACCGCTGGTGAATTGGTCCTCGCGGACCAGTATGCTCCGGGCTGGCGCGCGCGGCTTCTGCCGGGCGGAAGGGAAATAAAAATCCAGCCCCATCATGGGATTTTCCGCAAAATCGAGCCTGGCCCGGGCAATCATGAAATCGAGTTCTGGTACCAGCCCAAAGGATTTGAGCTGGGATGGTTCGCAAGCCTCGTCTCATCGGCCCTGGCATTGGCCGGGCTGCTTTTAGCCGGCCTGAAATTTTGTTCCCCCGGAAAAACCCGGGCTTGAATCAGTTCCGAAAGCTGTTAGAATCATCCGGCAATGAAAAACCGCGCACGAGAAAATTCCCGCAAGTCGGTTCTGGCGCCTGAATATTTCGCCTCCCGGATGGACCGGGAAAATCCGCATGACCCGCTCGCGCTCCAGCTGATTCCTTCCCCGGAAGAAAACCAGCGCCTCGGCTTTCCGGATTTCTGCGGAGAAAAAAAATTCATGGCCGCGGAATTCCTGCTCCACCGCTACCCTGACCGCGCGGTCCTGCTATCAACCAATCAATGTTTCGGCCATTGCCGTTTTTGCTTCCGGAGGGACGCGTGGACCGAGCCGGTAAAAAGAATTGACCGCCAGGCCCTAAGCGGCGCGCAAGAATATTTGCGCAGGCATCCGGGAATCAAGGAATTGGTCATTTCCGGCGGAGACCCGCTCACGCTTTCCAATCGGGGAATAAAAAATCTGCTCCGAAGTTTCGATTCCCTGCCGCAGCTGTCTTTGATTCGAGTCGCGAGCCGGGCCTTGAGCTTTTGCCCCCGGAGGATTGACCCGGAGCTGACCCGCATTTTCCGAACGAGCCGGAAGCAGGTCTGGTTCATCTCCCACTTCAACCATGCCAGGGAATTGGGCCGCGAAACCGTGACCGCCATCAAAAGATTGAAGAGCGCGGGCATAATCATCCTCAATCAAACCGTGCTCCTCAAGGGAATAAATGACCGCGCGGAAATCCTGGCCGACTTGTTCCGCAGGCTCGCCAGCCTGGGCGTGAAGCCTTACTATTTGTTCCAGTGCGACCCCTGCCCCGGAGCTGTGCATTTCACAACCGATTTGCTCAAATCGCTGGCGCTGATGGAAAAACTTGGTAAAAATTCCGGCATCATCATCCCGCGCTTCGCGTTGGAACTGCCCGGCTTCGGCAAGCTCTCTCCCGGCCCGAACTGGGAAATAGCGCGGGAGGGAAGGGGATTTTGCATCATTTCCCCCTCCGGCAAAAAATATTTTTATCCGGCAAATTTTTTTGCTCAAGCATCAGCCTGCGGTTAAAATATTGAGCATGTGCGAGTCCAACGCTTTTATCAAAGTCGGGGGCAAGGAAAGGCTTTGGCTCAAGGATGTGGTTTCGCTCCGGCCGGTCGGGGCGGAGGAATGGCTGGTGGAAAATCTGCGGGGGGAGCAGAAAATTTTCCGCGGCTCAATCCTCGGCATCGATTTTCTCGGGCACAAGCTTGAGCTGAAGCCGGCAAAATAAATTTTCGGCTTGAAATCCCTGCGGATTGTGGTATGAATAATGCTCAATTGATAGCCGGAGGTAAACATGCCACAGGATGATTTTGTTCTCGCCCTCACTTTTGACGATGTTCTTCTCCTGCCCAGCTATTCGGAAGTGCTCGCCGCGGATGTCGACACCCGCACCAAGTTGACCAAAGAAATCGAGCTGGAGATTCCCCTGGTCAGCGCGGCCATGGACTCGGTGACCGAGGCCCGCACCGCCATCGTCATGGCCCAGGAGGGCGGCATCGGCTTCATCCACCGCAACATGAGCATCAAGGACCAGGCGCACGAGGTGGACCAGGTCAAGAAATTCGAGAGCGGAATGATTGTCAACCCCATCACCGCCCGTCCCCACTGGAAGTTGATTGATGTCCTCCAGACAATGAAGAAGCACAACATCTCGGGCGTGCCGGTGACCGATGACAAGGACCGCCTGGTCGGAATCCTCACCAACCGCGACATCCGCTTTGAAAAAAATCTGGAGCTCAAGGTCGAGCAGATTATGACCAAGAGCAACCTGGTCACGGTTCCGGAGGGAACAACCCTGGAGCAGAGCAAGGAACTGCTCCATAAGCACAAGATTGAAAAGCTCCTGGTGGTGGACAAAGACCACAAGCTCAAGGGTATGATAACCATCAAGGATATAGAGAAAACCCAGAAGCATCCCCACGCCTCCAAGGACGCGTATGGAAGACTGCGGGTGGGCGCGGCCATCGGCGTGGGAGACGAAGAGATGAAGAGAGCCTCCGCGCTTCTGGAGGTGGGCGCGGATGTGCTCTGCGTTGACACCGCGCACGGCCATTCCAAGGGGGTGCTCGACCAGGTCAAGGCGGTGAGGAAAAAATTTCCCAAATGCCAGCTGGCGGCCGGCAATGTGGCGAGCGGGGAGGGAACGCGCGCGCTGATTGAGGCGGGCGTGGATGCGGTCAAGGTCGGCATCGGTCCGGGGAGCATCTGCACCACGCGGGTTGTGGCCGGGGTGGGCGTGCCGCAGATTTCCGCGATTATGGTCTGCGCCAAGGTGGCGGAAGCCGCGGGCGTGCCCATCATCGCGGACGGGGGAATCAAGTATTCCGGGGACATCACCAAGGCCGTTGCCGCGGGAGCGAACACCGTGATGATTGGCAGCCTGTTCGCGGGCGCGGATGAAAGCCCGGGCGAACTCATCCTCTACCAGGGCCGGTCCTACAAGGTCTATCGCGGCATGGGTTCGCTGGGTGCGATGATGGAAGGCAGCGCCCGGCGCTACGGCCAGAATGTCACCTGGGAGGACATTTTGAACAAGCCGGAGGACAGCTCGGGCGTCAGCCTGGGCAAGCTGGTGCCCGAGGGCATTGAGGGAAGGGTGCCTCACCGCGGGCCGCTTTCCGCGAGCGTGTATCAACTGGTGGGCGGGCTTAAATCCGGCATGGGCTATTGCGGCTGCCGCAACATTGACGAGCTAAGGAAAAAGCCGCGCTTCATCAGGATAACAAATGCCGGCCTGCGCGAGGGACATGCGCACGATGTGATTATTACCAAGGAAGCGCCCAACTATCGGCTGGAATAATTGAGCGTGAAAGACTACCGCCGGGAAAAAGTCCTGATTATCGATTTCGGGTCCCAATACACCATGCTTATTGCCCGGAGGGTGAGGGAGTTGGAAGTCTATTCAGAAATTTTTCCTCCCACCATCACCATCCCGGAGATAAAAAAATTCGCTCCTCGCGCCATCATCCTCTCCGGAGGGCCGGCCAGCGTGCTCGAGCCGGGCAGCCCGCTCGGGCCGGAAAAATTGTTCGAGCTGGGCATTCCGCTCCTCGGCATCTGCTACGGCATGCAGCTTATGACTCATCTCCTGGGCGGAAAAGTGGCCCACTCCGGCAAGAGGGAGTACGGCCCTGCGGAACTCATCATTGACGACGATTCCGACCTGTTCGCCGGAATCCTGAAGCGCCGGTCGCTGGGAAAAAAATCCGCCCGGCTGCATCACGACAAGCTCAAAACCAAAAAAGGCATCCGGGTCTGGATGAGCCACGGAGACCGCATCGAGGTTGCGCCCCGGGGTTTTTTTAGCATCGCCCACTCGGAAAATTCCCCGCTCGCGGCCATCCGCAGCCGGAAGCAAAAAATCTACGGCGTGCAGTTCCATCCCGAGGTGGCCCACACCCCGCTCGGCAAATTCATTCTCGCCAACTTCCTTTTCCAGATTAGCGGCCTGCGCAAGCTGTTCAATCCCGGCAGCTTCATCGAGAACACCGTCCAGCGGATTCGACGCCAGGTCGGCAAAAAGAATGTCGTGCTCGGTCTTTCCGGCGGAGTGGATTCCTCGGTCGCGGCCGTGCTTCTCCACCGGGCAATCAAGAACCAGCTGACCTGCATCTTCGTGAACAACGGATTGCTGCGGCAGGGCGAGCCGGAACTGGTGCGCGAGGTTTTCAAAAACAATTTCCGCATCCCGCTCCGCTATGTTGACGCGTCAGAAATTTTCCTCCGCAAACTCCGCGGGGCCGAAGACCCGGAGCAGAAGCGGAGAATCATCGGCCGCGCCTTCATCGAGGTTTTTGAAAAGGAGGCGGCCAAGGTTCCGGGCGTGGAATTTCTGGGTCAGGGAACGCTCTACCCGGATGTCATCGAGAGCACATCCTTCCGCGGACCGTCCAGCAGAATCAAGAGCCACCACAATGTCGGCGGCCTGCCGGAAGAGATGAAGCTCAAGCTGGTGGAGCCTCTGCGGGAACTGTTCAAGGACGAGGTTAGGAAGGTGGGCGCGGAGCTGGGCCTGCCTGCGGAAATAATTTGGCGTCAGCCTTTTCCCGGGCCTGGACTCGCGGTCCGGATTGTGGGCGAGGTCACCAGCGAGCGCCTGGAAAAACTGCAAAAAGCCGATGCCATTGTCCGCCAGGAGATTGAAAAGGCCGGACTGGGCAGAGAGGTCTGGCAGTATTTCGCGCTCCTGCTTCCGGTCAAAAGCGTGGGCGTGATGGGCGACGAGAGGACCTACGAAAATGTCATTGCCATCCGCGCGGTCAAAAGCCTCGACGGCATGACCGCGGACTGGGCCGGCCTCCCCCACGCGCTCCTCGGAAGGCTGTCCAACCGCATTATCAACGAGGTCAAGGGAATCAACCGCGTGGTCTATGACATCTCCTCCAAACCGCCCAGCACCATTGAGTGGGAATGAATAATCCAGTTTGGCCTTTTTTCATTTTTAAGTTAAAATAAAAATTAACCTGATATAGGCGTATATTTTAAAGCAAAAAGGGGGACCAAAAAATGATCACAAAAGTAGAGATCAAGGGTTACAGACTTCTTGATAATTTTGTCGCAGACCCTGGAAGTCTGACTGTAGTGATTGGCGCAAATGCAACCGGGAAAAGCACCTTGATTGATTGCTTAAAATTTATTGCAGAAAGTGTACAGTTTCCTTTGTCGGATGTAGCAGGATGGCACCTGGGAATGTTGTCTTTATCCAGCGCATTCAGTGAGAAAAGGGAAATTGAATGGAACCTAATATTTAACAAGCCTAAAATGGATTTCTTTAGAATGATTCCATTAAGAGATGACGATCTTAAATATAATGTGAAAATAGAGACCGATATCTATGGACAGCCAAGACCTGTTTATGAAGTTCTTTGTTACAAAGATCCATTACCTGGGAAAAAAGATCCTTTTAAATTTCTTGAGTCAAGCCGATGGCGTTCTTGGATTTTTGACCATAAATTAAATAAATTGGTTGATTTTGATACTGCTACACCAGATAATAAAGGACCATCCCCAAAAGATTCATCGAAAAAAATGGAACAGAAAGTTGAAGAAGCGCTTTCCGAAATACATAGTCCTCAAAAAGATTTTCTTCTGCTGGCGAAGATGAATTTTTTAAATGAATATCCTGAGGCGTCTGCCATTAAAATTATGTTGTCTAGTTTTGCTTTCTATCCGGGATTTGAAGTTGGCAAATTATCTCCTCTGCGTACCAAACCAGCGGAAATAAAGCCAATGACAATATTATATCAAGCTGGTGAAAATCTCGGGACCGTATTACATGAAATTTTTACAAAATATGATTATCGGGAAAACGCAGAAGAAATTAATGAATTTATTAAGAGCGCCTATCCCTATATTGAATCAATAAATCCAGAGACAGTGCCTGGTAATCCTCCTGGAGTTTTGGTGCGCGTTCGTGAAAAAAATATGAGGCGCGCAATGGAACTTTGGGACTTATCTGATGGTATGCTTAGGTTTTTATGTCTTGCAGCGGCTTTATTAAATCCTGTGCCACCACCTTTTATGGCTTTTGATGAACCAGAGGCTGGTCTTCATCCAAAGCTGCTACCAATTGTCGCAGACATGATTAAAACCGCATCGGAAAAAACTCAAGTATTGATTACAACCCATAGTCCAGATTTGCTTAATAGATTTGAGATAGACAATATTGCAGTTATGACCAGAGAAGACGGTCAAATCCTCTGGAAAAGACCTGGAACTAGGGAAAGCCTGAAAAAAATGCTTGCAAGTGTGGAAGGAGAAAATTTAGGGGATCTCCATCGGTCAGGCGAGCTTGAGGCATTATGAAATGAAAATTTGGATTTTTGTGGAAGGTCCTGCAGACGTAGGAGGCTTGGATACACTTTTTGAAAAATGGAATTCCGAGCTTAAAAAAAGGGGCCATGGGATTTCAATTATTCAACTAGAAGGCAAATCTAAATATCTTAAAAAAATTGGGCCTAGAGCCGCCCGTATATTATTTGACAACGAAAAGGATTTGGTTATTGGACTACCTGATCTTTATCCGAATGAACCATATATGGGGGATGGAAGCTTGAAACATGGAAATTTAGATGAACTAAAACTTGTACAGGAGAGGCTTGTTAAAAATGCACTTTCAGGAATTTTTGGAGTAAACGGAGGATTACTCAAAAAATTTATGGAAAGATTTTATGCAACTGCATTAAAACATGATTTAGAGATGTTACTTTTAGCATCAGTGGCCCAGTTGAGAACTCATTTAAAAACCAGCGACCGTTTGTCCGGGCAATGGGAAAAACCTGTAGAAAACCAAAATCAAACTAAACCACCCAAAAGGATTGTGGAAGATTTATTCCGGAGGTATCGGGGTAAGAGCTATCGAGATACTAAAGATGCCCCTGCAGTTCTTCGGAAGGTCACCAATTTGCGGGAAACGATTTTTTATAATAGCAATATCAATTGTCCTGAATTTAAAGCAATGCTGGATTGGATGGCATCAAAAATCGGTGAACCCGCGTATAGATAGAATTATTTCCGAGCGGTAATTATCTCCAAAAATACTCTCGCCCGCTACTCCCTCGCGCAATCGACTAGACTGATTCCCTCATTTGATTGCGATAATAACTTCGAATATTCCCCAGCCGAAAATTTTGCAGCCGGCAATTTTCAGGCCCGTGCTTTTTATTTCATTATCCAGACCGGCTGCAAGCATTTCCTGGAGCGAGGGGCCTTCAAAGAATAAGCTCCGGTGAACTATGCGCAGGAGCATATTGTCGGGCCTTCGGTATTCCACCGCGACCAGGGAACCTCCGGGCCGGAGAATGCGGCTGCATTCCGAGAGCGCGGATGCCCGGACCGGGGCCGGCATTTCATGGAATGCCAGCACCGCGACCACGCGGTCAAAGCTATGGTCGGCAAAAGGAATTGAGCCGGCGTCGGCAATGACGAAATTTATGTCCAGCCCGGCGCAATTTTTGGCCGCGCGGCCGAGCATGTGGCGGGAAAGGTCCAGGCCGGTCATCTCAAACGCGCCGGGATGGGAGCGAAGCAGCGTTTCGCTGGAGCGCGCCGTGCCGCAGCCAAGCTCCAGAATCTTTTCCCCAAGCCCGGCCCGGCAAAGTTCAACCGTCCTCTGCCGAAACCTCGCCTCCGGGCCGAAGCCCGAGCAAAGGAAGAGGTCATAAAGACTGGCGCTGCATTTTCCGAACTTTTCCATCATTCCCGCTTCCGGGTTTCAAAGATAGCTGATAGAATCAATGGGGACAAATGAAAGATAATCACCCGAACCAGTCCCTGCAAAAAATTGCCGGCGGGGTCTCGGTGGTCTTGCCCGCGCTGAACGAGCAGGACAATATCCAGGATGCGGTTCTGGACGCCAAAGCCGCGCTCGCCCGGTTTGCGGAGCATTATGAAATAATCATCGTGGACGACGGGTCGACTGACCGCACCGCGGAAATAGCGGAGCAGATGGCCAGGAATGACCCGGGCATCAGGCTGGTGAGGCACGAAAAAAATCTCGGGTACGGCGCCGCCCTTGCCCACGGGTTCAAGGCCGCGAGACTGGCCTGGATTTTTTTCACCGACGCTGACCGTCAGTTCCGCATGGCCGAAATTGAAAAGCTGGTCCCTTTTCTCGCCGAAAGCAAAATGGTGGTCGGTTTTCGGGAAAAAAGGCAGGACCCGCTCCTCCGGAAAATTTACGGCGCAGTCTTCAGCCGGCTGGTGAATTTTTTATTCGGCCTGGCCGGGAAAGACACGAACTGCGCGTTCAAGATTTTCGAGCGCAGCATCATTGCCGGCTATGAGTTCCAAAGCCCGGGCGCGCTGGTCAACGCCGAACTGCTCGCGCTGGCCAAAAGCAAGGGGATTGAGCCGGTCCAGGTCCCGGTCTCTCATTTTCCGCGCCGGGCCGGGAGCCAGACCGGCGGAAGCCTGCGGGTGGTTGTTCGCGCTGCGCGCGAGCTTTGCCATTTATATTTTCACCGGCCCGGCCCGTGAAGCCCGGCCAATCTTTGCGGACGACTGGCCGGGAAACGGATTCCTTACCCCAGGATTTAAGCGAGTTTGAGCAGCTCCGGGGTTTCCCGCGCCAGCCGGGCACAAAACTTGTCCGGCAAGTTCCGGGGTGGATTCCGGGGGAAAATTATTCGGCGAGCTCCTTGATGAATTTTTGGTAGGCCTCCGCGCTCATCAGCTCCTCCAGTTCGGACTTGTCGCCAAGCTCAAGGCGCACGAGCCAGCCGTCTCCATAGGGGTCCCCGTTGATGACTTCCGGGGAGTCCGTCAGCGGGGTGTTGGCCTCCAGAACCTTGCCGCTTAGCGGCGAATAAATGTCCTCCGTGGCCTTGGTCGATTCAATCACGCCCAGGGCGCTGTCCTTTTCCAGCGCATCATCCTTTTCCGGGAGCTCAATATAAACGATGTCCCCCAGCTCGCGCTGGGCGAAATCCGTGATGCCGATTACCGCCTGATTGTCAGCTTCCAGCCGAACCCACTCGTGGGTCTTGGAATACTTCAGGTCGCCCGGAAAATCCATCGTTCAACCTCCGATAAGTTTTCTACAGAAATATGATAGTCAACCTGGCCAAATGTCAAGCCCTGGAGCTTCTTCAGCCCGGGGGCCAGCCGAACCTGCGTCCGCCCAGAACATGAATATGGATATGCGGCACCTCCTGGCCCGCGTCCGGCCCCACATTGGTCACCATCCGGAACCCGCTTTGGGCAACGCCCAGGTCCGAGGCCGTCCTGGCCGCAGCCTGGAACATCCGGCCGATTATCTCGCGGTCAACATCCTTCACCTCCGCGGGACCCGGAAGGTGCTTCACCGGCACCACCAGAAAATGCGCCGGAGCCGAGGGCTTGAGGTCCTTGAAGCAGGCCACATAATCGTCCCGATACAAAAACTCCGAGCTGATTTCCCCGGAAACTATTTTGCAAAAAATGCAGTCAGCCATATTCCCTCCTCCAAGTTAGTTATGGTTCAGATTTCAGCGGCTGTCAAGCCCCGGAGCCGGAATTTTTCTCGTTATTTTTCAGGCGCGAAATTTTTTCCTTCGGCCGCGGCCCGCAGCTCCTCGTACCGGTCAATGATTTGCAAAAGCTTGGGGTCGTCCGCGGGCGCGATTTGCAGGAGCCGCTCGACCATCCGGTCCATGCCGCCGATTTGCAAGAGTTTCTGCCGCACGATGAGCAGGTTCTCGAGATAGATGTAGTTTTCAGGGTCCAGCCGCACGCATTCCTCAAACTGGTCCCGCGCCTGGAACAATTCCCTCTCCTGGAAATAAAGCGCGCCCAGCGAATTGCGCGCGTCGACAAATTCGGGATTGAGCTGAAGCGCGGTGAGCAGTTCCCTCTCCGCCTGCGCCGGCGCGCCCCGGTTAATCAAAAGCGTTCCCAGAAAATGATGCGGCACGAATTCCCCGGGAGCGTATGCCACCGCCTCGGTCCAGAGCCGGACCGGGTCCTGCCAGGCCCGGGCCTGGAAATTCGAGACCGCCCCGAGCAAAACCAGAACCAGGCCCAAAAGAGCCATCCCGCTCGCGCGCCGTTTTCGGAGCGCGAAATCCGCGAGCAGTCCCGCTCCGATGAAAAGCCCGCTCAAGCTGATGTATCCGCGATGCCAGGCGAGCAGGATGTTCAGCCGGAGCAGGGTCAGGGGAAGGATGGCTCCGAAATACCAGACCAGTGGCAGCCAGAGCTTGAGCGTGCGATAGCGCGCAACCAAAACAATGGTCATAACATAGCCGGCAAGCGACAAAAGCAGCAGCAGCCATCTCGGCTCGGGCAAAGCCGGAAAGAGGGTGAGGTGCGAGGGGAAAAGCAGCTTGAAAAAATAAATCCACGGCGCGCTGATTCCCGCCAGAATGCTGGCCCCGCGCGAATGAACCGGAATCATGTTCTCCCGCACCGCTCCCAGAAGCGACCCGGAGACTAATTTATAAACCACGCTAAAGCACACTCCCAGGACCACAAAATGCCACCACGATAAGAAAGGCTGCTGCCAAAATCTGGATGAATTTTCTCCCTCCCCCTTGAGGGGGGAGGGTGATTGATGTGGTTTTTTTAGTTCACCCTCCCCTTGTTCCCCTCCCCTCAAAGGAGGGGGAATTTTGTGAGGGAACCATTTAAGCCATAGGCCCAAAAGATTTTCCTCGTTGTCCCGAGCGGAAAACAAAAGCAGGCAGCCGAGCACGAAGATGAAGCTCAAGGCATCGGTCTTGGACAAGAGTGCCAGGATGAAAAAGCCAAGCGAGGCAATCAGCCACGGCAATTTTTGGCCGGGTTCCCGGCCGTCCCATTTCAGCCAGCAAACGAGGGACGAGAGCATGAACAGGCAGGAAAGCATCCCGCTCCTGGCGCTCAAATAATTGACGGAAAAGCCGGGCAGGGGATGGGCGAGAAAAAGCAGTGCCGCGATAATTCTCGCGCGCCGGTTTTGGAAAAGCAAT
>Ga0315282_10004437_pt1 | contig 24484 bp, 25 predicted proteins | sample YL17G07_20_MG_FD_203693 | JGI IMG/M metagenome (GOLD analysis project Ga0315282, IMG submission 203693) | Sediment microbial communities from Yellowstone Lake, YNP, Wyoming, USA - YL17G07_20 | ecosystem: Environmental > Aquatic > Freshwater > Lake > Sediment | place: USA: Wyoming | collected... | reverse complement strand
ATGCGGTAACGTCGAGATTGTCTTTTAAGAATTTTGTTTTATCACCCAGGGTATCCTTTGAAATGGTTATTTCTTCGTAATTATCCTGGTCCATAAAGTGATAAAGGTTGCCTGAGACATAAAGATACTGCAGCTTTCTTTCTTCAACAAAGGCTTCTTCTATCTTTTCATCTCCCCGAAACGTCCTTTCTTGGACATTAGAATTTTTTAGATTTCTTAATTTTGTACGTACAAAAGCCGCGCCTTTACCGGGCTTTACATGTTGAAATTCTATGACCTGATAGATGTCACCATCGACTATTACCGTTAAACCGGACTTGATTTCATTTATTGAGATTCCCACTTAATAATTCAACCCCTTTCTCGGTAACCAAAACCATATCTTCAATTCTTATACCAAATTTATCGGGTAAATAAATTGCGGGTTCAATAGTAAAAACCTCACCCCCCCTTAGCTTTACATTCTCTTTAACAGATATATGCGGTTCTTCATGCACTTCCAGGCCTATTCCGTGACCCAAATTATGACCAAAAAACCCGCCGTATCCTTTTTGGGTTATATATTGGCGGGCAATTGTATCTATTCTATTTATAAAAACAGCTGGTTTTATCTCTCTTATTGCCCGAGCTTGCGCCTTGAGGACTATATTGTAAATTCTTCTAATTTCAGAATTTATTTTACCTAAAAAGAAAACTCTTGTCAAGTCGGATTTATAGCCAAGATAGTCGACGCCAATGTCAATCAATACGGGGCCGTTATTTTCAATCTTTCTTTGAGAGGTTATATGGTGAGGAAAGCTTGAATTCGGGCCGGAAGCAACAATTATGTCAAACGCAGAGCTACAAGCGCCGTTATACCTTATAAAACGCTCTAACTCCCCAGCTATCTCAAGCTCTCTTTTGCCAGGCGATATCAAATCTTTGATAAATCCCAAGGCCGTAATGGTGATATCAACCGCTTTCTTTATTTTCGCCAATTCCTGCGGACTTTTAATCTGTCTTAATTCTTCTACCAGATTCCAAGTAGGGATTAAATCTCCTGTTTTACCTAACTCTTCTTTTATTTTCCTATATTCAGCAAAGGGCAAATATTTTTCTTCAAATCCGATGCGTTTAAGACTTAAATTTTGGCAGGCATCCGCTATTGTTTTAAAGACCGACCTTTTAGGCTCCTTTATTATTGCCGATATTTTGATATTTCTTTTTACCTCTTCTATATACCTTGAGTCTGTAATATAGATATTTTCCTTTTTTGAGACTAAAAGATAGGCATCGCGGCTTTTGAAACCAGTAAGGTAGGAGATATTGGGACTTGAGGATATGATTAGACTATCGAGATTTTCTTGTTTTAATCTCGCAAGGATATTTTTTATCGGTGAGTTCACTTGGAGCCCTTTTGGAAGGTATGTTCATTTAAGACTCGATTAAATCTAATAAAGCCTCTAATCCTAAAGTATAACTCCTTGACCCAAAGCCTAATATTATGCCTTTTGCCACCGGGCTAATAAGGGATTTATGTCTAAATTCTTCCCTAGAGTAAATGTTAGAAAGGTGCACCTCTACTGTGAATATGCCAGAGGCTAAAATAGCGTCTCTGATTGCAACGCTGGTATGCGTATAAGCTGCGGGATTTATCAATAGTCCAGAATATTTATTCTTCTTGCCTTTTCCTATAAGCTCTACTATATCTCCCTCATGATTAGATTGTATAATTTTAAGATTTACTTTTCTCCTTTTAGCGATTTTTATTAACGCATTGTTTATCTGCTTAAGAGTTATTCTGCCGTAAATGGCGGGCTCCCTTTCGCCTAATAAATCTAGGTTTGGTCCGTGTATTACCAATATTCTTTTCATAAATGAACAGACAACTTACGGAGCATCCACTTACGTCGTCTGCGACGTAAGTTGTAGCCCGAAGGGCGTCTGCGAATTTACTCAGCCCACTATGTACAAATTAGAGCTGAGCTTTTAGGTTATTACCTCTACGCCGACGCATAAGAAGTGTTAAAATTAGCGGATGCGTCGGCATAAGTTCGGACATATAAGTTACGTCGCTAAGACTAGTAATAGCTAGCTCCGTAACTTATGTCCTCACTTATCTGCCTCATCAATCAACATCACGGGGATGCCGTCTCTTATGGGATATTTTTTCCCGCATTTTTTACAAACGATTTTATTATCTTTTAGTTCTACATCTGCCTTACAGGCAGGACAAGCCAAGATTTCTAACAGTTCCTTATCTATCATTTTGCGCCTCCTTAATGAGCACATAACTTACGAATCCCGAAACTTCGGGATGAGTAAGTTATAAGTTCGGGCAAATAATTTATGTCGCTCTTGCAGAGCTTCCATAAATTATGCCCTCACTTACCTCCTTGCGTTTTAGCAATATATTGCATTCTTAACTCATAAAGCAGATTATTCAATAGTTCTGATTCTTGGCTATTTAAATTTCCTTGTGTTTTTTCTTTTAGCATGCCCAATGTATCAACAATAAACTTGGCCTGAGTAAGATTTTCTTCCTTCTGGTTTGTAGCCGGATTCGGTACTTCACCTAAAAAGATTGACGCCTGCAGTGCCAAAGTAGTAATAAAAAAATTAAAGTCTGGTTCGGGAGGCACAAGCTGCCCTCCATTTTTTAATTTCTCTTTCTGTACGGTTTCTTTCCAGCTCTCGTCGATATTTTTATCTAACTCGGACATGCCAATCTTCTTTTTAAAACGATTACACAGATTTTTAAAAAGATTACACAGATTACATGCGCTGTTGCTTTAATCCCTGCCTGCCGGCAGGCAGGTGTGTAATCTGCTTTTATAATCTGTGCAATCATAATATGAGTTTTATAGTATGTCTTTTAGTATTAATTTATTATAATTCCTGCATAACCCACAACACTATCGAAATCTCCGGTTACATCGCCGCTAGTTTGATATTTTATTAACCTGGCGGAACTAGCGCCTAATTGCTTGGCTGCGGAAAGCATAATTATAACCGGCGCATAACCGCACATAGATATATTTAACCTCAAAACCCTCTCCATAAGCTTATTTTCGTTTAACTCCAGTATTGCCTGTATTGCTTCTTTATCTTTCATTTGCGCCGACCCTTGAGACTCATAATGTGTCATATCAGAACTGGCTACGATGAGCGTTGAATCTTTTATTCCGGATTCCTTGATAACATCAGCGATTTCTTTTCCTATTTCCTTAAGGACTTCCAAATCTTCAGGAAAAACAGCAATAGGCACAATTTCAAAATCAGCCTTAAAAAATTGTAAAAAAGGCAACTCTACTTCTAAAGAGTGTTCATCCAGATGAGCAAGAAAATCTTCTTCTAAATATCTGGAGCGACGCAATATTTTTTTTGCTAAATTAGAATCTATTTTAATTTCTCCTAAGGGCGTCTGCCATACACCTTCGCTCATAATGCTAAACTTTGCACCGTTACCGGTGTGATTAGGGCCCAGCAGGATTATTTTATCCTTGATATTAATACAGGATGCCGTCTCAGCCGCTACGCCTCCGGAATACATATAGCCCGCATGAGGCAATATACAGGCAAGCACATCTAATTTAGCCGCCTTCTTATCAATGAGCGTTTCTATCTGATTCTTTAGCCTCTCAGGCGAAGCAAGATAGAATTGTCCTGCCACTATGGGTTTTCTCGTTTTAAATTGTTCCATTCAGTGCCGCTTCTAAAAATCTCTTACTTTCTTTTAAATCATGAGCAGTTGCAGGATGGTGTGCTTCGATTATTTTGAGAGTATCTTTTTTTAGATAAGATTTTAACCAGTTAAAATCCAATTCTCCTTTGGGGGGTGCTTTATGGTCATTACAACCTAAGACGTCGTGAAAATGAACGCCAATCATATTTCTGCTGTACAGGTCTAAATATTCTTTGTGGGATGAGAATCCTAAATTCTCCATAACCTGCGCATGACCTGTGTCGTGCCAATAAAATATATTTGAATTTTTAAATTTACTTAAGATTATACCGAGCTCTTCCAATAAGGGTATTTCTCGATAATAAAAGCGCGTCTCAACGCCTAAGCATATATCTTTATCTTGTGCATAGCGATTTAATTCTTCTAAACTCTTAAGCGCATTTTCAAAAAACGGCTGATAAAATTCCTTTCTTTCCTTTACCATATCTTCTTTTAATTCTTTAAATCCTTGAGCGTCTTTTCTGCCTTTTTCATAGAGACTTATCAGATTCCTTGTCCTATCAGGTATTTCTACCCTACCACAGTGTAAAACTACCGCCTTAGCGCCTAAACGCTCGGCCGTATCTATGCTTCTCTCGGTATACTTTATGGCATTTTGCCTTTCCATTTCATCGAGGGAAGCCATAGAATAATAATCCGGAAGGGCTGCCTCTGGTTTTAGACCATCAGGTATGGGGCAAAAATTATGCAGGCTTACAACCTTAATCTTCCGTTCTTCAGTCAGCTCCTCAATATCCTCAACCATAGAAGAAATAAGGTTAAAACTTAACTCTATTTCCTCAAAGCCAAGCGTTCTTATTTCAGAAACCAATTCCCTTCCATTGTTACAGCGGAATGCATTCCATGATGTAGATAACCCTAAAGCCATCGCTTATCTTTTTCCTCGTGTCCCGCGCGCCTTTTTCCTTCTGCGTTCGCTAGGTTTTTCGTAATGCTTACGGTCTCTCAGTTCTCTTAATATACCCTCCTGCTCAATCTGCTTTTTAAAGCGGCGCAGGGCGGATTCGAAAGACTCGTCTTTCCTTATTTCAATCTCCGGCATAAAAAATCATCTCCCTTCTTATTTCATTTTTGAAATAATACTATACCATCGAATTTCAGGGGTGTCAATTGATTTAAAGCTACCGGATGAGATTACAATGCAGAATTTGCTAAATTAACGAAGTCTTCTAAGGAGAGTTCTTCGGGCCGGATATTGGAATTGATATTGTATTTTTCAAAAAATTGCTCTAATTTTTGTAAGGGAATAAGACCCGCCAGGCTATTCTTGAGGGTTTTTCTGCGCTTGTTAAAAGCCGCCCTGATTATCTTAAAAAGTAATCTTTCATTTTTTGCTTTTATACCGGAGACGGCCTTTTCTTTTGTCTCTAATCGCAAAAGAGCTGAATCTACTTTAGGCATCGGGAAGAAAGAAGTCTTTTTTATAAAAAATAATCTTTGGGCCTTGGTATAATACTGCACAAAGCAACTAAAAGAGCCGTAATCTTTTGAACCTGGCTTAGCGGTAATTCTTTGGGCGAACTCTTTTTGCACTGTAATAAATATGGCTTCAATTTTATTGCGATATTTTAAAAGGTACTCAATAATGGGTGTCGTAATATAATAAGGGATATTTCCTACTATCTTTATTTTATTTTTTAATTTACCGAAATATCTTTTGAAATCCAACTCCAATAAATCTTGGTTAATTATTTTTACATTTGTATATCTTTTTAAATTATCCTTTAATATTTCGTATAAATAAGAGTCTATTTCTATGGCGTAGACTTCTGATACGTGCTGGGCAATTAGTTTAGTTAATTCTCCCCTACCCGAGCCTATTTCTAATACGCTATCAGATGGTTTAAGTTCGCAGGCTGAGATGATTTTTCTCTGAATATTTTTATCGAAGAGGAAATTTTGACCTAATCTCTTTTTAGGTTTGATGTGCATTTTACGGCAAGCCTAATCGCCTCAATTAATGAACTGGGGTCGGCTAAAGAATTGTCTGCGGCAATATCAAAAGCAGTTCCGTGTAAGGGAGATGTCCTGACAAAAGGAAGACCAAACGTTAAATTTACTCCTGTCTGCGCACCTTGTAACTTTAAAGGTATTAATGCCTGGTCATGAAACATGGCCACCACGCAGTCATAACGTCTATTGCTTGCTTTTAATATTGCTACATCCGATGAGAACGGGCCATCAAGGAATTTCACTCTTTTTCTTAAGACTCTTAAAACCGGCTTAATAATTAGATTCTCTTCATCCCCGATAAGCCCATTATCTGAAGCGTGGGGGTTTAAACCACAAACTACAATGCGCGGATTTTTAACCAGAAAAAACTCATCCATGACCCTATAAGTCAAAAGGACAGTTTTAGATACTTTATTTTTATTTAATTCTAAAGGCACTTCTTTCAATGGAATATGTCTGGTCACCAAACTAATCTTTAATTCTTTATTCAATAATAGCATTAAAAAATCTTCTGTTTCCGTCCGTTGCGCTAAATACTCGGTGTGACCAGGAAAATTAAAACCGGCTTTATTTATAGATTCTTTAGAAATAGGACAGGTTACGAGACAATCTATTTTGCCTTTTTTTATTAATTCTAAGGCCTTATCCAAATATTCAATGGATGCTCTACCGTATTCTGCCTTAATTTCGCCAAACTTAAAATTTTTGCGTGAAACATTATGTAAATCTATGAATTTATAACTGAGAGCTTCGAGTTCCGAGCTCCCTGCCTGTCCCTGCCTGTCCCTGCCTGTCCGGCAGGCAGGCGGCAGGCAGGCGGCAGGCAGGCGAGCTAAATCATACACCCATCTATCGCCGATAACCACAAAATCTGCTAATCCTTTAAGTTTGGGGATTGCCTTACGGGTTATCGCTGAGCCTATTCCGGAGGGGTCACCTAACGTAATACCAACCTTAATTTTGCAAGATTTTAATGTAGGAGTGTTCTTTAAGCTCATCTAACCATTTGGTTAATTCCTCCTGCGTCTTCTTATCAAATAGAAATGCATGAATTTTATCTTGCACTTCGTATAGAGCTTGCTGATGCGGAGGGATGATATTATCCAATTTAAAAATATAATAACTGTCTTCTATCTTAATGGGTTGCGATACTTCACTCACGTTTAATTTAAATACAATATCTTCGATTTCTTTCTTTAGTTCTCCGCCTTGGCGGGCGCTTAATTTGTTTATTGTCAGAGAATATTTTTGGGACAAATCTTGTAATTCCTCACCGGCCTTTAACTTATTGAAGATATCTTTGGCAAGAGCCGCATCATTAACGCCGATAGACTCGAATTCTCGTTGGCTAGGTAATTTGAATGTCGCGATATTCTCCTCATAAAAATTTGTAACTTCGCTTGGTTTAACTACAATTCTACTCTTTATTTGCTTCTCAATGATAAAGTATGTGAGTAGCTGATCCCTTATTCTTGACTCTATATCCGCCTGTGCCATGCCTTGTTTTACTAAGGCTTCTTGAAATTCACTATCAGAAGCATAATGGCTCCTGACTTCTGCTATCCTTACCTTAACCCTATTCTCATCTACCTTGATTTCATTTTTCTTTGCCTCCTGTAAGATCAACTTGTCTTCGATGAGTCTGTCTATCAGGTCTAATTTCATGGATTGGATCTTATCTTCTAATTCTCTCCCTTCATACTCTCCTGCCAGTTGAACACGCATAAAATTAATAAAATCGTTTAAGTCTTTTTGTGTAATTATATCGTTATTAACGATAGCGACAATTTTATCCTGCGCAAATAGCTGATAGCTCATAGCTGATAGCTCATAGCTGATAATAAATAAAAAGAAGGAAAAAATTTTCAAAAATTTAAGCATTATAAATACCCATCCTCTTAAAATTTCCCACGGCCTCTCTCAATAACCTGCAGTAAAGGTCAAAACCTATCGCGGCAATAAATCCGTGCTGTTCTACGCCTAAAATATTACCAGCGCCTCTCAGTTCTAAATCTTCCATAGCAATCTTAAAGCCCGAACCCAGATGCGAATATTCCTGAATGGCGCTTAATCTTTTTTGGGCATCCGTATCTAATATCTCTCTTTTAGGAACCAGGAGGTAGGCATAAGCGGGTCTATCAAACCTGCCTACCCTGCCCCGCAATTGATGTAAGTCAGATAATCCAAAACGATGGGCTTGATTTATGATAATAGTATTGACGTTAGGAATATCAATCCCTGATTCGATAATCATCGTGCACACTAAAACATCTATCTTTGCTTGTAAAAAGTCAGACATCACCTTCTCCAAAATCTTAGGTGGCATCTGGCCATGCGCCGTAGCAAATCGGATATGTTCAGGAAATAGCCTGGCAATCCTTTCTTTTAGCTTCTCAATATCCTGAATGCGATTATGCACAAAATAAACCTGACCTTTTCTATTTAATTCTCTTGAGATTGCCTGACGGATCAGGTCTTCATCATATTCTACCACAGCTGTTTTTATAGGCAACCTATTTTCTGGAGGCGAATTAATTACGGATAAATCCTTTGCGCCCATCAGGCTCATATATAATGTGCGGGGTATAGGTGTTGCGGTAAGGGTGAGCACATCGCAAGTTAATCTTAGGGTTTTTAATTTTTCTTTTGCTTTTACTCCGAATCGCTGCTCCTCGTCGATAATCACCAGCCCCAAATCTTTAAATTTTACGTCGCCGGATAACAACCTGTGCGTTCCCACAACTATATCCACGATTCCTTTAGAGATGCCTTGAATAATCTCTTTTTGTTCAGCGTCTGTTTTAAAACGCGAGAGCATCTGTATATTTACAGGAAAATCGGTAAGGCGGTGAGAAAAATTCTGATAATGCTGTTCGGCCAATATCGTTGTAGGCACAAGATACGCCACTTGTTTATTATCCATAACCGCCTTAAATGCTGCGCGCATCGCTACTTCGGTTTTTCCATAACCGACATCGCCACAAAGAAGCCTATCCATAGGTTTAGATAACTGAAGATCCTTCTTTACCTCTGAGAGGGCATTGAACTGACCCGGTGTTTCTCTGTAAGGAAAGGTCGCCTCAAACTGCTTCTGCCACTCAGTATCTGGAGAATAAGCAAAACCGAATAAGCTTAAACGCATTGCCTGTAGAGATAAAAGCTCCCAGGCCAGTTTCTGTATACCATTTTTCACCCTCTCTTTGAGCCTCTGCCATTCTTTAGTTCCTAACCTATTAAGCTTGGGTCTTCTGGTCTGAAAGGCAATATATTTCTGCACCAGATGCATTTCCTCAACAGGTATGTATAACTTCTCGAGGCCGTAGTATTCAATCACCAGATGGTCTTTATATCTATCCTGAATTTTTATTTTTTCTAAACCTAAGAACCTGCCTATTCCGTGCTGGCTATGCACGACGTAATCACCAATCTTTATATCCAGAAAATTTTCTATAGGGAATTCTTCTTTAAATGTTAAGGTTTTAAAACCGCCTGTCTTTTTTATAGGCAGGACAATAATCACAGTATGTTCCCACAATGGAGTTCCGTCATTAGGATTAAATGTTTTTATAGACACAACTTTATTATCCAAACCCAACTCCATGCGGATAGGTAATTCAAAGCTAAAAGGAAATATATCAATAATGCCGCCGCGTCTTGAAAAATCTCCCTCCTCAGAAACTATCTCTTGTCTTCTGTAACCAAAATCAACAAGAACAGATGAGGTGTTTTCTAAATCAATTGAGCCGCCTAAATATAATTTTAGGGATTTAAACATTTTATCGCTAAATCGCAAAAGTATGTTCTAAATAACATCTACACCGCCAAAAACGCAAAATTTTTTGCGTCTTTTGCGGCGTGATTGTATATTTATCATGCTATCTTGCGTTTTTGCGACTCCAGGCAAGAACTAATGGTGAGGCGATAAAGACAGTGGAATACACTCCGGAGATAAAACCTACTAATAAAGCAAAGGCAAAATCTCTCAATACCTCTCCACCGTAAAACAAAATCGCAATTACCACTAATAAGGTAACGCCGGAGGTAAGCAAGGTCCTAGCCAATGTTTGATTAACGCTTAGGTTTATCAGTTCAGATAGGCTTGTTTTTCGTAAAATACGGCTATTTTCTCTGACCCGGTCGTAGATAACAATAGTATCATTTATGGAATAACCGGCGATAGTCAAAAAGGCAGTGACGCTTAATAAATCTATTTGTCTACCGGTTGCGGCCATAAATCCCAATGTCACTAAGACATCGTGAAAAAGTGCGATAACTCCGGCCACGGCGAAATTGAAATGCTTAAATCTAAAAGCCACATAGACTAAAATACCAATCAGCGACCAGATAAGAGCATATATTGCTTTTGTTTTCAAGTGTTTTCCCGCTGCCGGCCCGACGTGTTCTATGCGCAGTATCTGTATATCATCTTGCGGAAAAGCCTCTTTTAACTTATTTGTCAGCAGCTGACTTTTATCCTCGCCAGTCCTAATAAGTACAGCATTTGGATTTTCTTTAAATTGCTGAATATAAGCACTCCCCAAACCCAATTCCTTAAGCACTGCACGAACTTTGTCTATAGACGGTGCTGTCTTAAAGCTGTATTCCTGGAGTTGGCCTCCTGCAAAATCAATACCGTAGGCTTGAATACCTCTCTTAAAATAGAATGCAAGTCCAACAATTATGACAATTAATGATATGGTATAAAAAATCTTTCTCTTGCCGATAAAATCTAATTTAGTTTCTCCGATCAACCTTAACATCGGCAATGATTTTAACAGACCTAGATTTAAAAGAACTTCAAATATAGTGCGCGTAACTACAATGGCCGTAAACAAACTGGCAACGAGACCGATGGTTAAAGTTACCGCAAAGCCTCTGATGGGGCCTGTGCCAAATTGAAATAATAAAAAGGCGGCAATTAAAGTGGTCAGGTTGGAATCAAAAATAGCACTGAATGCCCTATTGTAACCATTGGCTATAGCAATACGCAAAGACCTACCCGCAGATATTTCTTCTCTTATGCGTTCATTGATTAAAACATTGGCATCTACTGCCATACCCAAAGATAAAACTATGCCTGCTATGCCCGGCAAAGTCAAAGTTGCAGATACGCCGGGAAATAAAATCGGCAACATCCCTAATCCGCCTAAAATCATCAGTAAGTTAAGAAAAAGGGCTATGTCGGCAACTATGCCGGCTAAAAGATAGTAAACTGCCATAAACCCAAAGACAAATATGCCTCCGACTACACTGGCCTTAATACCTTTTTTAATGGAATCTTGGCCTAACAACGGGCCAATAGTCCTTTCTTCTTCAATATGCATGGGTGCAGGCAGAGCACCCACCCTTAATACTATAGCTAAATCCTGCGCTTCCTCTATGCTAAAACGACCGCTGATTACTGCTTCACCGGAAGGTATAGCTTCTTTTATCCGCGGAGCAGACTGCACCTTGCCATCTAACACAATAGCCAATCTCTTGCCTACGTTATCCGCGGTGAGCTGGGCAAATTTTTTTGCGCCTTCGGAATTAAACTGTAAGGCAACCACAGGTTCATTAAATTGGCCTTGGCTAAATTGCATATTGGCAGAAGTCAGGGCACCGCCAGTGAGAACTGCCTGTTTTTCTAAAAGCAGGGGTTCATTATCCTCCTGAGCGCGCTTTAATTCATAACCTTCAGCCACATTGCCATCTATTGCCTGTTTCAGCTTATCCATATCGGTTGAAACAAGTTTAAATTCTAAGAGTGCGGTTTTACCTATCAATTCGATAGCACGGTCTCTCTCCGTAACACCCGGCAGCTGCACTACAATCTCATCTGTTCCTTGTTTCTGTATAGAAGGTTCTCTTACGCCAAACTGGTCAATCCTATTTCTAATTACTTCTAATGCCCTATCAGCAGCATCCTCTTTAGCTTTATCGGAAAGGTTGGTAGTATCAACTTTAAGTAAGAGATGCATTCCGCCTTTTAAATCTAAACCTAAGTTTACTCTTTTTTCTAAGGGAAAGGCAAAATATGCGCAGAGAGCAATTAAAGCAAGTATGAAGATTATCTTATAAATCAACCTTTTTTGCATATTTCCTTGTTCTCCTCGATATTCTTTAAGTTTTATCCGTTCACTGAGGTTTTTTTACATAAGCGACGCAATTCTTCTCTATTTCTATTTTAACATTATCGTCTATTCTTAAAATAAAGGTTTTCTCTTTAACATTTACTATAGTACCGTGAATTCCGCTTGCAGTTACTACTTCATCATTCTTGTTCAAATTAGACAGCATCTTCTGGTGTTCTTTCTCTTTTGTTTTCTGGGGCCGAATAAGCAAGAAATAAAAGATAATAAATATAAGAATTAAGGGCAGGAAACTTATTATGGAGTTAGCTGCTTGTGCTTGCGGCATTTTTTGCCTCCTTTAATGAGCCCCGATTTTACTTCGGGATGGCCTTATTTGACTTCTTTATTAGACTTTTTACCGTCGACGAAGCTTGAGCACCTTTCTTTATCCAAAAATCCATCCGCTCTTTATTTATCTTTAGCGTCTCTCTTGCCGGATTATAAAATCCTATTTCTTCGAGGAATAAACCATCCCGCGAACGGCGCTCGTCAAAAACAGTAATGCGAAAATGCGGTCTTTTTTTAGGATTTTTACCTATTCTTCTTAAACGGATACGAACTGCCATCTATCTTTCTCCTTTCAGTCGAAAGAGTTTACAGTTAACAGCGTACAGTTTACAGCTTAATGCTGTTGACTAAAAAACAGTAAACTGTAAACTAAGTTTTGACAACGGCTTCAACCAGCGCCTTTGCTTTATTTATTGATTCAAAATATTCTCTCGCCGGAACCGAATCTGCTACAATCCCCGCACCTGCTTGAATATAGGCAAAATCATCTTTAATAATTATTGTCCTAATGGTTATACAGGTATCCATATTATGCGAAAAACCAAAATAACCTACGCAGCCAGCATATAAACCACGCCTTAAATTCTCCAATTCATCGATAATCTCCATAGCGCGTATCTTTGGACTACCGGATACAGTTCCTGCAGGAAAACAAGCCCTTAAGGCATCGTAGGCATCGTAGCCTTTTTTAAGATTACCGCTTACCTCGCTTACCAGATGCATTACATGGGAATATCTTTCTACGGCCATAAATTCGTTCACCTTAACTTGCCCGGCACGACAGACTCTACCTAAATCATTTCTTCCTAAGTCTACCAGCATAAGATGCTCTGCCTTTTCCTTGGCATCCTCAAGGAGCTCTTGTTCCAATCTTCTATCCTGTTCTTCAGTCACGCCACGCGCACGGGTACCGGCTATTGGGCGGGTCTGAACAAAACCATCCTCGCAGCGCACCAACATCTCAGGAGAAGAACCAATTAAAATAACCTCATCTAATTTTAAAAAAAACATGTAGGGAGAAGGATTAAGACTTCTTAAGGTGCGATAAATATCGAACGGTTCTTTGGTAATCTTGACTTTGAATCTTTGCGATAAAACCGCCTGAATAATATCTCCTTTTTTTATATATCTCTTGGTCTTATTTACTATATCCTGGAATTCAGATTTTTTAAAATTAGAGGCTATACTTTTCTTAAGGGTGCGCTTGCTATCTTGTTTTTCTTTTTCAATAATCGGCCTTCTTAATTCTCGGTGTATAGCATCTATTTTTCTAATTGCATCATAATAGATTATTGCTTTTTTAGTTTTAGAATATTTTTTTTCTTTTTGAGGTAAAATAACATTAGAAATAATCTTGATGGTATGGTTTATGTGGTCAAAGACGAGCATAGTATCCGTTAAGATAAAAATGGCATCGGGTAATTTTAAGTCATCAGGGTTTTTATCAGGTATCCTTTCAAAAAATCTTACCATATCATAGCCGATATAACCCACTAGGCCCCCGTAAAAACGCGGCAGGCCCTTAATATGAGCGGCTTTGAAACCCTGCATAATCTTTTTCATCTCATGCAAAGGGTCTTTATTAGTTATAAACCGGCGCATAAATTTTTTCTCGGCATAAATTATTTGAAAGTTTTTTGCCTTGCTTTTAAAAATCAAAGAAGGCTGGCTTCCTAAAAAAGAATAGCGCGCAATCTTCTCCTGACCTTCCACGGACTCAAGCAAAAATGCATAGTCATCTTTTTTTATCTTCAAAAATGCGGATACCGGCGTATCCAAATCCGCGCCTATCTCTTTATAGACAGGGATGACATTAGTTTTTCTAGATAATTTTAAGAATTCTTTTAAGGAAGGGTAATACATGTTAGCGAAAAGCTTAAAGCGCCTGCCTGCCGGCAGGCAGGAAAAGCGTAAAACTAAAGTGCAAAACTTAAAGTTTTGAGTTTTAAGTTTTGGTTTTGCGCTTTACACTTTACGCTTTACGTTTATTTAGTTACTTTATCTTTCTAAAAAAACACGATCTATTTCCCGTATGACAAGCAACTCCTACCTGGCGAACCTTTATAAGCAATGCATCCATATCGCAGTCATAGGCTATAGATTTTACGTATTGGTAGTTTCCGGAAGTATCCCCCTTAATCCAAAACTCTTTCCTGGAACGCGACCAAAAACAGGTCTTGCCTAATTTTAAGGTTCTTCTAAGCGAAAGTTCATTCATATAAGCAAGCATCAAAACCGCACCTATCTTATAATCTTGGATTATAGCCGGCATCAATCCCTGTTTATCAAATTTTAATTTTTTTAGATTAAATTTCTTTGGTTTTCTCATGGTCGTACAGGGACGCCTTTATCTCTTAGGTATTCCTTTACCTGTTTTATTGAATATTCCTGATAATGAAAAATAGAAGCGGCTAAACACGCATCGGCACCGGCTTTAGTTAAAACCTCATAAAAGTGCTCCAATTTCCCCGCACCTCCGGAGGCAATCACCGGAATATTTACTGCTTCTGTAACCTCTTTAGTTAAATTTATATCGTAGCCGTCTTTTGTGCCATCGTAATCCATACTTGTCAGAAGAATTTCACCCGCTCCCAACTCAGCTGCTTTTTTCGCCCAACTTATTGCCTCTAATTCTGCGATGGTCCTGCCTCCGTTAATATACACTTGCCATTTTTTAGTTAGTAGTTCGTGATTCGTGATTCGTTCTTTTTTTCTATGAACTATGAACTCTGAACTTTGAACTAACTTTGCATCTATCGCTACCACAATACACTGACTACCAAACTTATCGGAAGCCTGACTAATTAATTCCGGGCACTTTACTGCTTGAGTATTTATGGATACCTTATCTGCGCCTGCATTCAACAGGTCTCTTATATCGTTTATATCCCTGATTCCGCCGCCAACAGTAAACGGCATAAATATATTCTTGGCAATCTCCTCAACCAGTTCAATCAGGGTCTTTCTATTTTCAAAACTGGCAGTGATATCTAAAAATACCAACTCATCTGCTTGTTGCCGGTCATAAATCTTCGCTACTTCTACCGGATCACCCGCATCCCTTAAGCCTAAGAATTTTATGCCTTTTACTACCCGGCCGTCTTTAATATCCAAACAAGGAATGATACGCTTGGTCAGCATATAAACTATGAACTATAAACTATGAACTATAAACTAAACACTATTTTATCTTCTTATACAAATATTCCTTAAGCAGATTCCAGGTCTCTTTACCTGCTTTTCCGTCGGCAACTAAATTATTGTCTTTTTGAAACGCCTTTATCGCATCTTTGGTTTGCCTACCCATCCTGCCGTCGATAGAACCGGGATTGTAACCGGCATTTCTTAATGCCATCTGAATCTGTTTTGCTGAAGGCCGAGATTTTATTTCTGGCACAACCCTCTTTTTCGAAGGAATCTCTTCTACTTGCCCTGCTTTATTCAAAGTATCTTTTAAACTCTCAATCTCTTGATCCTTCGTTTCCAGCTGCGTCTCTAAAACCGAGATTTGATTTCTTAATCCTTGCATTTCCAGGTCCTTTTGTTTACGGCCAGTTGCGCATCCGCTTAGTGAAATTACCAAAATCGCAAAAAAAAGCAAAACCGAGACTTTCTTTACCATCTTTATTCTACCTCCTCTCTTATGCCAGCCTCAATGCTTGTGTTAAAGTGAACTTTCCTTCGTATAATGCCTTCCCTACAATTATACCCGCTAATCCTTGTTTTTCCAGCAATTTAAGTTTGTTTATATCCTCCAACGATGATATCCCGCCGGATACAATAATTTTCATTCCTGTTTTTTTCAATAAACTTTTGGTGTCCTTTATATTCGGACCTTTTAATGTTCCGTCTTTTGATATATCAGTATAAATTATTTGTTTAAAACCCATGCCTTTCAATATCTGTACAAACTTTACTATCTCCAATTTAGTTTTGCTCTGCCAGCCTTTGGTGAATATACTGCCGTCTTTGGCATCTACGCTGACCATAACCTTATCTTTAAATGCCTTAAATGCTTTTTGTAAGAAATCTTTATCTTCAACTGCCTTGGTTCCTAAAACCACACGCCACACTCCACAGTTTATTAATGTTTTGATTGTTTCTTGTGTCCTTACTCCTCCGCCAAATTGTATAGGCGCATCTACATTCTTTGCAATATGTTTTACAATATCCAAGTTTTTAGGTCTACCTGTGGCTGCGCCGTCTAAATCCACAATATGTATTAGCCTTGCTCCTTGTCTTAGCCAATGCTTTGCGGTTTTTAAGGGGTCGCGTGAATATATTTTTTTATCTAATCTACCTTGCACAAACCTTACTACGCATCCGTCTTCTATGTCTATCGCAGGAATAATCAGCATAGTTTAACAAAGTTTTCCAACATCTTCAGACCCACGCCCTGGCTTTTCTCTGGATGAAATTGCACGCCGTATATGTTCTCCTGCCAGATAATAGATGTAAAATCAACCTCATAATTTGTCGTTGTAGCAATTACCTTTTTATCTTTGCTTTTAGGATAATATGAATGACAAAAATATACGTAGGAATTATCCGGTATATCTTTCAATAACGGGCAATTTTTATTTTTAAAATTTAACTGATTCCAACCCATATGCGGAACTTTAAGGCCCTTTTTATTACCAAACCTAATCACTCGACCTTCTAATATCCCTAATCCTCTTGCGCTATTTGCTTCTTCGCTTCTCTCAAATAAAAGCTGCATACCTAAACAGATGCCTAAGAATACCTTTTTATACTTTATATGGCCGTTTAATGCCTTTATCAGTCCCTGTTTTTTTAATTCTAACATCGCATTATCAAATGCTCCTACGCCGGGCAAAACTACCTTATCAGAGGATTTAATATCTTCTGGTTTATTGGTAACCAGGGTTTGTGCTCCCATAGATTCAAGCGCTTTTTGCACGCTATGAATATTACCCATGCCGTAGTCGATGATAGCAATCATTAGTCAATTACCCCTTTCGTGGAAGGAATTCCTTTCCTTCGGGGGTCAATCTGGGTGGCTTGGTCTAAAGCTACGCCTAAGGCTTTAAAGACAGGCTCTAAAGTAGTGTGCAAATCTGCACTTATTGGGTCAACTTTGATATTCAAATTCATACCTAAGTGTTTAGCGAAACTTTCAAAAAAATGAATTGCATACGAAAGGTCATATTTTTCTTTCTCTTCAGCAGTTCCATCGACCAACTTAGAAAAACTTTCCTGATTACTATTTATATCTAATGCTGAGTTTCCCCTTCCACTGATATCAACAGTTACATTTGCAACAACGTTTTCCATTGGGACTGAAGCAAAGCCGATCCTTTTTATGCCTTCTTTAGTACCCAAGGCTTCCTTAAAAGCCTGCCCTAAAACTATTCCTATATCTTCATTAATATGATGAATATCAACATTCAAGTCTGCTTTTTTTGTTATAATCTTTAAATCAAAATGTCCCCAAAAAGCAAATAGCTCAAGCATATGATCTAAAAACCCAATGCTGGTTTTTATCATCGACCCGCCATTGCCGTCAATATCCAATCTAACTTCAATTAATGTCTCTTTAGTTGATCTCTCTATTTTTGCCTTCCTCATTTTCTCTCCTTAACCCATGAACTATGAACCATGAACTATTACTATAAAAACCTCACCTTCACCGAATCCAAATGCTTATTCAAGCCTTCGATATTCGCAATCTTCTCCAGCGGCTCCCTTATTTTCTCCAAAGCCTTCTTAGAATAGCTTATGGTGTGGTTGCTTTTAATAAAATCAAACACGGATAAACCCGAAAAAAATCTCGCAGTTCCGCAGGTCGGAAGGACATGGCTGGGGCCAGCCACATAATCTCCCACTGCGGTGGGGCTATAAGGCCCTAAAAATATAGCACCGGCATTCTTTATCATCCGGTTTACCCTCTGAGGATTTTTCACCATAATTTCTAAGTGCTCAGGAGCAATTTTGTTCGTAATCTCGATTGCCTGCTTGAGATTCTTAGTTAAAATAATGCAGCCCTCGATATCATCCGTTTGCGACTTGACTTCTCTGGCTAAACTTTTAGAATTAGTAATTAATATGGCCAAACCCTTGGCATGTTCTGCTTGGGCTTTTAGGTCAGCGATAATAAATTTCGGATCGCTAAAGCGGTTAGCGATAATCACCAACTCCGTAGGTCCGGCAATCATATCGATATCCACGCAACCAAAGACCTGCCTTTTTGCTTCAGTCACATAAATATTTCCCGGCCCTACGATTTTATCTACCCGAGGTACCGTCTTTGTCCCGTAAGCTAATGCGGCAATACCCTGAGCGCCGCCTATACGGTAAATCTCATCAACTTTTAAGAGGTCGGCTACTACCAGAATATGGGGATTGATGTTTCCGTGCTTATCCGGCGGGCTAATTAATATTATTTTCTTAACGCCGGCAATCTTTGCAGGGAGCACAGTCATATAAACAGTGGAGACCAAAGGTGCTGTCCCCGCCGGGATATATACGCCCACTTTCTCTAAGGGCATATAGTTCTGTCCCAATACAACGCCGTCTGAGTCCTTTATCCTCCAAGGCTTCTGAACCCTCTTACGATAGAATTTATTGATATTTTCGATAATAATTTTTAGACTGGAAACGAAATTTGGGCTGATATTTTGATAGGCACCGCTAATTTCTATTTCCGAAACCTTAAGCTGCTTCGAAGATAATTTCACCCCATCGAATTTCTTGGTATACTTTATCAAAGCCTCATCGCCCAAGGCGCGCACATCTTCAATTATGCGCCTTACCTTTTCTTCGACGCGCTTATTCCTGCCGACCCTAAGATCGTAAAACTTATCCAATTTCTTACTGGTAAACCGTATGATTTTCATTATAGTCTTGCAATTATGTTCTTTAATTCCTGAAATGCCTCTTGAAAATTTTGCGGCCTATTTCCACCGGCTTGCGCAAAATCTTTTCTTCCGCCTCCGCTGCCACCGATAATCTTGGCGACATTAACGATTAGTTTTGATGCATCCAGCCCCTTAGGTAGTAAATCCTGCGTGATGCCTATAACTAATAATGCCCTGGCGTTAAGAATGTCCTGTGAACCTAAGGCAATGATAGTATTGTTCGCTTTTTGCATAATCATGTCTTTAGTTTTACGCAATGAGTCTATGTCTAAATCGTCCTCCAGAGCGGTAATGACGTTGATATTATTTACTACTTCTGCCTTTTTAAGCAATTCAGGTATTGAATTCTGTAACTCATTTAATTTGTAAGAATTGAGCTGTTTTTCCAACTCTTTGATGCGTGATAACCTTTTTTGCAGTTCCTGAATTATTCTTTCTTGGGGTACGCTTAAAGTATCTGAAATTTCGCAAACCACGCTTTCCTGCGCTTTTATCATTTTATAAGCAAATTTTCCGGTTACTGCCTCTATTCTTCTTACTCCGCTTGCCACGGAGCCTTCTTGAATAATCTTAAATAATCCGATTTGGCCGGTAGAATCAAGGTGTGTTCCGCCGCACAGTTCTTTAGAAATATCGCTGATAAAAACTACGCGCACTTTATCTTCGTATTTTTCGCCGAAGAAAGCCAAGGCTCCTGACTTCTTGGCTTGAGTGAGTGTTGCCTGTTTAGTGTTTAACCGGTGATTCTCCATAACATAGCTATTCACTTCATCCTCAACTCTATCCAACTCCTCTTTGCTTAAATCCTTAAAGTGCGTAAAGTCAAAACGTAATCTCTCAGGTGCAACTAATGAGCCCTGCTGTTGCACATGGACACCCAGAACCTTTCTTAAGGCCGCCTGCAAAAGATGGGTGGCAGTATGGTTTCTTTCTATTGAGCGCCTGCGCTCGACATCCACAGAGGCTTTTAATTCATCACCGGTTTTAAAGCTGCCTTCTTTGACCTTTCCTATATGCACAATAACCTGCTGGAATTTTTGGGTATCCAAAATACTAAATACGCTTTTTCCTTTTATGAATTCACCCGTATCATAGACCTGCCCGCCTGACTCCGGATAAAATACGGTCTTATCCAGGATAATCTTGGCTTCTTCGCCTTTATTGATTTTTTTGACTGGGCTATTATTTTTGATAATTTTTAGAATCTTAGCTTTAGTTTCAAAATTCAAGTAGCCTAAAAATTTCGTTTCTTTACTACCCAAATGCAAGTCTTTGACATCAAAGACTTCTCCTTTCATTGCACTCTGTAATTTGGAGCGGGTTTTTTGCGCTTCTAATTCTTTACTGAATGCCTTTTGTGAAAAGCCTATTTTATTCTTATTTAGCCAATCTAAAGTCAAATCTAAAGGCATACCGTAGGTATCATACAACTGAAAAGCAATTTTCCCTACTTCTTCGGGATTTTGCCTTTCTAAAAAACCAGCAAATTTTTCTTTAAATAACGAATCGCTAGATTGAAAAGTAGAAATGAAATTTTTTTCCTCTGTCAATATAATATCAGCTATATTTTCTCTACGTAGCGTCAATTCCGGATAAGGCTCCTTCATGATATCGGATAACAGCGGTACCAATGTATATAAGAAAGGCTTTTTTATTCTTAGACTCCACAGATGCATTCTGCTTCTACGTATAAGTTTTCTCACTACGTAACCCCGGCCTTCATTGGAAGGCAGGACCCCATCATATATAGCAAATACAATGGCGCGTATATGATCAGCTATGGCATAAACTAATTCTTTTTCACCCGTAACCCGTAACCCGTAACCCGTAACTATCTCTTTTACTATAGGTTGAAACAATTCCGTCTCAAAATTGTTCTTGACCCCTTGCATTACCGCCGCTAATCTTTCCAGGCCCATCCCGGTATCTATATTTTTCTTAGGCAGCGGCTCTAATAATCCACCCTCCTTACGGTTAAACTGCGTAAATACCAAATTCCATACTTCTACAAATCTGCCGCAGCTGCAAGAAGGATTGCAATCAGGAACCCCTACGCCTTGGTCAAAAAATATCTCAGAACACGGCCCGCAAGGGCCATTAGGGCCTTTTTCTTTCGCCTCAGACGGCCAAAAATTTTCTTTATCACCTAACTTTATAATTTTATCTTGAGGAACCTTGATTTTGTCTTTCCAAACTTTATAGGCTTCATCATCATCTCTATATACCGAAACCCAAAGTTTTTCTTTATTAATCTTCAGCTCTTCGGTTAAAAATTCCCAAGCGAAGGAGATTGCTTCATCTTTAAAGTAGCCCCCGAAAGAAAAATTACCCAGCATCTCAAAAAATGTATGGTGCCCGGTAGTCTTACCGACTTTATCCAAATCATCGGTGCGCAGACACCTCTGGCAGGTTGCGGCACGGCTAAAACCGGAATCAAAACCTAAAAATTGTCTTTTGAATTGGTTCATCCCGGCTGGCGTAAATAAGACGGTGGGATCATCCTTGGGAACGAGAGAATCACTCTCCACGATTTTATGCTTTTTGGATTTAAAGAAATCTAAAAATTTCTCTCTTAATAAATCTGCTTTCATAGTTGGCTTACTACATCCATAACTATATCTGGGGAAAAGCCGCGGCGGATAAGGTATGCGTAAACTCGCTGTTTTGCCTTATAAGGTTCGACTCCCTTGGCCTTAGAAATTCTCAACCCTGCCAATTTAGATACTATGTCCTCTTCTCGATAGATTTCTTTTATTTTCCGTATCTGGCTATCTATAATCTCTTTATCTATACCTTTTAGTTTTAATTCTTCTTTTATCTTTCTTATGCCTAAGGGTTTTTTGATGCGCCATTCAATCCAGGCTTTAGCAAAATAATTATCGTTGATAAATCCCTTTTCTTTTAAAAAAGATAGGGCGTTCCTTATTATTCTCTCGTCAAATTTCTTCTTTCTCAGACGCTCGTAAAGCTCTTTTTCGCTGCGTAGCCTAAATTTAAGCAGCAAAAAGGCATAATTTAATGCCTTTTGCTTTTGCTGCGGGTCAAATGAAAACTTATTCACCTTTTATTAAAAAGTAACCCCGCGCTGTCCTCACTAAACAATCGCCTTTTGAGCCTTTAATTACCCTCTCATAATCAGGGATATTTCTTATGGCTTGTTTATTTATCTCTAAGATTACATCGCCTGCCGCTATACCTGCCTCATCTGCTGGACTCTCCGGCTCAACATTCCTGACAATTACTCCTTTTTTCTCTTCCACTCTAAAACGCTTGGCAGCATCGGCATTTAAGTCCTCAACCTCTAATCCCCTCCAACCGCTAGAGGGTATGCTGGATGCCACTTTTTCTAAATCTTCTGGCCTCTCAGAGATTTCTACCTCTAAATTCAATTCTTTTTTTTCACGTATGACCGCTACCTTGACCTTGCCTCCGACCTCGGCTTTTCCCACGGCATTTAATAATTCTCTTACATTATTGATAGTTACATTATCGAACTGTTTAATTATATCTCCTTCCTTTATGCCTGCTTTCTGTGCCGGACTATTTTCTAAAACCGCGGCTATCAATGCCCCCTTTTTCTCCGCTAATCCAAAATGTTTGGCTAAATCTTCGGTTAAATCCTGGACGGTTACGCCGAGCCATCCGTAAAGAATTTTTTTACCTTCGATAAGTTGGGCAATGACTCTTTTGGCATTATTAATGGGTATGGCAAACCCTATGCCTTGATAACCGCCGCTGGTAGAAAATATCGCGACATTAATACCCACAACTTCGCCTTTAAGATTAACCAAGGGGCCTCCTGAATTACCGGGATTTATCGCCGCGTCGGTCTGGATAAGGTCATTATAATCGCGGTCTCGCGAAACGCTCCTTCCCAAGGAACGATGCAGAGCACTAATCACACCAGTGGTTACGGTGGGCTCGGGATTCTGTAAAGCAAAACCAAAAGGATTGCCGATGGCAACCGCCCATTGGCCAATCCTTAAAGTATCGGAATCACCCAAAGGCGCAACCGGTAAATTCTTTGCGTTTATTTTTATAATGGCCAGGTCTGAGCGGCTGTCTTTGCCTTTAATTTCACCCTTAAATTCTCTTCCGTCGGGTAAAGTCACGGTTATCTTATCTGATTCGCTGACCACGTGTTCGTTAGTCAAGATATAGCCTTCGGTATCGATGATTACCCCCGAACCCAGGCCCATCTGTTTGTATTCCCTGTCGGGCATCTCGCCAAAAAAATCGTCAAAAAATCTGCGAAAGGATTCATCTTCTCCGAATGGCGACTCACCAAACGGAGACTGAAAATAAAATCTCCTGCCGCCTTTAACTTTGGTCGTATGTTCTATGCTTATAGAAACTACTGCTTTACCCGTGATATTGGCTACATTAATTACAGCATCCTCCATCTTGTAACCCTCAAAAGATGGAGCGGCAACAGAAGGATTGGCTGACTCCTGGGTTTGGGCGAATGAAAAACTACTTACTAAACCAAGCAGCAATAATGATGCGAAACCAAAAAATAATATTTTACCTTTCATGGTAACAATCTCCTTCCTGCAATTCTACTTATCCAACGGTAATCTTCTTTCTTATCTCTTTTTCTATCTCATCCTGTAATTTAGGTTGTTCTTTTAACAATTTTATGGCTGCCTCTCTTCCCTGTCCCAGCTTTTCTTTTTGAAAAGAAAGCCACGTCCCTGATTTTTCCACCAGCTCTAAATTAACCGCTGCATCTAAAATAGTTGCGGTCTTGGCAATGCCCTCGGCGTGCAAGATTTCAAATTCTGCCTCGCGAAACGGCGGAGCCACTTTATTCTTTACCACTCTTACCCTTACCCTATTACCAATAACTTGATCAGCAGATTTTAAAGAAGCAATCCTTCTTAAGTCCAGTCTTACCGAAGAATAAAATTTAAGTGCCCTTCCGCCGGGAGTAGTTTCGGGTGAACCAAACATTACGCCGATTTTCTCTCTTAACTGATTGATAAAAATGACGCAGGTGCGCGACTTACTAATGGCGGCGGTCAATTTTCTTAATGCCTGGGACATCAGGCGCGCCTGTAAACCCATGTGTACATCGCCCATCTCGCCTTCTATCTCTGCGCGGGGGGTGAGAGCGGCTACCGAGTCAATCACAATTAAATCTACCGCATTTGAACGCACCAAGGTCTCGGTAATCTCTAATGCCTGTTCTCCTGTGTCGGGTTGGGAGATTAAGAGCTCATCTAAGTTAATCCCTATTATTTTAGCATAAGTAGAGTCAAAGGCATGCTCGGCATCAATAAAAGCAGCCACGCCGCCTTTTTTCTGAATCTCTCTTATCACACTTAGTGTAAGGGTAGTCTTACCCGATGCTTCAGGGCCAAATATTTCAATCACCCTGCCGCGCGGTAACCCTCCTATTCCTAAGGCCAAATCCAGGGTCAACGCACCTGTGGGGATTGCCTCTACATCCGCCCTTACCTCTTGGCCTAATTTCATAATCGAGCCTTTGCCAAATTGCTTTTCTATCTGAGAAAGGGCAAGTTCCA
>Ga0315282_10004436_pt1 | contig 24485 bp, 15 predicted proteins | sample YL17G07_20_MG_FD_203693 | JGI IMG/M metagenome (GOLD analysis project Ga0315282, IMG submission 203693) | Sediment microbial communities from Yellowstone Lake, YNP, Wyoming, USA - YL17G07_20 | ecosystem: Environmental > Aquatic > Freshwater > Lake > Sediment | place: USA: Wyoming | collected... | reverse complement strand
CGAAGCTCCTCCTGCTCGAAATCCCCGGGCTCTTCGGGCGCCGGTTCCGCTTCCGCGGCTGATGTCTCGACGTCCGGGGTCGACGGCTCCTGGGCGTAGAAATCGGCGAGCGCCGACTTCTCGGCAGCCCTGACGTCGACATGCGGCTCCGGCCGGGTTTCCATCACGGGCCTCTCCGAGGACGCGGGCTCCGTCCCGGCCTCGAGGAGCTCCCGGACTTTCTTCATCTTCAGCATCTCCCGGCTCAGGTCGGCCGCCGTCTCGCCGGGCTCGAACGCCGCTTGGAACTGGGCCTTGATGCCGTATTTCTCTTCGAGGTGCTTCCGGAGGCGGTCGGTCTCTTCTTCGGCCCGGTGCCGGATCCCGTCGAGCTCCATGCCGAGATGGGTGATCTTCTCGAACTCCTCATAGGCCTGGCTCGACATCTTCTCCATCATCTGCCGGCAGCTCAGGGCCCGGTCCAGGTGCCCCTTGATCTGGCTCTGGATCTGCTCCTTGGCCGCCTTGAGCTCGGCCAGGGAGGCCTTGTGCTTCTCGAGGATGCGCTTGCCTTCCGCGAATTCCCGCTCCACGGCCTCGACCTTCTTCTGGGCTTCCTCTTTTTCCCGGTTGAGCGTCTCGGCCAGGCTTCTCTCGATGGCGTCCTTCTGGGTCGCCAGGGACCTATCCAGTTGGCCCTCGATGCCGTCGAAGACCGAGGCCGGCTCTTTTTGGGTTTCGAATCGCTCTAACATGGGACCCTCCTATGCCCTGGCCCCGGGCGCCGGGCCTTTCGTTCGTTTTTTTTCGATCGGACCATATCCGTATCTTCCGCGGGCAGTGTGACATGCGGCTCCCGCCATGACAATCACCTTTCCGGACGATTGGCCAAAGGATATTTCGGCCTGCCCTCTCACCCCGAGCGATGAGGCGGGCTGACCGTCCCGGCGAACCTCCGGACGCGCCGGCCGTCTACTTGGCCTGGATCGTGGCAGGGACATTTTGTTCCTTCCTGTAAAGATGGTTGATGAGGGCCATGACGCTGGCCGGAATGCCGTGCTCGAATTCGACGCCCATCTCGTAGAAACTGTTCTCGATCGTCCGGGCCCAGCGGACCTTGGCGTGGAGTTTGACGATCTGTTTGGACCTCGATAGGTACAGGGTCATCTTGAGGAAGGAGCCGACGGGGAAGAACTCGTCCATCATCAGGATCCTGGCGCCGCCCAGGGAGATGTCCTGGGTCAAGGCGTTGATCTCGGGCCCGCCCTCCGGGCCCCACTTGCCGGGGATCTCGATGATGACCCGGTTCTCCTCCCGGATCCTCCGCTCTTTCCGCTTTTCAGTCGTCACGGGTATCCCTCGGATTCATGGTCCTGCGCATCGGTTCTCAGCCCCTATGATAGGCCCGACCGGCACGGGGCCAATAGCCCGTCCGGGTGAAACGGAGGGTGATTTTGATTCACCCCTTATCACCCCGGAAAGCACCCTCGGGGCGGAGGGGGTGAGGGCGGGACGGGAAGGCCTATTTGACCGCTGCGACCGACGGCCGGACGAACGGGAAGAGGATGAAGAGGATCAGCCGGCGGGGAAATAGCCGAGGAGATCGAGAGGGGAGGCGACGAGGGCCGCGGCGCCGTCGGCTTTGAGCTCTTCGGGGCTCCGGAATCCCCACAACGCCCCGACCGGGAGCATCCCGGCGGCCACGGCCGTCTGCATGTCCACGTTCGTGTCGCCCAGGAAGACGACCGAGGCGGGAGGGAGGCCCATCTCCGAGGCGATCATCAGGGCCGGCCGCGGGTCCGGCTTGAGCGGGACCCCGGGCATCGCCCCGCGGACGACGTCGAACCGGTGAGGAACCAAAAGCTCACTCGTCATGGTCTTCGTGAACGGATGGGATTTGTTCGAGAGGACGGCCGTTTTGACGCCCTGGCGGGTCAGCTCCTCGAGGAGCTCGGGGACTCCCGGGTACGGTCGGCTGTGGGCCCTCCAGCAGAGGTCGTATTCGCGGCGGTAGTCCCGGAGGATGCCGGCGATCTCCTCGTCCGCGAGAGGGCGAGGAGAGAGGACCCGGCGGACCAGCTCCTCGGCCCCGTCCCCGACGAGCGTCTTGTAGGCCTCGATCGTGTAGGACCCGAGACCCCGGCTCTCGAGGACGCGGTTCATGGCGGCAGCGATGTCGTCGATCGTATCGAGGAGCGTCCCGTCGAGATCGAAGACGACGGCCCGATAATTCGGGGACGCAATGCTCATTCCGTCATCCTTTGGCGGCCGCGGTCTTATGCAGGTCGCGGAGCCGGGTGTAGACCTTCCAGCCGTTCTCCATCCGGGCCCGGTCGGCGGCCGTGACCTCGCGCCTGACCTTGGCCGGGATGCCCGCCGCGACCACTCCCGCGGGGATCTCGACCCCCTCCGGGACGACGGCCCCGGCGGCGATCACGGCGCCTTTGCCGATTTTCGCGCCCGAGAGGACGACCGCGCCCATGCCGATCAGGCAATCGTCCTCGATTGTCGCCCCATGGAGCACGGCCCGGTGGCCGACCGACACCCTGGCCCCGATCCGGCAGGACATGTTCTCGTCCACGTGGATGACCGTGCCGTCCTGGACGTTGGAATCCTCGCCCACGACGATCTCCGTCCCCAGGATGTCCGACCGGAGGACGCAGCCGTACCAGACGCTGGCCCCGCGGCGGACGGTGATTTTCCCGACGATGACCGCGCCGGGCGCCACCCAGGCTTCGGGGTCGATCCCGGGCTTCTCGAGCTTTTGGGAGATTCTGATTCCTTCCATCGTTCCTGCTCCTTGACCCTGGTCTTGGCCCGCGCGACTATTCCTGTCGCGGGGGCATGAGTGGCTATTGTACCAGATCGGACGCGGCCGGGCTCCCCAATTCTTGAAAAAACGCCGCCGCGGGATTATAATTTTATCCCCCACTCGATCGATCCAACAGAGAGGACACAATGACCGAAACCGCCGGATTCTCGGAAAACGCCCTGAAGATCCTCAAGGCCCGCTACTTCCTCAAGAACGAGAAGGGCGGGCTCATCGACAAGACCCCGGCCGACCTTTTCCGGCGCGTCGCCGTCCACATCGCCTCGGCCGAAAAGACCAAGGCCGACCGGAAAAAATACGCCGAGGAGTTCCTCCGGATCATGGCCGGCCGCGACTTCCTGCCGAACAGCCCGACCCTGACCGGCGCCGGCCGCGGCATGTGCCTGAGCGCCTGCTTTGTCCTGCCCATCGAGGACTCGCTCGACTCGATCTTCGAGACGGTCAAGAACGCGGCCCTCGTCCACAAGGAGGGCGGCGGCACGGGCTTCGATTTCAGCCGGCTCCGGCCGCGGGGGAGCTTCGTCCGCAAGACCCAGGGCGTCGCCTCCGGCCCGGTGTCGTTCCTCCGCGTCATCGACGCCGCGACCGAGGCCGTCAAGCAGGGGGGGACCCGGCGCGGCGCCAACATGGGCATCCTCCGGGTCGACCACCCCGACATCGAAGAGTTCGTCCAGATGAAGCTCGACGGCAAAAGCGTCATGAACTTCAACATTTCGGTCGCCGCCACGGACGCCTTCATGGACGCCGTCAAGGCGGGCGGCCCCTACGACCTCGTCGACCCGCACACGGGAAAGCCCGCGGGGCAGAGGGACGCCCGGAAGGTCTTCCAGCTCATCGTCGAATCCGCCTGGGCCGTGGGCGACCCAGGCCTGATCTTCATCGACCGCGTCAACCGGGGCAACCCGACGGCGGGCCTCGGCCTAATCCATGCCACGAACCCCTGCGGCGAACAGCCCCTTCACGACTACGAGTCCTGCAACCTCGGGTCCGTCAACCTCGCCAACTTTTACGACGCCCGCAAGAAGGGCCTGTTCGATTGGGAAAGGTTCGCCCGGACGATCCGGCTCGGCGTCCGCTTCCTCGACAACGTCATCGAGGTCAACCGCTACCCGCTGCCCCGGATCGAGCAGATGACGCGCGGCAACCGCCGGATCGGGCTCGGGGTCATGGGTTGGGCCGACCTCCTCCTCCTGATGAAGGTCAAATACGACACGCCGAAGGCCCTGACCCTGGCCGGGAAAGTCGCCGCCTTCCTGCGCAAGGAGGCCGTGGCCGCGTCGCGCGAGCTGGCCGGAGAGCGGGGGAGCTTCCCGAATATCGGCCGGTCGGTCTACAAGGGCTCGAAGATGAGGAACGCGACGGTCTTCACCATCGCGCCGACCGGGACGATCTCCCGCATCGCCGGCTGCTCGTCGTCGATCGAGCCGGTTTTCGCCTTCGAGGTGGTGTCGAAGATCCTCGATTCCGAGCTCAAGGACGTCCACCCGATCTACGGCGAATGGAAGGCCAAGAACCCGGATAAGCCGCTGCCCGAATATTTCGTTACGGCCCACGAGGTCTCGCCCGAGCGGCACGTCCGAATGCAGGCGGCCTTCCAGAAGCATGTCGACAACTCCGTCTCCAAAACCATCAACTTTCCCCACGAGGCGGCGGTCGAGGACGTCGAGAAGGCCTTCCGGCTGGCCTGGGACCTGGGAACCAAGGGCATCACCATTTACCGCGACGGCTGCCGGGAAAGCCAAGTTCTCTACAAGAACGGGACCGAGATCGTGCACCCCCAGGGCCGGCCGATGTCCCTGCCATCGACGACGGACAAGATCAAGACGGGCTTCGGGAACCTCTACGTGACCATCTCCTTCCAGAACCAGAAGCCGTTCGAGGTGTTCGCCTCGATCGGCAAGAGCGGCTACTCGACCATGGCCGACGCCGAGGCCCTGGGCCGGCTCATCTCGCTCGCCCTCCGGAGCGGGGTCGAGGCCGAGGAGGTCATCCAGCAGCTCAAGGGGATCGGCGGCTCCGAGCCCATTTTCACCGAAGGCGGGCTCATCCAGTCCATCCCCGACGCGATCGCCAAGGTCCTGGAGAAGCACTTCGGCGAGGTCCGGCAAAACGCCAAGGACTTCTACACGGTCCGTTGCAAGATCTGCGGGGCTCTGCTCCCCGACGAGAAGTGCCCGGTCTGCACGAACTGCGGTTGGAGCAAATGCGCCTAGAGCCAGCCCGCCCGTCGGCTTTAAGTCAGCGTTATTAGCGGCAAAAAGCAGGACTTAAGATGAAAAAACGGCCATTCAAAAGAGTTAAATAATTGTTTTTCTATCAGTTAGTTTGGTCCGACCCCAACATGATAGAGGAGGAGGTCCATCCATGTCTTCCCCAATTAAGTCTTTCCCCATGAAATCGCGTTATCTCGTCGTCCTGCTGACTCTGGCCCTTGTCCTGGCCGTTGCCGCCTCGCCACGGCCTTCTCAAACCGCCTCGCAGCAATCCGCCCAGCCCGTCGACAAGGACTACACGGCGAAGATCCTCGAATACACCACGGAAAAATTCTTCCTGACCGAGCTCGTCGATCACCTGCCCGCCTCCGCGACCGTGCCCTCGCCCCTCAAGGTCCTCGGGCACATCGCCGGCGCGCCCGACATCCTCGACCATTCGTCCGCGATCTATAAATATTTCCGCGCCCTGGCTGCGGCGACCCCCCGGGTCCAGGTCTTTCCCATCGGGCCGACCGACGAAGGCCGCGAGATGATCGCCGTCGCCGTCTCCTCCGACGAGAACATGGCCCGGCTTGCCCGCCTCAAGGAGATCATGTCGCGCCTGGCCGACCCCCGCGGTCTCAAGAACGAGGACGCGGCCAAGCTCGTCGCCGAGGGCCTGCCCATCTACTGGATCACGGGCGGGCTCCATTCCACGGAGTGCGGCTCCCCGGAGATGATGATGGAGTTGGCCTACCGCCTGGCCGTCGAGGACTCCGACGCGATCAAGTCCATCCGGCAGAACATGGTCGTCCTCATGACCCCCATCCTCGAGGTGGACGGCTGGGACAAGGCCGTGGATTCCTATCTCTATAAAAAGGACAACAAGGACAAGAAGACCATCCCGCCCATCTACTGGGGGAAATATGCCCTCCACGACAATAACCGCGACGCCATCGGCCTCGGGCTGATGCTTACCGAGAACCTCCTCAAGGCCTATTTCGAGTGGCACCCGGTCATCATGCACGACCTCCACGAATCCGTCCCCTATCTCTATATCTCGACGGGGACGGGGCCTTACAACGCCTGGCTCGACCCGATCACGATCGACGAGTGGCAGGAGCTCGCCGATAACGAGATCAGCGGCATGACCCGGCGCGGCGTCCCCGGCGTCTGGACCCATGGGTTCTTCGACGGCTGGGCGGCCAACTACGGCTTCTTCGTCGCCCTGTTCCATAACTCCGTCGGCCGGTTTTACGAGACCTTCGGCGGGACCGGCGCGGACACGATGGTCCGGACCGTGGCCGCCGAATCCAAGCGGGCCTGGTACCGTCCCAACCCGCCCCTCGAGTCGGTCAAGTGGTCCTTCCGCAACAACACGAACATCATGCAGAGCGCCCTCCTCCTGTCCTTCGGCCACGTGGCGGCCGGGAGGGAGAGATTCCTCGACGACTTCTATCTCAAGAGCAAGCGGTCCGTGGCCAAGGCCCGGACCGAGGGTCCGGCCGCTTATGTCATCTCTTCGGACACGAAGCGGCCCCTGGCCGCGGCCCGGCTGGTCAATCTGCTCCGGAAGGACGGGGTCGAGGTCCACACGGCCGACGGCGAAGTCACGCTCGGCAAGGACAAGTATCCCGCGGGGAGCTACGTCATCCGGATGGACCAGCCCTACAGCCGCTGCGCCGACATGCTCCTCGACACGCAATACTACAATCCCCAGGATCCGCGCCCGTACGACGACACCGGCTGGACGCTGGGACCGCTCCACAATGTCAGGACCGTCCGCGTCACCGACACCAAGATCCTCGACGCCCCCATGACGGCCCTCAAAAAGGACGTCGCCGTCGAGGGGAAAGTCACGGGGAAAGAGAAGGCCGTCGCCTTCGCCGTCAACCACACGGCCGAGCCCGAACTCATGGCCTTCCGCTACCGTCTCAAGGACGTCAAGATGCTGGCCGCGGAGGACGGCTTCACTCAGGGCGGCGCGAAGTTCAACGCCGGCAGCTTCATCATCCCCCGGGACGGGAACCCGGCCGGGCTCGAGGACATGCTGGCCAAGGCGTGCGGCGACCTCGGACTCATGGTCTACGGGCTCGCGGCCAAGCCCGACGTCAAGACCCACGACCTCGACGCGCCCCGGCTGGCCATCGTCCATTCCTGGCTGAACACCCAGGACGAAGGCTGGTTCCGGCTGGCCCTGGACAAATTAGGGGTCCCTTACGCCTACGTTCCGCTCCAGGAAATCCGGGACACCGAGGACCTCAAGTCCAAGTACGACGTCATCATCCTCCCGCCGGCGGGGATGATGGGCAAGTCCCAGAGGGTGGTCAACGGCATCGGCGGGGCCGAGCCCATCCCCTATATGAAGACCGAGAAATACCCGAATATCGGAACGCCGGACGGGCGCGAGGACATCCGCGGCGGCATCGAGCTCAAAGGGATCCTCCATCTCAAGCAGTTCCTCGAGGCGGGCGGGCTGTTCATCCCGATCGCCGGGATGGCCGATCTCCCCATCGCCTACGGCATCGTGGAGAGCGTCGCCGTCATTGAGCCCAAGAAACTCAAGGTCATCGGCTCGGTCCTCAGCGCGAACATCACGGACCTGCAGAGCCCCATCGGCTACGGCTATGACCGGACGCTCGGCGTGTACTTCGGCGGCGGCCCGGTCCTCGAGACCGGCCTGAAGGCCGCGATCGGCGCCGACATCGAGGACCTCGTCGGCGGGGGAGCGGCGGCCGGCCGGCCGTCGGGCCGCGGCGGGCTCAAGGATCCCGACGTCATCCAGGGCAGGGCCCAGAGAGCGGACAAGGTGACGGGCCTCGGGGCGGGGATCCCTTCCGAGTTTAAAGAACTCTTCGACCTCTATATGCCGCCCGACCTCAAGACGATCCGGGCCATCGTCCGCTTCGACACGGCCGACAAGCTCCTCGTGTCGGGGCTCTGTGAGGGCCCGGAGGAGCTGGCCGGGAAACCGGCCGTCGTGGACGTCCCGGTGGGCAAGGGGCACGTCGTCATTTTCGCCATCAACCCCATGTGGCGGCAGCAGACTTTCGGGAGCTTCTGCCTCCTCTTCAACGCCGCCATGAACTACCGGAGCCTGGACGCCGGCCGGCCCAAGCCCGCCGCCGATACGAAATAGTGAAAGAGAAAAAAGGGGGGACAGTCCCCTTTGGAGGAGGCTGTCCCTTTTTTACCTTTTGAGGTCGAAATAGAGCCAGAGATACCAGCGGAACTTGATCTTCATCCGCAGCATCTCGTTCCGGTAAGGCCCATCCTTGCAGAACCAGACGCGGACGTTGCCCTTCTTCTTCCAGACGTCCTTGGGCGCCTTGTCGGCGCCCGTTGTCTCTTCGACCGCCCAGATATCGACGCGATAGGCCCGGGTCCGGGATTCGGAGAGGGTGTCGAGGCCGATGACCTCGCACCGGAAGACGCGCGGGATGCCGTTCAGGAGGAAGGGCGTTTCGAAGGCCTGGCCGACCTTGAGGTCATGGTCCATCATGTATTCGAGCGGCGAGAGGATGCAGCCGTAGCTGCCTTCGACCCGCTTTTCCGTCCCGTTCTCCCGGGCCGCGACGGCGTGGTCCCGGAAGAACGCGATCTTTTCCGCCTGGTATTTCTTGTTGAGTTTCAGGAACCCTGACGAGGAGCTTTCGAAGCCCCGCCACTCCGCGACGGCCTCTTTGTCGACGGCCCCATCGGGCCTGAGGGGAAAGACCTTGAGCAGGCTGAAATCGCCGCGATAATCCCTGTTCCTCCTGATCTGGGCTTCGTTCGAGGCCCCCGACATGCGCAGCGACTTCTCCAGCCGCCCGCCGTTCGGCCGGAGGGCCGACTCGATCGCCATGGACCCGACCTCGCCCAGGTTCCCGATGATGAAAAGATGGGCGCTGATGCCGTAGCGGCCGGCCTTCTCCTCGATGCCCGGGACCGCCGGCGGGGCGGCCCGCGGCGCCTGCCGGGCCGCCGGAGACGCGGTTTGAAGGAAGAGGGCCGGGGCGAGGACGAGCCCCGCCAGGCCGGGCCGCAGACGCGCGGCCCGGTCCCGCCCCCCGGTCGTCGATGGCTTCATCCCGGCTCCTTGGGAGAGATCTTGTAGTCCGGGTTCATATACTCTTTTTGCCAGATCGGGTCAAGGAGTTCGGCCACGGCCCGGTTGTACTCGATCATCCCCCTGCGGTAGTCCGGGTCGTCCATGGCCGCGCCGGCGTTCTCGTCGAGGGGTTTGGGCCGGTACTTTTGAAGCAGGGGGTGGAACTCCTCGTAGTGGTCGCGGATGGGACAGGGCATGATCCAATTCCTGATGTTCCTGCTTTCGTCGTATTTTTTATCGTATCCGTAGGCGGTCTGCCATTCCCTGATTCGGCGGAAGAACGGGTCGTCCCAGACGTCGTTGAGCGTCTTTCCATCGGCGTAGGCCGTGTTGACGTTGACCGGGGAATAGGGCATGAAGACACAGGGGACGACGTCCCCGTTCCAGCAGACGGCCATGTACCCGCCGGCCCGCCCGGCGGCGATGCAGCCCTGGGCCGCCGTCCCGCCGTTCCAGAAGTCGGAAATGTAGAGCCGCCGGTCCCGGATGAGCTCCCACGAGCGCTTCCACAGCCAGAGACGCTGCGCGGGCGTGGGCAGGAGGTCCAGGGTGATGGCCCTCCCCATGGGCATGTACTGGAAGATCCAGGCGAAGTGGGCCCCCATCTCGTTGAAGTAGAAGTCGACGACCCGGTCCGAGAGGATCTCCTCGGCGTTCTCCTTCGTCGCGGTGATGGACAGGCCGAAGAGGACCTTCTCCCGGCGGAGCCGCTCCATGGCCGCGGCGATCCGGTCGAAGACCCCGTCCCCGCGGCGGGCGTCCGTCCTGTCCTTCAGGCCCTCGATGGAGATCGCCGGCATGAGGTTGCCCATCTTGGCCATGCGGCGGGCGGTTCCGTCGTCGATGAGCGTCCCGTTCGTGTACATCATGAAGAAGACGTCGGGGTGGCTCTCCGCGAGGTCCATGACGCCGTGCCCGCCGTCCCTGTAGGCCAGCGGCTCGCCCCCGCTGAAGACGATGAACCGGCCGCCCCAGAGGGTGCGGACCTCGTCGACGAGGCGGTCCAGGACGGGCCAGCTCAGCTTCTCGTTGACGGCCGTCGAATCCGCATAACACCCTTTGCAGTTGAGGTTGCAGAACTTCGTCGGGCTGATGAGAAGGATCTCCGGCGGCCGGACCCCGTGGGTCTCGATGAATGCGGCCCGGGCAGTCGGCTCTCCCTTTTTGAGGATGACGTCGTGGGCCAGGTTCTTGATGACCCCCCTGATCGAGTCCTTGCTGAGCCTGTTGCCGGCCAGGGCCCTCTCGATGGTCTTGAAGATGGCCAGACTCATCTCCATCCTGTCCTCGATGATCCGGGCCGGCCTCGTGCCGCTTTCGGCCGTGCGGAGGCTCGACCGGCGGAGATTATTCTCCATCGACCGGACGAGGGCCTTCCGGACGAACCCGAGCCCGGCCAGCCCCGGGGCCGCCCAGGCGGCGGCCCTCAGTCCGGCGGAAAGGAAGGCCTTGCGGACATCCAGGACCTTCGGCTCGCTCGCCGGGACTGCGCCCCGATTCTCCTGACTTCGATTTGCACTGACGCCGCGATTTTTCATGCCTCACCCCCTACATGGATTGGTTTAATGTTATCACGGGAACCGGCCTCTATCAAGCCGGCCTCGGGCCCGGAAATCGCCGACGGAGGGCGGCGTGGAATTCCGCTTTTCTCCCGGGAACAGATGCTCCGCGGGGACGTTCGGGGTCCAGCGGCAAATCCGGGTCCCGGCGTCGGACTTGAGATTTTTCCCCTTTTCTGGTATTTTTGCGACTAAGGTCATGAACGTGGAGCCGAGCATCCGTATATTCATAAAGGAGTCATCGATATGAAAAAAACCGCACTGATCATTATCCTGCTCGCGGCCGCCGCCGGAATGTCGCAGGCGCAGACGGGCCGGACGGGAGGCAACCTCGGGATCGGGATCATCTTCGGCGAGCCCACCGGGGTGAGCTTCAAGTACTGGACGGGAAGGACGATCGCCTTCGACGCGGCCGCGGCCTGGTCGTTCGCCGACGGTTCCTCCTTCCAGATCCACGGGGACATCCTCTTTCACAGTTTCGACCTCTTCCGCGTCGAACAGGGCCGGATGGCCCTCTACTACGGGTTCGGCGGGCGCTTCAAGACGAAGGATAACAATGGCGACGCCCGGCTGAGCTTCCGCGTCCCGATCGGGATCTCCTACGAGTTCCAGCGGGCCCCGGTCGAGCTCTTCGTCGAGATCGCCCCGATGCTCGACCTGACGCCCAAAACCCAGGGCGCCATCGGCGGCGGCATCGGCTTCCGCTACTATTTCTAAGGCGGGAAACCGACGATCCTTTCTCCGGCGTCGAAACGGTCCTCCCGACTCCGAGCGGCGTCACTTTCATTATCGGCCTGCTTTTTCGTGCTCCTGTCGGCGGCGGCACCGGGACCGGGCGCGGGCGCGGCAGCCGCTGATATCCCTCATCCTCCCGGCCTTCTCCTGTCACCGAAATCCCTGAAGCCGGGGGATACGCTGCGGGTCCTGGCCTCCTTCGAGACGGCCTTCCGGGAGGTCCGGATTTCGGTTGTCGGTCCGGCCGGACCTCTTCTGCAATTGAAAGCCGGAAGGGGAGGGGGGCCGCCGTTCTGGCAGGCGGCGGAATTCCGGGTCGGTCCGCAGGGCCGTTACACGGTCGCGGTGATGAAAGACGGTCGCAACGCCGGGAGCGCCGCGCTCGACGTCCCGTCCTCTGAACTCCGAACGAAGAAGACGCGGGGCGTCTGGGATAGCGAGAGGGGCTGGACGAGGGCCGACGAGAACCTCTATTCGGCCTGGCTCGAAGCGCTGTTCCTCGGCACCGACGAGCGCTCCTCGTGGCCGTCCCTTCATGAGGCCGTGGACGACCCGGAAAGGAACCTCCTCTTCGACTACTTCGGGCTCGGCGAAGACGACCCGGGCGGTCGGAACCGGGTCGAGATGACGCCGGACTGCGCCGACAATCCCTTTTACCTCCGGGCCTATTTCGCCTGGAAAACGGGGCTGCCGTTCGGTTTCTACGAGTCGAGCTGGGGGACTCTGGATACGATGCCCCGGGGCCTGCGCTGGTGGACCAACGATTCCCTGGGCGGGGGAGGAGGGAACGCAGCGCAAGCCTTCGCCCGCATGCTCCCCGTCGTCAAGAACACCGTCCACGCCGGCAACGGCCGGATGGATCTTAAGGCCGACCGGTCCGACTATTACCCGCTGCCCTTGACCCGGAAAGACCTGCGGCCGGGCGCCGTGTTCGCCGACCCCTATGGGCATACGCTGACGATCGTCCGCTGGGTGCCGCAGACGGGAAAGAGCCCGGGATTGCTCCTGGCGGTCGACGCCCAGCCCGACGGCACGATCGGCATCAAGCGCTTCTGGGAGGGAAATTTCCTCTTCAATACGCGGGAGGTGGTCGGGGAGCCCGGGTTCAAGGCTTTCAGGCCGATCGTCCTCGAGGGCGGGCGACCGAGGCTTCTGACGAACGAGGAGATCAAGAGGAGCCCCGATTACGGAAATTACTCCCTGGAGCAGGAGAAGATGTCCGCCGGGGCGTTCTACGCGGCCATGGAAAAGCTCATCAACCCGGACCCCCTCGACGCCGGGAGCGCTTTCCGCGACATGTTCCGGGCTTTCCATGAGCAGCTGATCGTCAGGGTCGAATCCGTGGCCGTCGGCGAAAACTATATGAAGACCCATCCCGGGGCGGTCATCCCGATGCCGGCGGGCGGCTCGGCCGTTTTCCAGACCACGGGGCAATGGGAGGATTTCTCGACGCCCAACAGGGACCTGCGTCTGCTTATCGGCATCGATACGATCCTCGGTTTCCCGGACAAGGTGGCGAAGAACCCGAAGGCATTCGGGATTTCGGAGAAAAGGAAGCCGGAGGCGGTGAAAGACGAGATGCTGGCCCTTGAGAAGAAGTGGGCCGCGGATCTCACCATCACCTACATTCGGTCGGACGGCAAGCCGCAGACCTTGACCCTCGGGGACATTTTCGAGCGGAAAGAGGCCCTCGAAATGGGCTACAACCCGAACGACTGCATCGAGACGAGGTGGGGGGCGCCCGAAGGGAGCGCGGAGAGGGCGGCCTGCCGGCGGAGGGCCCCGGCCTACCAGGTCGAGCGGATGAAGGCCATGCGCGTCTGGCTCCGGAAGCGCCTCCACCCCGCGACCTAACTCCGCAACGGTCTTTGACATCCCGCCGGGATCGTGATAACTTTTTATCAGGGTTTAGGACATCTTTTCACCGAGCTGAAGAGGAGACCTCCATGGATCGAACCATCCGATTCACCCTGAACGGCAAGCCCGTGAGCCTTTCCGCCGACCCGGAGAGGATGCTCCTCTGGGTCCTCAGGACGGACCTCGGCCTCACGGGGACGAAATTCGGCTGCGGGGAGGGCTTCTGCGGGGCCTGCACCGTCGTTGTCAACGGGGAGGCCGTCCGCTCCTGCCGGACGCCGCTCAAGACTATCGAAGGGAAGAAGATCCTGACGATCGAGGGACTGGAGAAAAACGGCCGCCTTCATCCCTTGCAGGAAGCCTTCATGAAACACGACGCCCTTCAGTGCGGCTACTGCACGCCGGGCATGATCCTCACGGCCTACTCTCTGCTCCGGTCGAAGCCGCGGCCGGCGGAAAAGGACATCCTGGACGCTCTCGAGGACAACCTCTGCCGGTGCGGCGCCCACCAGCGCATCGTCATGGCCGTTCAGGAAGCGGCCGCCGCCATGGAAGGAGCCGGAAGCCATGAAAAAAGATGAGCTCGACGAATATCCGGTTGAGAACGTCCCGAGCCACGCCCTGAGCCGGCGGGGCTTCCTCGAACTCACGGGCGGAGGGATCCTCGTCTGCGTCACGCTCGGCGAAGCGTCCCTCCTCCAGGAAGGGGCCCAGCGGAGGCCCGGCGGGCCGACCTATCCCGAGGATATCAACGCTTACCTCTTGATCAGCCCGGACGGCCGGGTGACGAGCTTCACCGGCAAGATCGAAATGGGCCAGGGTGCCATCACCTCGCTGCCCCAGATGGTCTCCGACGAGCTGGACGTCCCGCTGGCCTCCGTGGACATGGTCATGGGCGACACGGACCTTTGTCCGTATGACATGGGGACGTTCGGCTCGATGACGACGCGCTTCTTCGGCCCGGCCTTGAGGGCCGCCGCGGCCGAAGCCAGGGCCGTGCTCCTCGAGCTGGCCTCGGAAAAGCTCAAGGTCCCGGCCGGCAAGCTCTCGGTCAAGGACGGGGTTGTCTTCGAGAGGACGAACGCCAAAAACAAGGTGACCTACGGCGAGCTCGCCGCCGGAAAGAAAATCGAACGGCACATCAGGCCGAAACCTTCGCCGAAGCCCGTTTCCGAATGGGCGGTCATGGGCAAGCCCGTCCTCCATCGCGACGCCCGGGAGAAGGTCACGGGAAAGGCCAAGTACGCCGGCGACATCCGGGTGCCCGGTATGCTCTACGCGAAGGTCCTGCGGCCGCCCGCCCACGGCGCCAAGCTCAAGACTTTCGACGCCTCCGAAGCCGGGAAGATCGCCGGGGTCACGGTTGCCCATGACGGCGACCTCGTCGCCGCCCTCCATGAATTCCCGGACGTCGCCGAAAAGGCGCTGGCCGGGATCAAGGCGGAATACGAACCTTCCGACTCGAAGCTCGATGACCAGAATATCTTCGAGCACCTGCTCAGCGTCGCCCCACCGGCCAGGACCGTCGCCGAGGGCGGGGACCTCAAGCAGGGCGAGGCCCTTTCGGCCGCCGTCTTCGACGAGACGTACTTGAACAGCTACGTCGCCCACTCGGCCATGGAGACGCATACCGCCCTGGTCAAGATCGAAGGGGACAAGGCAACAGTCTGGCCCTCGAGCCAGGCGCCTTTCCGGGTCCGGGACGAGGTCGCCCAGACGCTGGGCCTGCCGCCCGGGAACATCCATGTCATCTCGCCCTTTGTCGGCGGCGGCTTCGGGGGGAAAACGGCCCACCGGCAGATCGTCCAGGCCGCCAGGCTGGCCAAGCTCACGGGAAAGCCCGTCCAGGTCACCTGGAGCCGGGCCGACGAATTCTTCTGGGACACGTTCCGGCCGGCCGCGGTCGTGAAGATCAAGTCGGGGATGGACGCGGCGGGGAAGATCGTCCTCTGGGACTACGCCGTCTATTTCGCGGGCGAGCGGAGCTCCTCCCAGTTTTACGACATCCCCCACCACCGGACGGTTTCTGTCGGGGACTGGGGCGGCGGGGGAGGGGGAGGAGCGCCCAGCGCCCATCCGTTCGCGGTCGGGGCCTGGCGGGCGCCCGGCTCGAACACCAACGTCTTCGCCCGGGAATCCCAGATCGACATCATGGCGGCGCGAGCGAAGATGGACCCGCTCGAGTTTCGGCTGAAGAATCTGGCCGACGAGCGGATGAAGCGAGTCCTCCTGGCGGCCGCGGACAGGTTCGGCTGGAAACCGGCGGCCGCGCCGAGCGGGCGCGGCCTCGGCCTCTCCTGCGCGGACTACAACGGGACCTATATCGCGGCCGTCGCCGAAGTCGTTGTCGATAAGAAGACGGGCGGGATCAGGGTCAAGCGCGTCGTCTGTTCCCAGGACATGGGGCAATGCATCAATCCCGAGGGGGCCATCATCCAGATCGAGGGCTGCGTCACCATGGGGCTGGGGTATGCCCTGACGGAGGAGGTCCACTTCAAGGCGGGAGAGGTCCTGGACCTCAACTACGACACCTACGATATCCCGCGCTTTTCTTGGCTCCCGAAGATCGAGGCGGTCCTCGTCGAAAACAAGGCGCTTCCGCCTTCGGGAGGCGGCGAGCCGCCCATCATCAACATGGGCGCGGTTCTGGCCAACGCCGTTTTCGACGCCACGGGCGCGCGCCTGTATCAGCTCCCGATGACAAAGGAAAGGGTCACGGCGGCGCTGGCCAAAGTCGCCGGGAAATAGGGCGATCGGACCGGGTTTTCCGTCATCGGCGAATTGAATTGTCCCCGCTAAACTGCGATAATGGACCGATTATGGATATCCATATCCGGCGACCGAGGAGGAGGTCGGTAAACAAACGGGATGCCGAAGTCCCGCTCCGCTCCTCTGACTGGGAGGTTCAGAATGCCCGCAGACGTTAAATTCAGGACCCGGCCGATCACGTCGCGCCCGCATTTCCGTTTCGGCCTCTTCGCGAGGCCCGCAACCGCAGCCCTGGCCCTGGCGATGCTGGCCGCGTGCGCGACGATGGACGGCATCACCAAAAGGACCGCGGATTCGCCCTCCCATCCCTGGGCGCCGCCGGCCAAGGAAGTCAGCCCTCCGGCGCCCCTTCCTTCGCCTCAGATCCCCGGCGATCTTCAATCCGCCGGGAGGGCCTGGACGCTGAGCGATATTATCGACGTGGGCCTGGCCAATAATCCTCAGACGCGGGCGGCCTGGAACGCCGCGCGCGCCGCCTCGGCCGCCGTAAGCATTTCCCAGGGCGCCTATCTTCCCCAGATCGAAGCGACTCTGCCCGCCGCCAAGCAGAAGATGGCCTTCGCCGGCGGCCGGTTCATCGTCGACCAGACGACTCTGACTCCCACGGCCAGCTTAAGCCTCCTGCTTTACGATTTCGGGGGACGTGAGGCCGGCGTCCAGTCGGCGCGGCGGGCCCTGGAAGCGGCCGACTGGACTCAGAACGCCGTCCTCCAAAACGTCATCCTCCAGATCGAGAGCGTCTATTATCAGTACCTGTCCGCCACGGCTCTTCTCGAGGCTCAGGAAACAAACCGCAAGGGGGCCCAGGCCAACTACGATGCCGCGGACGATCGCCACAAGGCCGGGGTCGCAACCATCGCCGACGTCCTCCAGGCCAAGACCGCCCTCTCGACGATCGACCTCCAGATCGTGACGACGCGCGGGCTCATCCAGACGCTCCACGGGGCCCTGGCGAGCTCGATGGGGCTCCCCGCTGCTTCGGCGTTCGATATCGCCGAGGGGCTTCCCGAGGATATCCCGTTCGATGCGGTCGCCAAACAGGTCGACCTCTGCATTAAGGACGCCGCGGCCAAGCGCCCCGACCTGGCGGCCTCACGCGCCCTGGTCCTCGAGGCCGAGGCCGGCATCCGGAAAGCCCGGTCGACGTTTTTCCCCGCCTTCTCATTGAGCGGCAACATCGGCCGCATCTACTATCAGGGCAACCCGGTCTCGAACCCCTTTTACACGATCTCCGTTTCGGTCAACTTGCCTTTCCTTTTCGGCTTGCAGGAATACCAGGTCCTGGCGGCCAAGGCCCAGGCGGAGGCGGCCCGGGACCAGATGACCGAGCTCGGCCGGGGGATCGAGCTCGAGGTCTGGACGAGCTATTACGGTCTCAAGACGGCGGAGCAGAAGATCCGGACCGCCCGGGACCTCCTCGAAAGCGCCGGGGCTTCATATGATGTGGCTCTCGGCCGCTACAAGGAGGGCGTCGGCAGCATCCTCGACCTGCTGGCCGCCGAGACCGTCCTCGAAAGCGGCCGGGTTCAGCTCGTCCAGGCCAAGTCCGACTGGTTCCTGGCCCTGGTCCAGTTCACGCATGATACCGGCGCCCTGGAGCCCCCCGCGGCGCCGGCCAAACCCGGCCTCCCGTCGAGTCCCGGGAAAGGAGATCACAGGCCATGAAGACTCCCCTTGACAAGTTCATCAGATTGGCATCGACGGCGGCGGCGGTCGCGGCGGTCCTCTGGGCCGGGGCCTGCTCGTCCTCGGGGAATAAAACGTCCGGAAGGGCCATCGCCGGAAGTCCCGTGTCCGTGGCCCAGGTTCTCCAAAAAGATATGCCGCTCGAAATCGCTTCCGTCGGCCGGGTCGAGGCCATATCGACGGTCTCCGTGAAGGCCCAAGTCGGGGGAGAGGTTACGGGCGTCTATTTCAAGGAAGGCCGGCCGGTCAGGAAAGGGGACCGGCTGCTCACGATCGACCCGCGGCCCTTCGAGATCGCCCTGAAACAGGCCGAATCCCTGCTCGAGAAGGACCGGGCTCTCCTCCGCAACGCCCAGGCCGATGTCGCTCGCTACGCCGACCTCGTCCAGAAGGACTACGTGACCAAGCAGCAGTACGATACACTCGTGGCCAACCGGGACGTTCTCACGGCCGCGATCAAAGCCGACGAAGCCGGCGTCGCCAATGCCCGCCTGCAGCTCGATTATTCGACCGTCAGGTCGCCGATCGACGGCCGGACCGGGAGCCTCATGATCAACCAAGGCAATATCATCAAGGCCAACGACGCGGGCCCGGCCGTCGTGATCTACCAGACGACACCCATCTATGTCACGTTCGCGGTCCCTGAACAGCACCTGCCCCGGATCAAGGAGTTCATGGCCAAAGAGCCGCTGACGACGGTAGCCATTCCGGCCGCGAACGGACAGCAGCCCGTTTCGGGAGTCTTGACTTTCGTCGATAACGCCATCGACCAGGCCACGGGGACGATCATGCTCAAGGCGACCTTCGACAACCGGGCCGGGGCCCTCTGGCCCGGCCAGTTCTTGAACGTCCGGCTGATGCTGACCATCGAGAAGGGCGTCGTCGTCGTCCCGTCCCAGGCCGTCCAGACCGGCCAGGCCGGCCAGTACGTCTACGTCGTCAAGGACGACATGACCGCCGAAATGAGGCCGGTCAAAGTCAGCCGTTCCCACGGCGAGGAATCCATCATCGCCGAAGGCCTGAAGCCCGGGGAGCGCGTGGTGACGGACGGGCAGCTCCGCCTCGCTCCCGGGGCGCGGGTCGAGGTCAAGGCCGGCCGCTAGGAGGGATGGCGCCATGAATTTTTCGGAAACCTTCGTCCGCCGCCCGGTGATGACGACGCTGCTGATGTCTACGCTCCTCATCTTCGGGATCCTGAGCTACCGCCTCCTCCCGGTGAGCGACCTCCCGAACGTCGATTTCCCGACCATCCAGGTGACCGCCGGCCTGCCCGGTGCGAGCCCCGAAACCATGGCCGCAACGGTCGCGACGCCCCTCGAGAAGCAATTCTCGACGATCCAGGGCCTGGACTCCATGACCTCGACCAACCAGCTCGGCGTCACCCAGATCACGCTCCAGTTCGCCTTGAGCCGGAACCTGGATGCCGCGGCCCAGGACGTCCAGGAAGCGATCACCCTCTCCTCGCGGCAGCTTCCCCAGAACATGCCCATACCGCCGTACTACCAGAAGGTCAACCCGGCGAACACGCCGATTCTCTTCATGCTCCTCAAGTCGGAGACGCTGCCCCTCTCGCAGCTCGACGATTATGCCCAGACGATGATGGCCCAGCGCATCTCGATGGTCAACGGAGTCGCCCAGGTGGCCGTGTACGGGTCGCAGACCTACGCCGTCAGGGTCCAGCTCAACCCCGACGCTCTGGCCTCGAGAGGGATCGGAATCGACCAGGTCAGCCGTGCGGTCCAGGCCGGAAACGTGAACCTGCCGACGGGGACCCTCTACGGCCCCAACCGCGCCTTCACGGTCCAATCCAACGGCCAGCTCAATAACGCCGCCGAATATCGCGAGCTCGTCGTGACCTACCGGAACGGATCTCCGGTCCGGCTGAAGGACCTGGGTCGGGTCATCGACAGCGTCCAGAACGACAAGGTCGCGGCCTGGGCCTATAAGGACAAGTCGCACCAGCGGGCGGTCATGCTCGCGATCCAGCGCCAGCCGGGGACGAACACGGTCGCCGTGGCGGGCGCCGTCAAGAAACTCCTGCCGCTGTTCCACTCCCAGCTCCCGGCATCCGTAGACTTCCAGGTCCTCTTCGACAGGTCCGAGTCCATCCAGGCCTCGGTCAACGACGTCAAGACTACGCTCATCATCGCCCTGATCCTCGTCGTCTTCGTCATCTTCTTTTTCCTGAGGAGCGTCCGGGCGACGATCATCCCCAGCCTGGCCCTGCCGTTCTCGATCGTCGGGACGTTCGCGGTGATGCAGCTCCTCGGCTACAGCCTCGACAACTTGTCCCTGATGGCGCTCACCCTGTCGATCGGCTTCCTCGTTGACGACGCCATCGTCATGCTGGAGAATATCGTCCGCCACCAGGAGATGGGCGAGCCGGCCCTCGAGGCGACGCTCAAGGGTTCGAAGGAGATCGGCTTCACGATCGTATCGATGACCCTGTCGCTGGCCGCGGTCTTCATTCCGATCCTCTTCATGGGCGGCATCCTCGGGCGCCTCTTCCACGAGTTCGCCATCACCATCGCCGCCGCGGTCCTTTTTTCCGGGTTCGTCTCCCTGACTCTGACTCCGGCCATGGCCAGCCGCATCCTCCGGGCGCCGGGCCGGGAAAAGCACGGGGCCCTGTATATCGCGGCCGAAAAAGCCATCCAGGCCGCGCTCAATTTCTACCGGGTCACCCTGGCCTGGGTGTTGAGGCGCCGGCGCGCGACGCTGGCCTTCTCCGCGCTCATTCTCATCCTGACCGTCATCCTCTTCATGAAGATCCCGAAGGGCTTCATCCCGAGCGAGGATTCGGGTCTGCTCATGGGCGTCACAGAGGCCGCCCAGGGCATCTCCTTCCAGGCGATGACGGAGCATCAGGCCGCAGTGGGGAAGGTGGTCCAGGACGATCCCAATATCGAGTCCTTCGTCTCGTCCGTCGGCGGCATCGGGGCCAGCAATGCGGGCCGGATGTTCATCCGCCTGAAGCCGCGCGGCCGGAGGCCGCTCAAGGCGGACGCGGTCATCGAGAGCCTTCGGCCGAAGCTCTTCGGCATCACCGGCATCAATTCCTTCCTCCAGAATCCGCCGTCCATCACGGTCGGCGGACGGTTCACAAAGAGCCTCTACCAGTTCACCCTCCAGAGTCCCGAGGTCGATACCCTCTACAGCGCCGCAGCCCAGCTCGAATCCCGGATGCGCGCCCTGCCGCTGCTCCAGGACGTGACAAGCGACATGCAGCTCCAGAATCCCGAGGTCACGGTCGAGATCGACCGGGACAAGGCCCTGGCCCTGGGGGTCACGCCCTTCCAGATCGAGGATGCCCTCTATTACAGTTACGGCTCCCGGCAGGTTTCGACGATCTACGCCGCCACGAACCAGTACTATGTGATCATGGAGCTCGAACCCCGGTACCAGAGCGACCCCTCGGAGCTTTCCAAGCTCTACATCCAGTCGTCGGCGGGGAGGCTCGTGCCCCTCGATTCGGTGGCGCGCCTGATCCCGACGGTCGGGCCCCTGACGGTCAACCACCAGGGCCAGATCCCCTCGGTCACTGTCTCTTTCAACCTCAAGCCGGGCGTTTCGCTCGGCCCGGCCGTGGCCGAGATCACGCGCCTGGCCAGGGAGGGCCTGCCGACCTCTGTCAGCACGAACTTCCAGGGCGCGGCCCAGGCCTTCCGGTCCTCGATGAGCGGGCTCGGCTTCCTCCTCCTGATGACGATCGTGGTCATCTATATGATCCTGGGAATTCTTTATGAAAGCTTCGTGCATCCCCTGACCATCCTCTCCGCCCTGCCGTTCGCCGGGTTCGGGGCCCTTTTGACGCTCTTCCTCTTCCGGACCGAGCTCAGCATCTACGCCTTCGTCGGCGTCATCATGCTGGTCGGGCTGGTGAAGAAAAACGGCATCATGATGGTTGATTTCGCCCTGGCCGCCGAACGCGGGGAGGGGAAGAAGGCCGAGGACGCCATCTTCGAGGCCTGCCTCATCCGGTTCCGGCCGATCATGATGACGACCATGTCCGCCCTGTTCGGGACGCTGCCCATCGCCATCGGTTTCGGGGCCGGGGCCGAATCGCGGCGGCCGCTCGGGCTGGCGGTCGTCGGCGGGTTGCTTTTCTCGCAGCTCGTCACGCTCTACGTCACCCCGGTCATTTACGTCACCTTCGATAATCTCAGGAAAAGGTGGGGGAAGGGGAAGGGCGGGCCGGCTCAAGCGGTGTCTGCGGCGGCTGGGCAGCAGGGAGCGTGACCGGCTCTTTCAAGAGCCTTCAACCATTGATTTCGGGCCGCCTGGCGCTTATGATGATATCCCCGTTGGGCACGCGCCCGTAGCTCAGCTGGATAGAGCGTCGGACTTCGAATCCGAGGGTCGCCCGTTCGAATCGGGCCGGGCGCGCTCTTTCTAATTCGCTGAAAAACATTGACCGACGCAGGTCCACATGGCGGAAACTGCTAGCCGAACGGCAAGGGCGTCCATCGCGAGGTGGGGTCTGAAGGAAGCCGCAGGCAAAGCCACGATCCGAGGAACACGAACCGCAAAAGAGGCCGAGAAGCGACGATGAGTTCGCGTGACTGGACGAAATCGGTAATGAACAGGATCTTTGTCAGTCACAATTTGGTCACAATCCTCCCCCCCTGGCGTCACTCCTCCCCTCTATTTTATTGAATAGTATAGAGATTATTGAGCGGGAGCGGCCTTAGCGTGTTGGACGGGGAATGATCTTCATCGTTCGGAGTTTCACCCAAGAACGGTCCAGCCAGGAGCGGTTTAAGAGCCCGTGGCTCTGCCCTGAATGCGCCTCCAGGCTCCGTCAGACCTCCCTCAACAGCCACCGCAGGGCGTTCTTCTGGAGCTTCACGTACTCCGGGTTCCAGAAGCTGGGAATGGTGTGCCCCGGGGCCATGAAGCAAACGCGTCCCCGGCCGTATTCGTAGGCCCAGCAGGCCTCACAGCTGGCCCCTTGGTTCCCGTACTTGGCCGTCGAGTACTCCAGCCCCTCCTCGTTGACGCTCCGGACCAGGACATCCTTGGAGTCCTTGTCATAGAGTACATAGTGTTGTTCCTCGGTCACCACGAAATCATTCACTCCCCGCGTGATGGGGTGGCCGTGGTTCACGATCTTCATCTTGTAAGGGCGGAACGGCGTATGGCCGGTGAACAGCGCCCCTTCCACGTGACGGAAATCCTCGTTCGTTCCGGAGATGTAGCTCGCGTTGTGAAAAAACCAGGCCGAGCCTCCCCGGTCCACGAACCCGCGGATGGCCTTTCCCTGCTCCGGGGTGATCCACATCACGGGCTGCTCGTCGAGCTTGGGGAGCGGCGGGTCGCTCACGAACTTCATCTTCTCCGGGTCCATGAAAGGATACGGCGAGGTGTATCCTCCGGGAAACGTCATGCCGTCGCAGAGCATGACCAGCAGTCGATGAGCCCCGAGGGTTTCCGCCGTGAGCAGGCCGCTGTCCGGCGTGAAGGTGACGGTGACGCCCGATTCCTTGACCAAGGTCCTGGTCAAGGCCGTCCGGATGTAATCGAAGCTATGCCAGCGGTCGCCGATCAGGGCGAAGACGTCGGCTTTGCGGGCGCCGGCCTTGCGAACCCCGCCCCGGGCGCCAAACGGGAAGAGCGTCGTTCCCAGCGTGGATGCCGCGCCGACGATCCCCAGCCTGCCGATGGCCGAGCGCCGCGATAAGAGCTTGGCGTTCTTCATGATGCACCCTCCGGTCAAAGAGATTTCTTCAGAGCGCTTGTGGATCGACGTTTTCCTCTGGCGGCCGGCCATCCGGCGTCTTCCGGACCGGGCGCCGCCGCCACCAGCCGGCGAGGAGCGACCCCGAGACGTTCATCCACGGCCCGAAGATGGCCGGGGCCAGCGCGGCGCTCGTGCTTTTGAGGACGTCGATCGCGATCCCCGAGGCCATCCCGCCGTTCTGCATTCCGACTTCCATGGCCACCGCGCGGCAGGCGCCCTCGTCCAAACGGGCCAGCCGCGCCCCCCAGTACCCGAGCAGGTAGCCGGTGCCGTTGTGAAGGACGGCCGCCGCGATGAGCACCAGGCCTACCGACAGGAGTTCGTCCCGCGACTGGGCCGTGATGATGGCGATGATGAAGCAGATCCCGCCCATGGAGACGATCGGCAGCGCTTTGTCCATCCAGTTGGCGGGCCCCTTGAGGACGATGCCGATGACCCACTTGGCCAGGGCCGAAACGCCCATCAGGATCAGACCCAGAATCACCCCGGACTTGAGCGCGGCCAGAGCCCCCCAGTCCGCCCGTTTGACCATCGCCGCGGCCGCGGCCGCGATCATTGAGCCTGCAGCGATCGCCGCCAGCAGGCCGGCCTTCCGGGCCCATGCCTTCGCGCCGTAGAGGATTCTGTTGACGACGAGCCCGGCCGCGATTGGGATAATGATCATGTTGAAGATCGACAGCATCATGGCCACGAAATCCACGGACACGAATCTTCCGGCGAGCGTCTTCATCCAGAACGGCGTCACGACGGGCGCCAGAAGCGTCGTCATCGAGGTGATCGTAACCGACAACGGCACGTTGCCGCCGGCCAGGTACGTCATGACGTTCGACGCGACCCCGCTCGAGACCGAACCGATGAGGATGACGCCGGCCGCAACTTCGGACGCGAAGCCGAACACGTGCGCGATTCCCGTTGCCACGAGCGGCATGATCGTGAACTGGAGCGCAACGCCAATGCACACGGGCCAGGGCATGGTCAGGACGCGGCGGAAATCCTCGGCGCTCAGGGTCGTCCCCATCCCGAAGGTGATGACCTGGATGAGGGG
>Ga0315282_10004435_pt1 | contig 24486 bp, 22 predicted proteins | sample YL17G07_20_MG_FD_203693 | JGI IMG/M metagenome (GOLD analysis project Ga0315282, IMG submission 203693) | Sediment microbial communities from Yellowstone Lake, YNP, Wyoming, USA - YL17G07_20 | ecosystem: Environmental > Aquatic > Freshwater > Lake > Sediment | place: USA: Wyoming | collected... | reverse complement strand
TGGAAATAGATGCCCGAGCCTCTTCTGGAAAGTCACAGAAGGTGGCTATGAGCTTCCACTTTGTAAAAATGTATAAGGACGCGGCAAGGATGAAGACATACAGGCAAACGGGCAGGTTTCCCAAGGTGACAGGCTCAACAGGCGTAGCCTCGCTTGAAGAAATCCTGACCGAAGACGCGAGGTTCCCAGCAACCAAACAGGAACTCGTCCAGAGCCATGGATGGAAACTCTTCGACCGCACACCGACAGAAAGAATCCGTGCAAGCTTCTTCCTCGAAAAGCTGCCTGATAGGGTTTACGCAGACTTGAATGACGTGAAAGAAGAACTACGGAGCGTGAGACTGTGAGTGACTTGGACCTGTCTGAAAAAGTTTTCATGGGAACGTCGGGGTGGAGCTACAAGGAATGGGTCGGTCCCTTTTACAGCAAGACGGACAAAAGTATGCTCCGAGCATACGCTAAGGTGTTCAGAGCCGTCGAGATTGATTCCACATTCTACCGTTACCCTTCAAAAGGAACTGTGATGGGCTGGACGAGGTATTCGCCTGAGGGCTTCGTCTACGCCGCCAAGCTTCCTAGCCTGATTACGCATGAGAAAAAGCTGGACCTGAGCCAGGATGTTGAGGATGACTTGAAGCTTTTCATCGACTTGATGGAACCTCTCTATCTGAGCGGAAAGCTCGGCTGCTTACTCATCCAGCTCCCTCCAAAGTTCGGTTTCAACCCTGAAAAGCTTGAACAGTTCTTCAGAATCCTTCCCGCGCAGGTCAACTTTGCGGTTGAGTTTCGCGACAAATCCTGGATAAGGAACGAAACGTGGGCACTGCTTCAGAAATATCAAGTTGCATACGCCGTCGTTGACGAACCCCTGCTTCCTCCTGAAGTGCACATCACCTCAAAAATCGCGTACTTTCGATGGCATGGCAAAGGATCAAGAGTGTGGTACGATTATCGTTACCCGCCGGACGAACTTCAGCTGTGGGTTCCCAAGGTGAAGGAGGTTGCAGGAAAAGCCAAGAAGACATATGGTTTCTTCAACAATCACTTCCACAGTTACGCGGTGGAGAACTGCCTACAGATCATGGAAATGCTGGGCGTAGCAACACCCAAGCAGCAGGAAACAAAACGGCAGGTAGAAGCGTACCTCAGCAAGTCCGAGCGGACTGAAGCCTCATCTCTCCTAACGTTCATTGAACCCAAAGAGAAGACCTTCCGCAACCTGCTCTGCTATTTCGTTTCCGCTGAAAGGCTCAACAGAGCAGAAGAGATTAAGGATGACGAAATAAGAATCACAAGCGAGACCGACTCACGCATAGAAGCGCAAGTCAAAGAGTACCATATACTAATCGATTGTAACACGAAAACTATTCTTCACGATTGCGCTGACTGGCAGAAAATTTCGGCTACAAAGAAACTGTGCAAACACGTCGCCAAGCTATTGTTGTCGATTGATAGGCAAACGGCCACAAGGACGCTTGAAAACCTTTTCGAAAAAAGAGACGAGTGGCACCTAAAGAGCTAACCACTGGAGCATTGCAAATGTCAGAGCCGATATTCTTTTTGTTTCTCAGGGGCCACTATCTTGCTCGGCAAGTCCCTCATGAATTCGACGAACAGTTCTGTGTTCTCTGTATGGACCGGAAAGATTCTTTGAGCATTCATTTCCTTCAGCACAGACCTCAGTTGTAGCGGCATCACGTGCCCCGAAACATGGACATGGTACTGCGGCAAACCGTAGTGGGTAAGCCAGTTCGTGAGTTTTTCAAAGTCGATTTCCATTTCTTCATTGAAAGGCTCAGACGAAGACAGCACGTAGCAACTTCCGGGTTCAGGTTTGATGTTTACAAGTTCCTCTAGGTCATAGAAGGACAATGCAAGGACTGCCTTGCGCTGCCGCTTCGAGACTTCGAACACATCGGCAACCTTGGCGGAATACCGTTGCAGAATTGAGTTCTCCCACTTGTCGTATCTTTTCTTCGATTTTCGAAAAACGAGTATGTTGTCATCGTTCAGGTCAGGGAGCTTCAAGCCTTTGTCAACACGAAGGGCGTTGAGCAAATAAGCTTGTTTGAGTGAAACGACTAGGCATCGGCCATTCTTCTTGGCCACTCTGTAGAAACTGTTGAGGCGGTCAACGTCCGCGTACGCAAACTCGGCCAGCAGGATGCCTTGTGACTGTTCAGTGATGCTGGCGAGTTTGCTTTCAACTTCGTTTTCAGAAGAAACCGACGCGCCAATCATGTTGGTGGCCTCTGTGACCACGGCGACGGGCTTCTCCTTCTTGGCTGCGTCTACAAGGTCTTGTGTCATTTGAGGTTTTGAACCGTGAACTCGAAAATCTCCAGTGTAGACCACGGCACCTTGCGAAGTGTGAATAATGAAGCCGTAGGTGCCTGGGATAGAGTGGTCAACGTGGATTGGCTCAATCTCGAGACAGCCGATTCTTTTTTTGTCTCCGGTTCTGAAGGTTCTGAAGTTGATTCCTTGTACGTCAAACTCTAGGTCGGGTCTCCGCATTTCGCTCAGAGCTTGCAGAATGATCTTTGTAGTTTCTCCACAGTACACTGGGATCTGCCGGTTAACGAAGGACAAGTAGGCTGAGTGGTCCAAGTGTCCGTGAGAAACAAATACTGCATCAACTTCTGGAGGTCTGCTGTCAAACCGGTATATCCCTTCCAGTTTGGGCAGAATCCCTAGTTCCTGCAGGCTCTTTTCGCTTTTTGGGGAGAGAAACGGCGGCGCGTAGAAGAGTTTCTTCATGCCGAATGACATCCCGAAGTCGAAAAAGACTCTTGTGTCCCTGTCTTTCAGAAGCAGTTTGTTGCCGCCGATCTCATTAACGCCACCATATAGCGTGATGCTCGTAGTATTCTTTACCATTAATGTCTCTCCTGTTTGTCTACGTTCTTGCAGGCATTGGAAATAACTAGCATTATGTGCGGAAAAGTGAAAACGCTAAACACTTTCGCGTATTTCGTATTCCCGGCGTTCTTGACTGCTCCCACGTCTCCACCTGCTTTCAGGTACCCTTTCAAGAAGGCTTGGACCATCTTCTCCACGCGGCCTACGTCGACAAAGGGTGATATGTAATGTCCAGCGTAGTACACAAATTCAGCAATATCCCATGCTCTGTCGCCATTGCGGTCCGCTTGCTCAAAATCCATGATGCAAATTTTTCCATCTTTTCCAACAATAATGTTTTCAGGTTTTGTGTCCCCTAAAGCTATGTCCAACTTGTGAACCTGACCGAACAACTCGCCGACTTGTTCGAAGACATGAAAGCATTCCTCCAGCTCCTTTTCATTCTTCGACTTGCCGATTTTTTTTACTGTCTTCCCAAGGCTTTCCCCTTCTACGTATTCCATGAAGATGAGGCGTCTGGAAGGACTTACATAGAGCAGTTTAGGGACGCAGATGCCTTTCGAATAGAGGAGTTGACTCATCGCGCACTCCTTCTCGAGCCTTGACCTTCCGAGAACCGTGAACGTGCGAGTTCCGACGGACCACAGCGTCAGTGGAAACCATTTGAAGTTGGACCAGTCTCTGAACCTCTTCACAACGGCTTTGGTTTCCCTGTCTTTCGCATTAACTGTGACTAGGAACACGTCGTTCAACATGCCTCCGATGCTCCTCACTGACACCTTTGTGTTCTTGCCTGCTCCAAGGATTTTTCTAGCGAACGCTTCTATGTCCATTCTATTGGCCAACGGTGCCAAGCCTGTTGACGTTGGAACATAGATGTGGTTTTCAGGGTCTTCAACCTGAAGGTCGAGCCTAGCGTTCGGTTCCATCATCTTTTGCAATCGGACCGACAAATTCTTGTTTTGAGAAAGGGAGTTGAGAATTTGAGGGAAGATGCCAAGAAGTGAGTTAAAGAGGGTTCTTTGTCCTGTCTTGAAGAGGTTTACGAACCGGGCCCTACGCCTGCGGGCGTACGCAACAAAATCGGGGGATATTCGAAAGTAGTCATTTGAAGAACTGACTATGCCATCTTGTTCTAGTTTTTTCAGAGCTTCCCTGTAACCGCAGAGCACAGTTTCGACTTTCTCCCTTGTAACGCCTTTCCCTGTGAAGCTCGCCATGGTGTACATCATCGGCGGATAGAGTTTGGCTCTGGTAAGCATGGCTTCATACATAAAATATTCAGGCTCTATATAGAACAGGTAGGAAAGCTCTGGAAAATCAAGGATAAGACTCTGCAGCAGTTCCAGTATCAAGCGTTTCTTCAGTTTGACCTCCTGAAAACGCAGATATTTGTCGTTGGCAAGAGGTGCGTATGGAAAGATAAGTTCGCTGGCTAAAGCCTCGCCCAGAAGACCCTTGTCTATGTCTCTTTCAAAAACCCATTCGTCTACAGCCAAGACAGAGAGGCTGACGCCGCCAAGAACCTTTGCATAATTCATAAGTCTAGGCGCGTAATCATGAATGACTAGCAGAACATGAACTGCTGCCTCACTTTCCGGGACTCCATTCAAGTAATCGCCACACACACATGCGGCCGTTATGGGAGCAGAGGCGGCGATGTGCCTGCAGAAACTCATGATCTCCTCAACTTGCTTGTCACGAAAACCCTGACTGTAAGGAGCCAACTTTCCACCTTAATTCCGACAGACAACCACGCATAGAATCTGCACCTCGACAAAATATAGTTAGTGTTGCCCTCTATCAGCAGCCCCTCTGAAGGCTTGACTCAAGACACAGAATTGACTGGTGAACCGAAAATCTGAGTATCGACTTGATTTGGTGAAGCATCAGTCTTAACCATTCAGCTCGGGCTGAAAGACCTGCTTATTTGCGCTCAAGTATCTTGATGTATGCGAAAGCAGCGAGTAACGTAAAGAAGAGGCTGAATATCACAACGTTTCCGATGGAGTAATAGGAGAATGCTGGGTATCCCAGAAGAAATGAGCGGATCATATCCGAAGCACTGCTCAAGGGGTTGACCTCCGCAAGCGTTACGAGAATGCCAGGAAATTTGCCTTCTTGCCCGAGCTGCTGAATCAGCGACAACGGATAAAACACGCTGCTGCAGAAGAAGAGGGTATAATAGACTAGCCCTCTTGCCGTGATGAACTTCTCCAAACTTGATGTTGAGACGGCGATGGAGATGCTCAGACCCGAAATTCCGACGGCCAGAAGGAATAGTACGGCAATGATTAGAAGAAGCTGAGGCACAGAGGGAAAGCCGAGGAAAAGGAAACATGTTAGCAGTAGAGGTGTCATGTAGACCATGCCTCTAAGTCCTCCTGAAAGCACGCGGCCGGTTGCCAGCTCCATGCGAGTTATTGGGATAGACAGCAGGTAATGGTGTACTTCCCTGCGGCGTTCCATGTTTATCTCACGGCCTATCATAAAAGCAGAAGCGAACAAACCAGTTACAGCGAGCCCCGGCGCGAAGAAGTCGAAGTAGTTCTTTATTTCACTTCTAACGGCGGAACTCAGCATTGTATTGTAGACGACAGCCATTATGAACAAGTCTGCGAGGTTCATGCTCATGAGGCCAACAAGCCACCATTTATAACGCAGGAAATTCCTGAAATCGTGCTCAACGAGTCGAAGTATGTTCTTCAATCACTGCCAGCCTCCTCCTTCAATGTGCTTCTCGTAAACCATGACTCCCACAAACGTGAAGAGTCCAAAGAAGACGACGATTCCGAGGAACGGCGCCAGAGGGTTTTCCAGTATTGGCATGCCTGCTCCCCATCTGAACAGGTCTGCAACGAAGGTCAGAGGATTGATACTGGCAAGCCCGCCGTACGCTGGATTAGACGCTTGAACAACTGCCAATGGATACATTGCAGTGCTCAGACGCACGATCAACGCATCCACCACACCCATAAGAATGTCGAATCGGTCGCTGGACTTTATCAAAACTGCAAGCGTAATGCTCATGCCTGAAACGCCGAAGGCAAAAAGGAACAGGGCAACCATCGACACTAAGAAGCTAAGCGGATTGATAGAACCGATCACGTAGAGTGACAGGGCTATCAGAGGACCCACGTATATGAAAGACCTCAAGCCGCCTCCGATTGATCTGCCCAGCACGAGTTGTCTTCTGGAAACTGGCAAGCTGAGCAGGTATTCGAACACGCCGTGTTCTGCTTCCTCGTAAATGTCGAAACCGATGAAAATTGCCGCTGAATACAACGTCATCACAGAAAGGCCTGCCACGTAGTACCTGAAGTAGTCGAGAAGCGCTGAGGCTGTGACCGAATAAACATCGCCAGTCGCCCCAGACGTGAACTCCACAGTCCACATACCAGCGGCAGGATGGTCAAACACGAGTGGGAAGTTGTAGTTACCGTCTGACGAGTTGAAGTGGCCGCTCTGAGCCAGACTCCCGTTTGGAAGAAGGACTTGGAAGCTACCATGGCCCTCTGCTGAAGTTATATTCACAAGCATCGAACTTAAATCGCCAGTAGCATTCACCTGTAACGTGTATGAACTGTAGGGCTCCGCGTATACAGACTCTGTTGTCAGGGTCTGCGTGGGGATGTTGATCATGCGAGAGGCAATGAGACCGAACAGTGCTATCTGCGAAACGAACCATATGGCCCGCATTATGATCAGAAACTTGTACTGAAAGAAAAGTCGGACATCACGCTCGATGACCAACAGAAGCTTGTTCATCGCTTCCTATGCCTCATCCTTCTGGGCTTCTTCTATCGTCAAACCGGTATAGTGCACGAAAACGTCGTCCAAGCTCGGCTCGCTCATGTGCATGCTCGTGATGGCTATCTCTCTTTTTGAGAACACGTTCATTATTCTTGGCACAACCTCCTCCACACGGTTCAGGTAAACCCGCAGGTTCTGAGGCTTTGTCTGCAGCAGGTTGACCACTTCCTTGAAGCTTTTGAGCTCTTCAACAGCTTTCGGGCTCGGCGTGCTCTCGAACTGAATGTCTATTATGTCTCCGCCGACGATGCTGTCCTTCAATTTCTTCGGGGTATCACACACCAACAGCTTACCCCTATGCATTATGCCCACACGGTCCGAAAGCACGTCAGCCTCGTAGAGCTCATTCGTAGCCAGTATGATCGTACTGCCCTCATCGCGCATATCACGCAGCATTTTCCAGATCTTGTGTTTCCCAACTATGTCAATCTGAGATGTAGGCTCATCAACGATCGCGATTTTTGGCCTCTGAACAAGTACTTTCGCTATTTCCACACGTTTACGCATGCCCCCGGAAAGTGCGTGGACTGTTTTGTGCCGGGCATCCCACATTTGCACAGCGTCCAGAACCTCTTTGACTCTTTTCTTCCGCTCTGAGGTTGACAAACCGCATACTTTGGCATGCCAGTTGACCACGTCCCAGGGTGTGCTCACCCACAGCATTTTTGGTTCTTGGAACGCGATGCCGAGCAAGTGGCGCACCTTGTCGGGTTGCTTCCGCACGTCGTATTTGTCGACGTGGGCCGTTCCTTCGGTAGGCTTTATCACTGTGGCAAGCATCAGAATCGTGGTTGTTTTGCCCGCCCCGTTGGGGCCGAGCAGCCCAAGAATCTCGCCTTCTTGCACTTCCAGATTCAAATGGTCAACGGCAAACTGGTTTCCAAACTTCTTGGTCAGGTTCTCTATTCTGATTATAGGGGGCACTTTGACACCAGTCGAAGAGAGAATACAGTAGCAGATCATCTAATTAAGACTGACGGATTCTTCGCATCCATTGGCCTGATCTTGATGGAGAGTGACCTGCTTTTGGTGATATATCACTTGGTTTTCAATTCTATGTTTGTCATATCCGAACACGCCGAGCAAGGTTTCGCCGGCAGAAAACAACATTTTAACATACTCTTCAACATCATAACGTACATCAGTTCCTAAAAGTTGAACAGCAATGACCCGCTTGTTAGGCCATTTAGCTTCAGTGTTCACGATCAAATACTGAATTATCTGTCCAGCATGCACCTTGAAACCGGCTTTTTCCAGCTGTTTCGCTGCGATAGCCTGAAAAACATCATGCGTGTAGCTTAAAGGAGACTTCGAAAGCCTTTTTGTAACAAGGAGCTCTTGGACATCAACCTGTCTCGTGACAAGCTTGCGGGCATATTCCTCCAAAACACGTAATGCTTCAGGTATTCTGTCCTCGAAACTGTTCCAACTGTTGGCCCCTGCAAGCTTTTTGATCATTTCCATCTGGGCCTTGACAACAAAAACAGGCGTGTCCTGCCGCCTAGCTTCAAGTCCCCTCAGTTTAATGTTGCCGTTTTCAAAAACGCCGTAGTACCTGTTCAGAACGGCTACTCCCTCCAGCACTTTTGACGGCAAGAAAACGATCCAGCGATATTTGCCCTCAACATTGAGCGGAACATCTATGAGCTTCGAGGCTTCACGGCAGAAATCTGCAACCTCTCTGGGCATGGCGCTAGGTTTCTTCAGCCATAAAGAATCCACGATCCCGTGAATAACTTCAAAACCATACTGTTCAGCTAATCGGGCAGTCCTAAGCAGTGAATCACGGGCGAAAGCGCATACCGCAATGTGTGCGTCAACCTTTCCGAAACGCGCGTTCCTGTAGCCCAAATAGCCAAAGCAGGTGACCAGTATCCACTTGAGCGCTGCTTGACGCATGTTGTACCTGTGTCTCAGGTCCCCGTTTTCCACTTCTTTCATCAGGCTTTTGTACTTCAGTCTTTTATTCAAAAGGAGACGTAGGGTTTTGGGCACTATCCCCTCTCTTTTTTCGCAGATGTTGTACCCAAGCTCTGGAACCCTGATGCTTGAGTCTGGGCAGCATTTGCAGAGGACGGTTTCAGCCGAGATGTTTCGCTTCAGCATCAGCATTGGAAACATGGAGGTGAAGTCGACTTCAAAAACGTCCGTGTGGAAGCCCACTTTCGGCTCAAACACAAAACCGCCGCGGTCGGCGACGAATAATTCCCACGCCGTTTTGAAGGATTCTGCATCGTTCTTTTTCCATGGAACCAGAATGTTGCCTTTCGATGCGGTGTAAAGCTGCAGTGAAGACATTATTGTTCCGATCGACGACCTTGCAGCAGTGTGAAGGGGAACTCTGCATGTTCTTGAAACCTCAATCAGTCCTTCCAAGCCGCACGCAGTATAGATGAACGTGTTGTTCACGTCGATGTGGACTCTGCCGAAAAGTCTCTGCAATGGTGCTCTGTGATAAACTCGACCGTAAGAAAAGAAAGTAGTCCCGCTTCCTCTACTCGCTTTCACAGGAACCGCGTCCCTGCCGAGCGTGAGACCGTCTGGGATGCCGTTGACGAATGTTCGATGAGCCAGATAGGGCAGCCAGAAGGAGTCTCCGCCTTCAGTAAGAATCAGGTCAGGGTCCACTTGTTCAACAGTTTTGACAAGCTCCAGAATCTTTTCTTTTTCACTGCCCTTGTCGATAGCAATTGTGTTGCCATCATACTCCAAAGTCAAACTGTCGACCATGTCGGTCAGCTTGTTCAGGACGCTTTCCTTTTTGGCGTTTATTCTAAGCCATGCTGACCGCAAGGGTGGAGTGCGGTAGTCAACGCTTTCAACAGAATCAAGCAGGTCGTAGTAGACCCGTTTTCCAGAATCGACGGCCATCAAATACGCTAATGGAAAAACATCCCTGTCATACAAGTATGCCTGCGCAACTGGAACATCGACGTTGTACACATGGAACCCGTTCAGCTTGAGCACTTCCCGGGCGAAACTGAAGGTTTTCCCGTAATCGTTGACACTGACCTCTAGCACCCGACGTTTTGCAGTGTTCATAAAATCCGGCTGTTTCTCAACAAATCGCCAACTGGCAACTGCATGGTCACGTGTAAGCTTCTCCGCCAAGTGATTAAGGGCTGCAGAATCTGCGCAAACATAGACCTTCTGAGCATACTTGTCAACCAAGCGTATGCGCTGACCGTTTTCCGCTATAATCCAGACGGCGACCTCGTCAGGACCTGTAGGATAAACGTCAAAAAGCCAGCCTCGGACCGCGTTAAGTTTGACGAAGCTTTTTTTCGAGTCGTTCAAGGTTCTCCTTGACCTCCGTAAGCTCCTTCCGCTGGTTTAGCAGGATGGACATGAACATTGCCTCGGTGAGTATTGGACGCGTTGCCATGCTGCTGGCTGACGCGTACATTCTGCAGGCGTTCATCATCTGCGTGAAAGCCTCCAAGTCTTTACCCCGCAAAGCTTTCCTGAAGCCTTCCCAGAGAGAGATTTCTGCTTCCAACGCTTGTCTGTAAGAAGGAACAGTTCTGCCCAAGGCTCACGCCTCCATGAGAGTGGCTGAGGAAGCGGCGCCAACGGTGAAGTCCATATCGAAAGGCTTGACACGAGGATGCTTCTCCAAGATGAAATTCAACATTTTGCCCTTTCTTCTCAGCCTGGCCAGAACATCGCATTTTCCGAATAAGAATGCCTCAAAGAACAAGCCTTGCCTAGACCGATCTTCTGGAAAGTAAGTCGCAACAACGAGCGTCTGCTTTTCTGCGGCTATTTCAGACAGGGTATGGCAGACTCTGGTGAACAATTCTCTGGCTTCAGTTTGAGGCAGGTCACGGTCAAGGAAAAGGGAGGTAACGTCGGAAACGATCAGCAGTCGAGCCTTAGTCTTTTTCAGAACAGGACGCAGCCTTTCCATGATCAAGGATGAAAACTGATAGGCAGTGAAAGCCCGCGACACGTAAACCATGCCTAAAACTTTTCTATAGTCCACGCCGCACTCTCGAGCGGTCTGTGCAACCGCGTACGGACTGAACATGTTGCCCCCATCCACAAAAACACTCGAACAGGCTAAACCGCCACGTGCAACTGGAAACTGACAGCGAACGGGCAACGTGAAAGACAGGGAAGCAGCAGCATCACCGTACAGAACAACAAAATCGCCCAGCTCAAACCCTGGAAACACGTCATCTAACCCACGCACTCCGAGGGAAAGACATCTAACCTTCTCAGCTGACAAAACAGACATGAACAATTACCCCTTACTCCACGTAAAACGCTTGAAAACAACAAAATAAGCGTTGACCAGAAAAGCACTCCGCGAAAAATGGAGAGAGACAGGTTAAAGTGAACATGTCAATGTTTGAAACAGCATGGGTTTGACTGGTCAAAAAGATTTTCTTTGACGTGTGAATTGAAAGCGCTGGTAACCCGTAAACCTTCTTAAAACAATCAGAGAATATGATATTAGTGTGGGTCGTTCATGAAAAGGTCAAAGTTTGATTTCGTCACTGAAGCAGACATGAGCATGCTGGTTGACTTCTATGAGCTTACGATGTGCGCCAGCTATTTTGAGAGTAGGAGAAACGAAAAGGCAACGTTCGACCTCTTCATAAGAAAGCTTCCGCCTAACAGGTCTTACTTCATCTTCGCAGGCCTTGAACAAGTCCTGCTGTTCCTCGAAAACGTGAAGTTCACTCCAGAACACGTCGATTACCTCAGAAAAAAAGGGTTCAAACAAGATTTCCTAGAGTACCTGAAAAAGTTCAGGTTCACGGGCGAAGTCTGGGCCGTGCCCGAAGGAACCATAGTCTTCCCAGAAGAGCCGCTGATAAGAATAACTGCACCCATAATCGAAGCACAGCTCGTTGAAACCTTCATCCTCAACACAGTGAACCTTCAAACAATGCTCACCACAAAAGCTTCACGGGTCGTATGCGCAGCGCAGGGCAGACCTGTCATAGAGTTCGGCCTGAGAAGAACGCAGGGAACGGACGCGGGGATGAAAGCTGCAAGATGCAGCTACATAGCAGGGGCAGAAGGCACATCAAACGTGCTGGCAGGCATGAAATACGGGGTCCCAGTTTTCGGAACGATGGCCCACTCCTTCATCTTGGCCTTTGAGAATGAAAGCGATTCCTTCAAAGCCTTCGTAAGAACATTCCCGGATGAGTCTACACTGCTTATTGACACGTATGATGACCTGAAAGGTGCAGAGAACGCGGCCAAAATCGCAGAACAGCTTGAAGCGAGCGGGCACAGGCTCAACGCCGTACGGCTTGACAGCGGCGACCTCCTAAGCCTAAGCAAGAGGGTCAGGAGAATCCTTGACGGTCACAGGCTTGATTACGTGAAGATTTTTGCCAGCGGCGACCTTGACGAGTACACGGTTGAGAGGCTGATGGGAAAAGGAGCAAAAATCGACGCTTTCGGCGTCGGTACGAGGATGAGCACTTCAAACGACAGGCCGTACGTTGACATAGTCTACAAACTGTCAGGCAGAATCGAAAATGGTGCCTACGCTCCTGCCATGAAGCTCAGCAAGGGCAAGCCCACGCTGCCTGGGATGAAGCAGGTCTTCAGAAGAAGAAACAAGAGGGGTCAATATGTTCGGGACACTGTAGGCTTGGACGATGAAAAGAGGGAGGGTGAACCTCTCCTCAGAAAAGTCATGGAAGATGGCCATGCAACCCAGCGTATGCCCTCTCTGGAAGAGATCAGAGCGTCAGTCGCAAAGAACCTGTCGGACCTTCCTGAAAAATACAGAAGACTTAAGGGCGCCCTTCGGTATCCCGTCAGACTGAGCCCAAAGCTACGAGAAATCAAGAGACAACTGGCACAGGATCTCAAAAGAAACGAAAAAATCCCTTTGAGCTAAAAAGCCAGTCACGATTCACAAGCTGACTGGAGGAGCCTGATGGTTGTTCTGCGTTCTGCTTCTGAGAGCAGCCAAAAATGACGGGGGTTTAGAGCATGGCTTTCGTTTCATCGGCTTTCTTCATGAACGGGCTGAAGGCAGTGGGGGTTAAACTTTCCTCGACCATCCCGTTCTTCGCTACGCCGGGTGTACCTATTTTCCTGCATATGAAGTTAAGCGAATCCTCAGTGAAGTTTAGCAGGTTCTGCCCCTCTGTCGTCAGCTTGTACACTTTCCTAGGCCTTTCGTTGCTCATGTTCCATTCGCTCTTAACATACTTCTTCTTCTCTAAGGTGCCCAGCAACGGGTAGATCGTGCTGGGCCCAAAGTATACGCCGAAATTCTTCCGTATCTTCGTGATTATTTGATAGCCATGCATCGGCTGGCCGTTCAAGAACTGGAGAATAATCAGGTCCAAAAGCCCCTTCATCAGCTTGGCCTGAACTTCCTTCGAGTTGTTCATCATCGCACCCTTCATTCTCACTTCGTTTATTCCTGTCCGACAGTGTTGTTGTTGAACAGGAATACAATACGTCTCTTACTAGACATATCTTGAGACTCTATAGAGCATACACGGCCCTATAAACGTTCATGCTTACACAAAGCATACACAAACATAACCGAGCATACGCGACGCGGCCATACCGAACATAAATCTAATGAACCAGTACAGAACTAGACATAAGTAGAACGTGGAAACATTGTCTGAAACGTACAAGAAAGAAATTGTACAACGCATAACCAGAAACCTGCTTGACATCCAAATACTCAGACTTGTCCGTTCACGGCCGATGTGGGGCTACATGATCAAGAAGCAAGCAGAAGCAAGGTTCAGCGTCACACTCAGACACGGCGCACTATACCCCCTCCTCAACCGCCTACAAAAAGAAAGCTTCCTCACGAGCGAGAAACAGGCCAAGGGCGGCAGAACAAGAAAAGTGTACACAATAACAGAAAAAGGCGAACAATATGTGGACGCTTACGACACTATCCTCCGGGAACAGATAAAGCGCCAAGACATAAAGTAAAACAGTGTTCATGTCTAGTGGCTGCTGTTAGGCCTTAAATAGCACTTGCAGACAACAGTAACAGCATGGTTTCTAATGGTCACAAGAAGTCTCAAATGCTAATGAAGGATCTTCAAAAACGCAGCAACCCGCGTGCGCGAAAAGGCAGTCCTGACTCAATAATGGTTCATCTTAAATTAGTCCTACTCTAGATTGTTAAGACTGAAGGCGGACGCAATGGATAATGAAGAGCTTGGTGTAGAAGCACTGGAAGTTTTGCGATTTAAGAGTAAAGAAGCACTTGAGTCAACAAAGAAAGCAATATTGGAAGAAAGAATGAGCAAAAAGGCGGACGCTGTCTTAAGAGATTATGTGAAGAAATGGGGTGACACAACACGTCCAGGGGTTCTCTCTCTTGCATGCGAAGCTGTCAATGGAAACTTGAAGGAGCTTACTCCTCTGCAGACTGCAATGCTTTTGATAGCTGCAACAATGGATGTTCACGACGACATAATTGATAAATCTGTTGCCAAGGTTACGGGGAAAACTATTTATGGTAAGGTAGGGACAGGAACAGCCTTACTTCTAGGAAACGCCTTCTTAGTCAAAGGTTTTGTCCAGCTTCACAAGGCAATTGAAAAGCTCCCACGTGAAAAGCAGTTGCTGATAATCGATACTACCAAGGACTTCCTGTTTGAAGTGATCAAAGCTCATATAATCGAAGTCGAGTTAAGAAATAGAAAATGGGACGTAAAACCAAAAGAATATCTTCAAGTTCTGGAAGGAAAGGCTGCAGACATTGAAGGTCGGATGGAAATAGGTGCTATTTTTGGTGGAGGTACATCGAGTGAAATTGAGGCACTTGGTAAATATGGAAGATGCCTTGGTGTTTTGTTGGCACTCAGGTCAGAATTTGTTGACATTTTCGAACCAAAGGAACTCGAGAATAGAGTCAAAAACGAATGTTTACCTCTTCCGGTCCTATATGCACTGGAGAATGGCCATTACCGGACAAGGATCCTGAAAATCCTCTCAAAAGGAATAATTAACAAGAATAACGCTCAAGAGCTTATAGACACTATTTACCAAACGCCAGAGTGCTCTCATCTCAAACGACACTTGGGAAAGTTATCAAAAGAAGCCATACATGTACTTCGCAACATCCACGAGTGTAAAGCAAAGACTAACATGGAAATCCTTGCAATGTCCATGCTAGAAGACCTGTGAAGTTACCAGCAGTAGACTCGCGGTTTCTTTCGGGCAGTCTTACGTCCAATGCTTACTTTTATCTTCTCCATCTCAACCACATGTATATCTGTTGAACATAACTGCGATATAAGGTTTGTTGTTCTACACATATACAGTTACGCAGTAATTATTCCCGCTAATATATATTCAAGGTTCGTAGAATTATTAGGACGCTGAGTTGCTCAGCATATTAGAGGAGTGCGAAAATGAGAGTAGCGCAAGCTTCGCTATCGCTGTTCCTGACGATTAATAGCGTTACGTGGTTTTCTCTAACGTGGTTCGTTGTTCGAGACCTTACGCAGAACGCCGCCTTCAATGAAATGTTGTTAGTTGGTTTGGCTTTCTATGGAGCATTCATCATATCTGCCGCTGTTGGAGCCACTTTTCTTAGCAAAAGATTGAGGAGCAGAGTGTCTTTGCTGTCATGGGTTGCCCTTGGAGTAGGTATGTGCCTAGTTTCTCCGTTTCTGATAGACGAGTTTGTTTCGTTTAAGCTAGTTGTTACTGCATTTGTTCTTGGAGTATCTGTAGGCTTGGGTATCCCTTCTTGTCTCGCCCACTTTGCAGATTATGCTTTGATTGAAAATCGCGGTCGGTTTGGTGCAGTTGCCTTTTTCGCGATTCAATCGTTGACTGTTTTCATCTACATTCCAGTTAGTGAATTCAGCATATTCGACAAATTCCTAATTCTCGCGGCGTGGAGGGTGTCTGGCGTGGTAGGTGTGCTTCTCCTAAAACCAAAAGAGAAATTGGCTGAAGAAAAAGGAAGTGACTCGCTGTTATCTATTTTTGTGAATAAATCTTTCGTCTTTTATTTTATTCCATGGTTTTTGTTTGCCATTGTAGAATTTGTTGAAAGTCCACTGCTTGAGCGATTCTTTGGTTCGGAGCTGTTCAGTTTATACTCCTTGTCAGAAATTATCGTCAGCGGCATTACAGCTTTCCTTGGAGGAATACTTTGCGATTTGAGAGGACGAAAAGTCACAAGCATCCTAGGTTTTGTTATGTTAGGTATTGGTTATGCAGTCTTGAGCCTTTTCCCAGCGGTTCAGTTTTCCAATATTCTGTATGTGATATTTGATGGAATAGCATGGGGGTTCCTTTACGTAACCTTTATCTTCGTGGTCTGGGGAGACCTTTCTGAAAGGGGAAGCCGGGAAAAGTATTATCTCTTAGGCGACATGCCTTTTCTGCTTTCAGGTTTGATTGGAATCTTGGTTAAACCATTTGTTCAAGTGGTTCCCATCTCTACATCATTTTCTCTTGCGAGCTTCTTTCTGTTCTTAGCAATTCTGCCTCTGCTTCACGCCCCTGAAACCCTGCCAGAGAAGACAATACAGAAGCGGCTACTTGAGAAATACGTCGAAGATGCAAAGAAAACTAAGGAAAGACTCGAAGGAAAGGAATAATTATCCATCGCTCTCAGATGGTGGGCGAAGGGAAGTCTAATGGTTGGAATCGAGGACGCAGTTTGGATCAGGGATTTCCGTAAGCCTGACCTAGCTAGCGCATTGAAAGTGGTTCAACTATCATTCGTCGAAGAGTTTGAGCTTAAAGGTCTTGACCCAAAATACGTTGAGAAATTGGCTAGCCAGATGTTCGGGGTGCTGGGTTGCATTCTGCGTGGTCTCCTAAAGATTTTCGGAAAAGACTATTTTAGACTATTTGTAGCAGAAGTCGGCGGCGAAGTTGTCGGTACAATTATGATTACTAAACAAGAAAAGGTGGCATACATATCCACAGTGGCGGTGCACCCGAACTTCAGAAGAAGGGGTATTGCTAGAAAGCTTGTTAAGAGTGCACTCGAATACGTTCAAAATCAGAAATTGAGACGAGCAGTCCTGCATGTTATACCTATGAATTCGCTCGCCAAGACGCTGTACATGAGATTCGGGTTCAGAGACTTTGAAAGGTTGGTATTATTTGCTGCTGATGTAGAACGGGTCTCCTCATCGGAACATGTTGAAGGGATAGACATAGCTGATTTCCGCAAGAGTCAAACAGACACAGTTTATGAATTGCTGAGATGCTCCGAAGACCCCAAACGCCTCGATGTTCTTGATTACGGGAAAGACAATCTCAAAACAACTTTTTTCGAAAGAGTTTTTCACCTTTATAGCAAAGTGCAAATGGTCGCATTACGCGACAGCCAGATAGTAGGGTATATTGAAGCGACTTACACAGCATCTGAGGAAGCTGGACAAATTAGCAATGTCCAAATATACCCAGAATTGAAGGGGAAAGGAATAGAGGAAATGCTTATACACGCCGCCGTGAGCAAAGTCAAACAAGCAGGAATCAGGAAGGTTATAGGAACTGCTTCTGCCCGAAGGCCAGAACTGATTGCCGCAATGGTGAAACTAGGATTCGAGAGATGTCTAGAACTCGACGGAATGGTCGTAGAGTTTAAATAGACAGGCTGCGCCAATACCGTACTCTGTTTCAGTGTTCGCTTAGTACATTGACGGGCAGGTATTATGCGAGAGAAAACTGGTGCATCCGATAGAACTTCATCCTAAACCCAAACATGCTCTAGCGCACGTTTATCGAATCTTCTTTGTCTTCCGCCACTTCACTTGGCCGCCGATTTTTTCCACTAAGCCTCTTCCATGAAGAGCCCTAAGGCTCCGGTGAACTGAGCTGTATTCTGCCGTCTTGTAACGTATATCCCTCGCCCATAGAATCTCCGCTATGTCTCTTGCTGTTAGCTCTTGATACTTCTCCAAGATATCCAAGATCTTCCGTTGGTTTTTGCCGATTTTCTGTCCTTTGATCTTCCCACCCATGCTTTTCACCCTTGCGTGCCCTAGCACGCACATGCTATCGGGAATAGCTGCTGCTACCGCTATTGTTGATTATCAGGTTTGATTGCAGTTTCTTTGCGAAGTACGATGTATGGGGCTTTTTTTCTGAAATAGAGGGTTGTTGCTGCCAGAATCACGGCTGCAATGCCAAAGCCGAACATCAGATTTCTGACGATGCCCAACTCTGCGAGTGAAGAGTCGTACTTCTCTTTTATATAGTCATAATTCTGTTGGAGTGAATTGTAATCGGATCTTAGAAAGTTGTCACTCACGTTTAAAGAGCCATAACTGGAGTTCAGTGTGTTATATGCTGTCTGTAGGTTGCTGTACTGGCTTGTAAGGGACTGAAGAGTTAGATTTAGACTTTCATAGCTTCCGAAGAGTTGAGTGTAGTCTTGCTGTAATTTGCTGTTGTTGATTTGAAGTTCACTGTATGCGTTTGAGAGTTCACTGTAAGTGGAAGACCTCACATAGGTTGCGTAGAAAGCTGTCTTGCCGAAACCCTTGTCCGTGGAAGCTTCAACAACATAATACAGACTCGCCGACGTGTTCTGCGGAAGAACAATCATGACTGACAGAGACATGTTTTCTCCTTGCGCCATGTGACGTGACAGGATTTGTTCAACGCGAAGTACCCGCCAACTTTGCCCCACTAGGCCGGAAATGCCTAGGGTAAAGTTGTAGATGTCAACATCAATGTAGGCTCCGACGGTGAGATTGCATGTGACGGTCTCAGCCGAGTGGACTTCCTCTGGAAATTCAAGCAAGCCCCAAACATATCCATACGTGAACGAAACCACGCCAGAGTCCGAAGCCTTTACTGTCTGACACGAAACTATCAGCATAATCATTGCTAGAAACACGAGCTTTATCTTATTGACCAACTGTAACACCATCTTGAACAATGTTCCACTAACGTATTTATTGTTAACTAACACGGCTCGAAGAGCAAGCTGGGTTGTAATCAGCAGAAACAAAAGAAAACGCTCGCCACGCAGCGGTCGACGATATCATTGGGACACATGCATTGACATTCTTTCTACTCACGTGTGAAGAAATAGCTACTGATACACCAAAAGAAAAAACACTATTTCATTTGACCAATGCCATACCCTTGTTCTCGGCTATATAGGGATACTCGTCAAGCCTTACGTTAAAACAACCCTATCTCTTTTCCTTTCTCGTCAGCGACTCCCCTTTCGTGATTGGCCTTTTTACCCTTATTGGGCGCTCCTCAGACTCCGCGAAAAGAGGATCAGGGACATGGAGCTTGAAAACTACGTTGAAAAGGCCAAGAAAGTCAAGGAAAAATACGTTTAAGAATCAGAGTTGTCTTCTTCAGTTGGGAAAATGATGTACTTTCACGTCATAGTGACAACTGAATGTAATTCAGAATGCCGTTACTGTTTTGGCGAGGCGCTGGAGGATGTTGATGGGGGTTTTTCGGGTTTTGACGTTGATTATTCTTTGCCGCGGAGGTTAGGCTATGATGTGGGTTGCTTGGAGAAGCTGTGCATGCGTGACCCCTATTGCGTGTTGACTTTCTATGGTGGGGAGCCTTTGTTGTGCATCGATAGCATAAAGCAGATTATGGACAGGGTTGAAGCTAGGCATTTTATGATTCAGACGAACGGGCTGCTTCTGGACCGGCTTGAGGCGGATTATGTGAACCGTTTTCATACTGTTCTTGTTTCGTTGGACGGGGATGAGGCCTTGACGGATTATTACAGGGGAAAGGGGACGTACAGGAAGGTTGTTGATAATCTCAAGTTGATTAGGCGTAACGGTTTTGAGGGGGAGCTTATTGCCAGGATGACTGTGATGGAGCAGACTGACATTTACAGGCAGGTCAGGCGGCTGCTGGAGGGTGAGTTTCCGTTTTCGTCCGTGCATTGGCAGCTGAACGCGGGGTTTTGGAACGATTTTTCAAGGAGGGATTTCAGGAGGTGGAGCACAGACTGCTATGTGCCTGGCGTCAGGAAGCTCGTGGAGTTCTGGGTTTCAAGCATGGACAGAAAAGGTGTCGTCCTCAAGCTTTACCCGCTGTTAGGCGTCGCACATTCAGTCTTGTTCGGCGAGAAAAACAGTCTTCTACGCTGCGGTGCAGGATGGATAAACTATGCCGTCCAGACCGACGGCCACATCATTCCATGCCCGACAATGTGGGGAATGAAAGACTATTATCTGGGACACGTCTGCAACGCTGACCCTCTCAAGCTTGGAAAGGTCTACGTGGGAAAACCATGTTCAGAATGTGACATCCTCGGGGTTTGCGGGGGCCGCTGCCTGTACGCCGCCATAACGAAACGTTGGGGTCCAGAAGCCTACAGCATGGTCTGCGACACGGTGAGAGACCTAGCAAAAGCAGTTTCAGAACAGGTTCCCAGAATCTGGAAGCTCATCGACAAGGGAAAAATAAGCCTCAGCGACTTTGAGTATATGCGGTACAACGGATGCGAGATAATCCCTTAGTTGGCAATGTTTCACAGAATGAGGATACGGGGAAAATCAGTTCCAGCTTCGCCACAGACGCATTGGCAACGGAAGGATAATTGTTCGACTGACGTTTTTTTGAGGGAAAGCTGTAATGTCTCTTTTATTGACAAATATCTCTGTAAAAATACTGAGGGTGTCGTGTACGTGCAAGATTTTTCCTCTTTGGTTGATCTCCCAGAACCTTTGTTTTAACCAGTGTTTCTTAGAAAGAATTATAAGGAGTGGTAAGTGGATGGTAGTATTGTGTCGCGCCGGAAAATCGTGTTGCGTGTATCATACGTGCTGCTCTTCTCAGCGATAGGTTTCGCAGTAGGGATGATGTTCGATTCTATAGTGTGGAGTCTGACTTATGGTCGAGTTTTCAACTGGTTATGGACAATGTTCTTCACCCTTGCCTTCGGAACCATTGCAGTCTTGACGGCTGTGCTGCTGAGAGCCAAAACCCGAGTTGGTCACCTGCACTAAACGAACAGAATGATGTTCTTTTCGAGGATTCTCAACGAGGCTTTCTCCAGATTATCTTTCTTGTAACATCAAAAATTCCCTGACTGCCATGTGGAAACACCCCTTCGTCACCGCTGAAGATCGTCGGAAAATGTCAAGCCGACTTTCATTGGCACGTATGTTCCATAAACAACTATTGACGCACGTAAAGCAGGCCGGCGGGTGACTTCGTAACAGGAAAAGAGGGGAAAAAGCCGCATCAAGCGGAAGAGTTGGACATGGCGTGACGAAGACGCGTTGATGTTGCGCAGGAAAAAAAGGTGGAGGTTTTAGAGTTTCTTGAAAACGACATCCGTTTCTCTGGCGCGTTGCACGACTTTCAGGCCTATGCTCTGCCCTACTAGTGCCGCTTGAACATTCTGGTGTTCAATCTGCATCGAGTCGACGACCTGTTGAAAATCGGTTGTCGGCCCCTTGACGACTATTGTGTCGCCGACCTTCAAAGGAGCCTTCAGTTCGACCACTGCTACATTGATCTTCGAGAAGAAGTGAGTTATCCGCCCAACTTCAGCAAGTTCTTCTTCGCTCACGAGATTATCCCCACTGGATAGTTACTCTGGAATTGCATAAATAATTTGTCAGGCCCGCCTGCCTTCAAGGTAGGTTGGGAACGCCCTGTTGACGTTTACTTGCAAGGTTTTTCCCATCATGTTTTCTGCGGCCATTATTGTTACGGGCTTGTATGCAAAATTGCGGCCTACCCAAGACCCTGAAAACTTGCCCTTCTCATCCACCAAGATGCTGCCCTTCCAGCCTACCCACCGTTGATTGTTTTCAAAAGCGATTCTTCTGGCCAAAACAGCCGCCGCTGTGCTTCGCTTCTTAATCTCTGCCAACGGCACAAAATGTTCCCTCATCCTTGCAGCAGATGTCTTCGGCCTAGCAAAGAATTTGGACACATTCACTATGTCAGGCCTAACCTGCTCCATCAGCTGCAGGGTATTCTTGAAGGCCACGTCGTTTTCCCCTGGAAAACCGCAGATCACGTCAGTTGCTAGGGTCAACGTTGGGAAACGACGCCTGAAAGCATCGACAAGTTTCCTGAAATCTTTTACAGAATAGAAACGGCGCATCGACCTCAAGACATCATCATCGCCACTCTGAACTGGCAAATGCACAAACTTAAAGATGCGCTCATCCTCAAAAGCCTCCAGCAAGTCTTCAAGCATGTCCAAAACCATGTTAGGGGTCATCATACCCACACGGACCCTGAAATCGCCATCCACCGCACGCAAAGCCTTAAGCAGTTCACAAAGGTTCGTGCCCCTGTCTCTTCCATAACAAGCAACGTCTTGCGAAGTGAGCCAAAACTCCCGAAACCCCAAGCCAAGGTCCGCTTTAACCCTGCAGACGATGTCCGCAATGGAGTAACTCCTCAAACGCCCCCTCGCAAAAACCACGCAGCAATACGCACATGAGCCCAAGCAACCATAGCTTACAGGAACAATGCTCACGACTGAACTTGAAGACACACGCGGCAGAGTAAGCTCCGGCAAATCATGCACGGCTGATTCGATCCCCATCACGATTTCACCCTTCAAAACACGGTCCACAACACCCACGATACTTTCACCAGCAGCCGGCCCAGCAACCCCATCAAACCTGACCTCGCGCACGAGCCTTTCAGGGTTGATGGAAGGCAAACACCCAGCAACAATCAATTTCTTTGATTTTGGTACCCGCTTCAACGCCTCAACCATGCGACTCTCAGTCGGACCTTTAACGGCACACGTGTTGTAGACAACAACGTCCGCGCAAGAGACAGAATGAACCAGTTCGTGCCCAGCACGGGCTAAACAGCCAGCAAGCACCTCGCCATCAGCCATATTTGCGGAGCATCCGAAACTTCTAATGAAAACGCGCATACTTTTCCATCGCAACACGTTAAATGCTACAATAAGGAATAAAAACATAAAGGTCGCCAGCCCAATGATTTGACACAAACATGAAAGGGAGCAAAGACAAGCTTTAAAAGGGCATGGCTCAACATGTTTGCCACATATTTATAACATATTGCTTAGAAGTATAACCCTGAAAGGTTCTCCTGTTGCTTGCTTGGAGGGAGATGATTGAAGTTAATCACTCTGTATCTGCCTGAGACGTATCTCAAGGCACTAGATCAGCTTGTGGGTGAGAAGTTCTACCCGAATAGAGCTGAGGCAATACGAGTAGCCATACGAGACATGATTAGCGAGGAAGTTTGGAGAAAAAACGCTGGTGGCTAAGATGCAAGCGACAGAACACCCGTTGAAGTATACCCTGAGCGTCACAGGGCCGAACCCTAGAGAATGTGGTTGCGGCCACATCGTCGTGATCGGTGTTGGAGGAGCAGGCAACAATACTGTCACTAGACTTATGGAAGCTGGCATAGCTTCCGCAGAGTGCATTGCCGTAAACACGGATGCTGTTCACCTGCAGGCTTCGAAAGCTAATCAGAAGGTCTTGATAGGCGAGAACTTGACGAAGGGCTTGGGCGTTGGAGGAGACTCGAAGCTGGGCAGGGCTGCGGTTGAAGAGTCTCGGAAGCTGATTGAAAACTTGCTTACAAACGTTGACATCGCTTTCATAACTGCGGGTTTCGGCGGCGGCACGGGAACGGGCGCAGCACCAATAATTGCAGAGATTGCAAGGAGAAAGGGCGCACTCACCGTTGGTGTCATCACCATGCCGTTCAAAATGAAAAAGAGCCGCATTCAACTTGCATCCAAGGCTCTGACAGAAATGCGCAGGCAATGCGATACCGTCGTCATAATTGACAATGACAAACTCGTGCAAATGGTTCCACAAGTGCCGACAACCGAAGCTTTCAGAGCGGCAGACCACGTCGTCGCCAACATGATAAAGGGCATTGTTGAAACGATATCAACACCAAGCCTGATAAACTTGGATGTTGCAGACTTCAAAACGATCGTGCGCACAGGCGGTCTTGCAGTCGTGGGCGTCGGCGAATCCGACGCTCCGAACCGAGCAGAGGAAGCTGTGCGAAACGCGCTGAGCACGCCGTTGCTTGACGTTGACTACGCTGGAGCCACAGGGGCCTTGATTCACGTTACGGGCGACGATCACATGACTATTGAAGAGGCAAACCACGTTGGAGAAATAGTCACCCAAATGATGGACTGCAATGCGCATATTATCTGGGGAGCAAGGGTAAACCCTCAGCAAGCAGGCAAGCTCAAAGTCACGCTTGTAATGACGGGCGTCAACAGACCGCACACTCTGAACAGCCTCTCGAAAATAGCGCTTCACCTCTACAACATGGAAGCACGTGCTGAACCTGAAAAAACTTTAGGAATAGACTTGAACCTTTACCAGATGGAGAACTTCTAGAAGCTCATCCTCTTTTGCTGTCTACTTTTCTGTGCGCGTATCTTCTGTAACCTAAACCTAATTGGAATTGCTTTTCCAAAAGGCTCGCACAAGCTCTTGACTATGGCTTTGATAACCTCGTCCACGTCCAATTCTGCCTCGATCACCGTGTATGCGCAACCTATCTCGGGGCCATAGTGAGCATCACTGCCTGCTACCCGAGGCTTTCCTAAATGTTGAGCAATCGCTTCGTTCCTTTTCACCGAATTATGGAACGGCAGAGCTGATGAGTTGATGACTTCGACAGCATCGACGTTTGCAGGTGTGCGTTTGCCTAGGCCGCCTTTCAGTAAGCCTGTGGGATGGCAGGCTACCGCTATGCCGTTTGCCGCGTGTATCCTCTCTATGGTTTCGCTGACGTCCAGCCTGCTAGGGATAGGTTCTTGCACGTTAAGCGCGATGACGTGTCCTTGGAGGCTTTCTATTTCCATACCTGGGACGATGAAAAACCCAGTTTCCTGAGCGATCTTGGCTG
>Ga0315282_10004434_pt1 | contig 24490 bp, 22 predicted proteins | sample YL17G07_20_MG_FD_203693 | JGI IMG/M metagenome (GOLD analysis project Ga0315282, IMG submission 203693) | Sediment microbial communities from Yellowstone Lake, YNP, Wyoming, USA - YL17G07_20 | ecosystem: Environmental > Aquatic > Freshwater > Lake > Sediment | place: USA: Wyoming | collected... | reverse complement strand
GCAGGTTCTCGAATAATTACATTAGCTCTCCAGTCATAAGGAGTAGGTATCTTATTTATCAATATCAACTTATCCCCCTTATAATATTCTATAAAAGATGCAGCCGGATATACAACTAGACTTGTCCCTATAACTATTAGACAATCTGCCTCACTTATATAAGCAACTGAATCTGATATTACATCAGGGTCTAAGGGCTCTTCATATAGAACTACATCTGGTCTTACAATACCTCCGCAGTTATTACATCTTGGAACTATCTCATCACTATTCATAATATAATCTAGGTCAAAAAATTTTTTACAGGACATACAATAATTCTTATAGATTGTACCGTGGAGCTCTAAAACATTCCTAGAGCCTGCCTTTTGATGAAGGCCATCAATATTTTGAGTAATTACCGCCTTTAGCTTACCAAGCTCTTCTAACTTTGCTAAAGCTATATGGCAGTAATTTGGCTCTGCATCTTTATGGATAATTTCTTTCTTATAGAACAAGAAAAATTCTTCTGGATGGTCTAAAAAGAAACTATAACTAAGCATAACCTCTGGAGGATATCTATACTCCATCTCTCTTTTCTTTTTATAAAGGCCTTCTTCTGACCTAAAGTCAGGGATATTACTCTCTGTAGAAGCCCCTGCCCCAGTAAAAGCTACTATATTATTAGAAGCATCTATAATCTCAGCTACCTTCTCTAAAAGCTCCATAAAATCCTCCTAAATAAAATCTAATAAGATTATACTATAATATTATAATTAAACGATAAGAAAGGAGAAACTGTTTATGGAAAGAAGAATTAATTATGGGAAGGTTGTACTCTGGATTACTCTTATAGCGGCAACCCTATCTATGGGTTATGTGGCTTATTTTTACATCTATAGAGCTATCTGTGCAATCAGATATCCTCAACCACTAGATTATGGAGAAGGGCCAATTTTAAATCAAGTAAGGCTTCTTTTACAAGGGGAAAATTACTACAAAGACATAAACACCCCGCCATACATAACAGGGAATTATCCTCCAGTATTTAACTTACTTTCTCTCTTACTTGTCCCTATATTTGGACTCTCATTTGCCACCGGTAGAACTATAGCATTCTTATCAGCTATAGCAACTGCCTATATAATATACAGAATAGTCTTCCATACAACTAAGAATCGAATTATATCAGTCTTAAGTGGACTATTCTATCTGGCAATCGACTATCTCTATGTCTGGGGTATATATATGAGAATAGATACTTTATCAATATTTTTTAATATGCTCGGGATATACTGGATTATGAAAAACGAAGATAACTATAAAAAACTGAGGTGGAGTATACTATTCTTTCTTCTAGCCCTATATACAAGACAATCTATGATTGCAGGAACAGTAGCTGGATATCTATATCTCATCACAAAAAATAAGAAAGTAGCTTTAAAACTTATACTAGACACAACTATCTATGGAGCCATAGTATTTATCCTTCTTACAATAATAACAAAGGGGCAATTCTATCTCCATATAGTAAAATACAACAATAACATCTTTACGATAAGACAACTCTGGTTCTTTCTTTCTCATGAGGTCTTTACATATACAGTGATGCTTATTGTAAGCTTTACAGCTTCAATTTTATGGCTCTGGCATCCTCAAAGAAGAATCATCGCCCTATATTTTATATTTGCGCTCTTAGTCCAGTTGACGGCAGGCAAAGTTGGTTCGATGCTTAATTATCTCATTGAGCCAATTGGAGTAGCTGGTATAATAGCAGGAATTCTTATAAGCGATGCATTAGAGTTTGCTTCAAGGACTAAAAAAGAATTAATACTCATATCTACTGCTATATTAATACTATTACAGATTGGGAACTACTATTACGGTCCAAATACACTGAGCTGGGGTTGGAGGCCGTCACCTCCACCTGTAAAGCTTGATGAGTATGTAGAGAATGCTAAAGGTCCAATCTTGGCAGAGAATCTTGGAATATTGCCTGCTCATAATAAAGAGATATATTCCGACCCATTTATATTTACCCAGCTATACTACCAAGGTATATGGGACCAGAATAAGATCTTAAAAGACATAGAAGATAAGAAATTCGATTTCATTATGCTAGAATTTAATTTTTACTATGACCATTATAGCGATTCTGATAGATGGACAAAAGAGATGAAGCTTGCTATGTATAATAATTATGTCCTTATCGATCAACAGGCAAACATATGGATATATGCACCTGTAAGATAAAGTGATATAATTCAAAGGGACAGGAACTGACACTTTGGTGTGGTATCTTTAAATAAAAAGATAAAAGAGGTGTGGTAAATGAGATTTAAGATTTTATATGAGATAGATAAGTTTCCTGTCTATTATAGGAATATCTTTATGAGCCTAGTAAAAGAAGCTCTAAAGACTTCAGAGATAGGGAGGGACTATCTTAAAAAGCTATTCGAGTATAAAGAGGATAATACTGAAAAAATAAATAAATCTCCGAGACCTTTTTGTTCTGCAGTAAGATTTCAGCATGATAAAGAAAGATTCAAGGTAGATAAAGGTACCTTCTATCTAAAAAGTCCAGTAGAATTTTATATCTCTAGCATAGACCCAGCATTCCTGATTACTCTTTATAATGGTTTAATAAATGATAAAATTTATCCGTTTATCTACAATAATTCAGTCTTCATTAATAAAGATAAGGTTATTTTTATAAACGAGAGAAAAATAACTGAAAGTCAAATCCGTTTTAAAACTCTGTCTCCAATTCTTATAGAAAGTAAAGAAGAAAAGCCTTTAATCCCAATATTAAACAAAGAAAATAGTAAATCTAATCTCTTTGAGAGAGAACTTAATTATATTACAGATACAATTCTTAAAGGAGTTAGAAATGGTATAGGGCTTAAAGAAGAGTTAAAATTCATCCCTTTAAATATAAGAAAAGAAGTAGTAAAGCATAAGATAAAAGAAAGAAATGAGACTGAAAAGATCTATACATTTACCTGCTTCAGTGGGACGTTCGAGCTCTACGGAGACCCAGAGGACTTAGATGCTATATATAAATTAGGAATAGGACTTCGTAGAGCCCAAGGCTTTGGGATGGTGGAGGTATTGTGAGAAATATATACAAAAAACTTAAGCCTTTTATGAAAGAACTTATAAAGCTTATAAGAGTCTTTTATAAAGACAATCTTAGGAGTCTAGTAATCTTCGGCTCTTATGCTAGAGGAGAAGTTACACTTGGCTCAGATATAGATATTCTTATTATATTAAAAGAATGTAAACTTTCCTATAGAGAAAGATTACAGGAATTCTACGAGGATATAGAATCTAAGATTACTACAGGCCCATCATTACTAGTATCTCCAATAATCCTAAAGGAAGAGGAAGCAAGAGAGTTTAATCCTATTTATTTGGAAATTATGGAGAACAATATCATCGTTTTTGATGATGGAACATTCAAGAATATTTTAGATAAGCTCAAGAGGCTTCAAGAGGAAAGAGTTATAGAGAAGAAGACTCTAAAAGGCAAAACTTACTGGAGGGTGAGGGATGAAAAAGCTTATAGAGGACTATATTAGGAGAGCAGAAAAAAGAATAAAGGATGCTTTATTTTCTTAAAGGAGAAGAAGACTACCCTGATGTAGTAAGAAAGGCACAAGAGATTGTAGAGCTTTTATTGAAAGCATTACTATTCTATGGAGGATTAGATATACCCAAAGTGCATGATGTTGGAAAGTATATATCAAATAATCTAGAGCTTTTTTCTGAGAAGATAAAACAGAACATCGATAGGATATCTAATATTTCTAGAGAACTTAGGAAGGAACGGGAAATTTCTTTCTATGGAATGGAGGATTGGATACCTCTTGAAGAATATACACAGGAAGACGCCAATAGAGCAATTGAATGGGCTGAGTATATCTATAAAGTTGTAAAAGAGGAGGTTGGAGTATGAGATGAGTGAAGGTATTACATTGTATCCTTCAAATTGGCTTTATAATGCTAGCGTGATTGGATTTCTAAAGGTTTTATCTGAACCATGTGGGATATAAAGACTTTGCAACAAGGGTGCGTGTAGAAAAAATCGGCTACCCAGTCATTGCGAGGAGCTTTAGCCCCGAAGCAATCTCAAAGGATGAGACCGCCACGCTCACTACGTTCGCTCGCGGTGACAAGAAGTCTCACTTTAGTGTTGCCGACAAAAATTACATGCACCTTGCAACGACATCAGCTTTTAATTTATATACGATTATGCTAGAATTAGAGAAAACATTTTTGGGGTATAATAAATGTCAAAAGTTGCAGAAAGTTTTGGTATTGGATTTTGGGTGATTTTCGCTATTTTAAAATGGAGCATTAGAAATCTCAAAAGGTCTGTTCTTTTTGTAAAAATTATCTTTAGATTCCTTTTTGCAAACTTAAGAAGAATTAGAACAATGAGAAGTATGGATGGGAAAATCCCTGTAGTTCTAGCAATAAGTCCTACGATGAACTGTAACTATAACTGTATAGGTTGCTACTCAAGAGATAGAATTACAGATAACGAACTTTCTTCAGAGGAATTAGATTCAATTTTTAATGAAGCAGAGAAACTTGGTATTTCTTCAGTTGTGGTTACTGGTGGAGAACCATTTTTTAGGGAAGATCTCCTACCAATAATGGAAAGGCATAAAAGACTATTGTTTGTAGTTATTACAAATGGTTCACTCTTTACTCCTTTACTTGCAAAAAGAATCGCAAATAGCGGTAATATTATAGTGCTCGTAAGTATAGAGGGATTTGAAGAAAATACTGATGAGAGAAGAAATATAGGAGCGTATAGTAAAGCTCTTAATGCAATGAATCTGATGAAAACAGCAGGTGCCCTATTTGGGTTTGCTGCAACCAATACTTGCATAAATTTTAAAATTCTTTCTTCGGACAAATTTATCGATGAGATGATCTCTTTAGGATGCACTTTAGGATTTTTTACAGAGTATGTCCCTTATGGAGATAATCCAAGGTACGATTGGGTGATGAATGAATCACAGAGAAAAAACTTTAGAGAAATTGTTATAAAACTTCGAAAGACGAAACCAATAGTTATAGTACAGTTCCCTCATGATGAATATGGAAAGGATAATATCTGCTCAGCAGCAGGAAGGTCTTCTTTTCATGTAAATTCAAAAGGAGATGTGGAACCTTGTCCTTTTTCTCCTTACTCTTGTGATAATATTAGAAATGGTGGTTTAGAGTCTGCCTGTAAATCTCAATTTTTTAAAAATATAAGGAACCGCTCAGAACTCTTGCAGAGAAAGGATTATGCATGCTCTCTCTTTGAACATAGAGAAGAGATAGCTCAAATATGCAACAAATTGAAGGAACAAAACCTTGATAACTTACATATACCACAATAACACATGTAATATGTCCAATCCCTTGATATGGCAAGATTAGTTTTATAACTTAATAACTTTGTTCATTATAATCTTTTACACGGCATATAATAATCTAGTATTATTTCTTTTTCTCCTTTATTTTGAGGTGTCACAAAGCGTTCGCAGGTATAAACTTCTACCATATACCCCTCTGCATCATCATATTCGTATCCTTTTTCTCTCATTGCTGCTATTGTTAGATCCATCCCTTTCATATATATTTCAGGCTCTTCTCCTTTGATCCAACCAATTGCCATTTTGCAAGCAGGTAAATCACGATACGTAAATCCATCCGGGACAGGTGTATTTGGTTTCATAAACATTCCAACTATATAAGAAAATACTCCAGAGTTAGGGTCGTATTCGCCCTCCCAACCGATATATGCGGGGTTTACAACATCACTAGCTATAGCTTCTAGCGTTCGAAATGTCCCATCTTCGAAGCATTTCATCCAAAATTGGGGTATTGGATTGTTTTCCTCATCTACTTTTGCCTTCACTTCTTTGCCGATAACCCTTACCGGACCGAAATCAACAAAATCGATTTTAACTATACTTGCCAATTTTCATCCCTCCCAAATTTTAATTTTAGACGCATAATATTGTACGCTGCCTTCATTTAAATGAAAAGCTTCCTGCTTCGTCGTATAGAGTATTTCCCAAAAGTGATTACTCCCCAACCTTCCTATAAGATATGAGCTCAAAGGAACTCTCTAATCTCTCCTCTTTAAAGTTTTTGGCTCTCAAAGGGAGAGCTAGCTTTGGGTCTATAACCCATCCAGTAACCAGTTCTTCCTTGTTTTCTACAGTTTGAAAGAATTGACAGAGGTAACCTTCTCTTTCTCCTACCTTTTCTTTACCAGTCACTTTTACTGTCCCAACCCCAAAAGCTTTACCTTTTCTCCTACATTAAGGTCTATTTGCTCAAAAAGATAGCTGTACATAGGATTTACTATAAGAATACTTAGAGGAACTCCAATAAGCTCTCCAAAACCAAAGACCTTTTCATAGTTAAGTTCTTCCTCCTTTAACAAAGACTTTGTAGTAAAAGCTATCTCAACAAGACCCTCTTTTCCCTGATCCGTAATCAAAATTTTACCTCCTGGAAGCTTGTAGTATAATTTTATAAAAAACTTCCAGGAGGTGACAAATGCTATATTTAGTAGTAAATATTTTACTACAATACTCCCTAAATAAAAAGGCCGCCCAGAATAGGTGGGCAGAATGATTACAGATCAGGTTCCATCTGAACCATGTGGGATATAAAGAGGATAGCTGTGCACGGTAAATAGATGTCAAAATTTATTTACCTTTACTCGTGGCGAATATATTATATTCGTGAACTACTCATTTCGTTTTTCTCAATTCATTTTGCCGACTTTTTCTACATGCACCCATAAAGTTACCTCCTACTAGTTTTTAAGATACTACTTCGTATAGAGTTTTGATAAGACAATTCGGGGGCTTTTATTTTTTGTTCTTTTATGATATCTTAGGGGAAGACAAACTAAAACCTAAACTTAATATTAGAGGTGGAGAGAGTATGAGTAGAAGTAATGATATGGATAGAAGCTATTCTCCTCCCCTAGACGGGGGGGGGGGGGTAATAGAAAATCTAAAAATGAAATTAGAAAGTCTAAGACCTGGAGACCACATTTGTTGGATTTATGAAAATGATGAGGATTTCGATTCCCTAATAGTATTCATTATAACTCAAGGCATTGAAAAAGGTGAGAGGGTAATCTACATTGATAAAAGAGAAAAGATAGAACGAGTAAAAAGGCTATTAACTGAAAGGATAACTTTAGAAGAATTTGTAAAAAAAGGTCAGATTCTATTCCTACCTCCAGAGGAAGTCTATTTAAAGTTTGGAGTCTTTGAATCTAATAGAGTTATCGAGTTCTTTGAAAGGGAAGTAGAAAATAGTCTATTTAAAGAGTATCCATGTCTTAGAGTTATTGGAAGTATGGATTGGGTAATAGAAAAATCAGTCCTAATTGAGGCTTTAAAAGATTATGAGATGAAAATAAATAGGTTTTCTTTTTTAAATAGAATCCTCGGGATATGTCTATACGATAAGAGATTATTTAGTTCAGATGTTTTATTATTTGCCTTTCAGAGTCACCCCAAGGTAATAATAGAAAAAGATGTCTATGAAAACTTCTACTACATTCCTCCAGAAGAGCTTTTAAAAGAGAGAGAAGAAGCTACCCTAAAAAGATGGATAGAGAATCTAAAGAATGAAAGAAGATTAAAAGAAGAGATAGAAGAATCACAGAATCTCTATAAGACTATATTTGAAGATACAGGTACCGCAACAGTAATAATAGAGGAAGATACTACCATATCACTGGTAAATAGAGAATTTGAAAAACTTACTGGATATACAAAAGAAGAGATAGAGGGTAAGATGAGCTGGCAGCAATTTGTTGCTGGCAAAGAAGACCTTGAAAAAATGAGAGAGTATCATAGACTAAGAAGAGTAGAATCTCAGTTAGCTCCACGCCATTATGAGTTTAAACTATCTGATAGAAGCGGTAATATAAAGGATATATGGCTAACAATAGATATGATTCCAGGGACAAAAAGGAGTATAGCATCTCTTTTAGATATAACAGAGCTAAAGAAGACAAATAGACTTTTAAGGATGCTATATGAAACCAATCAGGCAATGATAAGAACTAAGACTGAAGAGGAGTTAAGAGATAGCGTGCTGAAGATAATAAATAAGTATGGAGGCTACAAAGAATCTTCAATAGGAACCCCCGAAAGGCAGGATGAGAATTTTATTTCCATTCCTTTGGATTCTAAAGATGCTTCCATTGGGGCACTAAATATCTACCAGGAGCCTAACCTTAGTGAGGCTGAAAAGAATATATTAAAAGAACTCGTTCAAGATTTGAAATATGGGATCAGTTCTCTAAGACTTGAGAAGATAAATAGAGAGCTGAATGAGGCATTGAGAATCTCAGAAGAAAAATACAGGACTATCTTTAAAAATGCACCCATTGCACTTTTAGAGGAAGACTTTTTCGAAATAAAGAAATATCTAGATAGACTAAAGGCTTCAGGAATAGATGATTTAGAAGCTTTCTTTGATGCCAATCCAGAAGAACTAAAGAGGTGTATTAGCTTAATAAGAGTAATAGATGTAAATAATGAGGCTATGGCAGTAGCTAAAGCAAGAGAGGAGAAGGAAGTAATAGACAATATTTGCGAATTTACCCCAGAGGGAACATTTATTGAATTTAAGAAAGTGGTAATTGATATGTATAGAGGGATAAACCAAGGGGAGTTTGAAAGTATAGGCTATAATCTTTTAGGTGAAGAACTAGATTTATACATAAAATGGTTTATCCTTCCAAAACGTAAAAAGACCTTGGAGAGAATAATAACTGCTGTAATAGATATAACAGAGAGAAAATTACTAGAGAGAAAGTTAAGAGAAAGCCTAGACGTCCTTAGAAAATCATTCAATGAGACAGTAGAGGTATTATCATCTGTAGTAGAGATGAAAGACCCATATACAGCAGGACATCAGAGGAGGGTGTCGGAGTTAGCCTGCAGGATAGGAGAGAAGATGAATTTAGATGAAGATACTATAGACACTATAAGAATAGCAGGGCTTTTACACGATATAGGTAAGATAAGTGTTCCAGGGGAGATGTTGAACAAACCTGGCAAGTTATCTAAATTGGAGTTTAATATAGTTAAGTTACATCCCCAACTTGGATATAGCATTATAAAGGATGTAGATTTCTTATCTAATGTAGCTCTAGTAGTCTTACAGCATCAAGAGAGGTTAGATGGCTCAGGATATCCAGGAGGTTTAAAAGATGGAGAGATATTGCTTGAGGCAAAAATTTTAGCAGTAGCTGATGTAGTTGAAGCAATGATATCACATAGACCATATAGACCAGCACATACCTTAGAAGAAGCCCTAGATGAGATAAGAAAGAATAAGGGTAAGCTTTATGACCCAGAAGTAGTAGATGCCTGTATAGAGGTCTTTGAGGAAGGGTTCAAATTTTCAGAGTAAGGAGTGAATCCAATAAAATCTTATTAGAAGTTTCTAATCTTCTTTGATGAGTTTTTGAATTAAAACAACTAGGGCTCTCCCTTAAGGGAGAGCCCTAAAGAGCAACTGTACTTTTACTCTACGCCTTCAAATTGGTGGTCTACATCAATACCATCTGGATCTGTATGCCCACCGTTAGGAAGGTTCTCGTCTTCTGCCTCAGTAGCTGATTCCGTGGGTTCATTTACCTCCGAAGCTTCTATTGCTTCATTAGCTTTACTGAACTTTTCATCATCTGCGATTGTAGTCTGGTTCTGTCCTGTAGTGTTATTTGTATATTGTGGATTAGTAGAGGTTAGCAGTCCATTGCCATAAGATATTCCCCCTAGTAAAGCTAAGACAAATAACCCTAAGACGATAAGTAAAACGATACGCTTCATAGTCTTTCGCCTCCTTTCATAATAAATTTATGGATATATTATAGGTAGCAAAAATGAAATTAATATGAAGTTAGAAGGGTTAATTTATCCTGGGGAATTGAATTTCTACAGTAGTTCCTTCGCCTAGGTTACTCTTAACTTGTATTGTCCCATGATGAGTATTAACAATAGCTTTGACTATAGAAAGTCCTAATCCACTTCCAACTATTTTATGAGAGCGCGCCTTATCAGCGCGATAAAATCTCTCGAAGATATGCGGCAAATCTTGAGGTGAGATACCAATCCCGGTATCAGAAATAGTAAGGAGAATTGTCTTTGGCAATAAATTTATTCTTACTTCAACTTTCCCTTTATCTTTATTATAATCAATAGCATTCTTCAATAGATTAAAGAGGAGCTGTTGAATCCTATCTTTATCACCCAATATTATTACCTTTTCAGGTATAGAAGCTCTTAATGTTATATTTTTCTTTTCTGCATAAGGTCTCATTTTTTCTATACTTCTTTCTACTAAATGTGAGAATAGAATTTCTGATAGATTGATTTTATTCTCTCTCATATCTATATGAGAGAGAGATAAGAGATTTTCAGTCATTCTAGTCATTCTGTCTATCTCTTCTAAATTACTCATAATCAATGAATTAATGTCTTCCTTACTGAGTTCTGGCTCTCTTAATGCTACCTCTAACTCTGTTTTCATAATAGCCAGAGGAGTACGAAGTTCATGGGCAGCATCTGAAGTAAATTGTCTCTCCCTTTCCATAGCTTTTCTAATGGGTCTTAAGGTAATTCCAGAGAGTATAAAGCTTATTATCCCAATAACTAAGATTGCAGATCCATTTATAGTGATAAGAAGTATTTTAAGCCGAGTTGTATTCTTTTCTATAATAAACTGCTGTTCCTCATCAGTAAAGTTACCCTCAATATCTTCTCCTATTGACCTCGAATAGTTATAATATAAGGCAATGCTAAAAGAAAAAAGGAGCAGGACAGTTATAATAAGGTAAAAGAGAGTAAGTTTTATCCTAGCACGTTCAAAGACATTAGCCTTTAAGCCGATAACCCATTCCTCTAATTGTCTCAAGTATTTTATTCCCATTCTTTGCATCTATCTTTTTCCTTAAGTTTTTAATGTGGACATCTACTACATTACTGAAAGAGTCAAAGTCATAATCCCATATATGTGCCAATATCTGTTCCCTACTTATTATCTGATTTACATTTCTCATAAGATATTCTAAAAGGGCAAACTCTTTACTTGTAAGAAATATCTCCTTATCACCCCTAAATACCCTTCTTGATGAGGTATCAAGCATTAAATCTTTTATTCTTAATATCTCAGGAACAAGCTGTCTAGGTCTACGTAAAAGAGCTCTTATCCTAGCAAGTAACTCCTCAAAAGAGAATGGTTTAATGAGATAGTCATCCGCCCCACTATCTAATCCTAAAATTTTATCTTCTGTCTTGTCTCTTGCTGTAAGCATTAAAATAGGAATAGTAATATTCTGCTCTCTTACTTCCTTACAGAGAGTAATTCCATCCTTTTTGGGAAGCATTAAGTCAAGGATAACTAGGTCATAATCTTCATAACCTGTCTCTATACGATATTGCGCCTCTTCTCCATCAAAGACACAATCTACAGCATATCCTTCCCTTTCTAATCCCTTCTTAATCGCCAGTGCTAGCTTTTCTTCGTCTTCTACTATTAAAATCCGCATAGTATAATTATATCCTAATCTGAAATTATTTACTTTCTATTACCCCCTTCATAGGTATAAAATAGACACCCATATCTCTCCTTGAATGGACCTTCCCATCTTTATCTTTTGTATAAATATATAGAAATTGTCCTTTTTTAAAAGGTTGTCCTATAGGAACAATTAATCTTCCCTTAGGCTTTAGTTGTTTAAGAAGCTCAGGAGAAACATAGGGTGTTGCGCAGGTAATAATTATAATATCAAATCCACCTTTAACCTCTTTCCAACCATAATATCCATCTCCGACTCTCGTATGAACATTTTTATAACTAAGAGGCTTAAATATTTTAGAAACAGCCTCTCCAAGAGGTTTTATTATCTCAATGGAATATACCTCTTTACAGATCCTTGAAAAAATAGCTATCTGATATCCACTACCTGTTCCTATCTCTAATACTACATCTTCAGGTTTTGGCTGTGCTAACTGAGTCATATATGCCTGCCCTAAATAATCACTCAAAACTGAACCATATCCTATATCCCAATGCTTTGCTGGTATTTCATAAGCATTATTTCCAAAAAAATTCTTGTATTGATAATTATATTGGAAATATTCCCGTGGCACCTCTCTAAAGGCTTTTAAAACTAAAGGATCTGCATTTCCAAATTTCCTTCTAAGATATTTTTCTATCTCTACTAAGGCTTTCTCTTTTTGTTTCTGAATCTTTTCAAAATCCGACTGTGGGAGGTTAACTTCTCTCCCACTCTCTTTCATTGCTTTTAAAAAAGACCCATAGTCCCAGGTCTCTATCGCTAAGGATTCTAAACTAAAAACGCCTAAGAATAACAAAAATAAGATACCTGATACTAAAACTCTTAACTTCATTCATTCCTCCTTAATTGATAAGACATTTCTATCAGGGAAAGATATAATAACTAAAGAATAAAGGAAAATAGATAATATAAGTATTAATCTATACCCATAGAAAATAGCCAAAATGTTAGCCAATGGCGTAGCAATAATGGAAAAAGCTCCATTAATACTTAAAGCCCATGGCAAAAGATGGCTTTTATCCTCTTTAAAAGAGGAAAGACCTAAAGGAAAAGGGAATCCCATAAAGAAGGCTAATGGTGATATCAAAAGGATTATAAAAGTAAATTTTAAAATAGGGAAAAAGTCAATTAAATTAATAAGAATCTTATCTAGAAAGATGGTATAAAAGAGAAGTAGAAAAATTATGAAACTTATGGCTATATTTATTCCTTTTCTGGGGTTTCTTACATATTTTTGAGAATAGTAACTTCCAAATCCAGAAAAAAGGAGCATGGACGCTAGAACTATTGCAAAAGATGAGGTATAATTGTTTAAAACCAAAGAAAATTTTTCAATAAATAAGATTTCAATAAACATAAACACCAATCCAAGGCTTAAAAAGTATAATATTTCATTTAATAATAACCTCTTTATTTTTAAAGTTCTAATTTCTCTTACTAAAGGCAAAAGTAAAATAAAAAGGGCAAATATAATAGATTGAATAATTACACCAAAGTTAACTAAAAAACCTATCTCTTCTCTTGGTAAAAGAGCAATCAATTTAAATATCCTTCTTAATTCTTTGAAATTAATAGCTGAGAAGAAATTTGGTTTATCAAAGGAAGAAGGGTCAATATTAAATAAATCAGAAAAAGAAAAGAATTTACTTTTAGAAAATATCACCTTCTGAACATCTTCCATTAGAGAATCCTGAGGAGAAGAGGAACTCTTATTGTTCTGAGGGAAAATTGGAGGAAGATCGTTCCATATGTTAGTAACATTCTGAGGATTAATACCCGGATAATAAGATGCATCAAAAGAACGAATATAACAAAAATCTTTAAGCTTCTGTATCTCTCTGCTACTGAATGGGGACATTGAGATTAATATACGAGCATTCCAAGAAGATCTATATATTAAGATATGATTTTCTGGAGTTTTTATATTTAATGATTTCAAAATCTCCATTGCAGTTTTTACAATCTTAAGGGCATATACGGTAGATTCACTGATAGAAACTGGAATGGATAAAATACCATCTTTCTTCAAATGGACTAAAAATAGCGATAAAGCTTCCTTAGTAAAGGAATACTTATTAACATTATTTTGATTTAGAAAATCCGTAGAAATATCTATGATATCAAAGTATTCCTGAGTTCTTTCTAAAAATGAAATAGGCGACTCTTTATTTATCTTCACCTTCTTATTTTTATTTATACCATTAATTCTTTTCAGGTAAGAATTTATGATATCATCAGACTCTAACACAATAATTGAAGAAGTTTCTGAATTTAAGACCTCTTTAATTCTAAATCCTCCATGACTGCCAATTAGAAGGACTGATGGATCTTTCTTCAAAATATATGGGAATAAGTCTAAAGACGCCTTAATGTATGAAGGATCGAAGAGACTTTCTCTGAGTAATGTAGTTACTCTATTCCCATCTTTATAGAGACCATATCCTATTGGATATTCCTTAACATTAAGAATACTATAATTATTTGAAAGTTCCGTATCAAGTCTTTCTGTATAATTATCTAATATTAGATAATATCCCTGAGGAGATTTAACTTCAGCAACAATTTTATTATTTTCCACATGTAATGGAGCATAAATAGCTTTATATTCACAAAAATCAGCTCTATTAAACAATATTATCCAAAGTTCTGATGAGACAAAAAGAATTAGACTCAATATATATAATAACTTCCTATGTTTATTAATAAAAATTTTAATGTTTAAAAAAGAAATTAACAGTAAAAATGGTAAAATAGCACTTAAAAGATAAAACGGATGAACAAAATACATAAATAGTAAGATTAAAAGAGAACCAATACTTGCCCCAATTAAGTCAAAGGTATATATCTTATTAGTACTCCTTTGAAGGACAAGATAGTTTATTCCAATATAAATTCCTACTAGTACAAAGATGGGAAATATGGAAAGATAATATTCCCCAATATTAATCACTTGAGTAAGCCATAAGTCTTCGTTTTGCAATTCTAAGGGGTTGAATAAATTTATAGAGATAAGGTAAAAGGACAAAGGAAAGAGTATCATAAGGAAAAATGGGATTAGAAATAGAACCTCCTTATAAGATTTTAAAAAGAAATCTTTAAATAAGTATAAAAGGATACCTCCTAAGGAATAACCAACCATTGTGATAGATACAATTAGATATCCATACTCCTCCCATTTAGAAATGGCAAAAAACCTATTTAAAAAGGTTTCAAAATAAATAGAGGAAGCAGACGTCAGAAAAATAGAAATAAGATAAAATCTATCAAGTCTTCTGTTTAGGTCTGTCATAGTCTTCATGACTTGTTTTCTCCCTCTTTATATTTTATATAGCCAGTGTTAGTCCCATTTATCCTTCGTCTTCTACTATTAAAATCCGCATAGTATAATTATATTCTATTGAAGATGAAGAATAAATGAAATTGGAGGAAGGATTAAAAATGAATAAGATATTCAATAGATTTGTAATTATTGGGATATTGATTTTACTAGTATTTACTATTGGAATTAAGGTTTATGATGAGATATCTACCCTAAATATAAAAGATTGGAATTATTGTCAACTCAAAAAGATAGATAAAACAAAACAGGCATTCTCTTTTATTGTATTTGGTGATAATAAGAATTCAGGGAAAATCTTTAATGACCTTATAAAAAGGCTAAATACAGAAGATGTACTATTTTGTATAGATAACGGAGACCTGGTCTTTGTCGGAAGGGAAGAGAATTTTGAACTTTTTATAAAACAGGCAAAAAGATTAAATAAGCCCCTCTTAACTGTTATAGGAAATCATGAGATAATTTGGGGTGGTAGGGCAAACTATTACAAAATCTTTGGACCATTTTACTATTCTTTTACAATAGGAAACTGCTATTTTATTGTGTTAGACGATGCTAATGGCAGGAACTTAGACCCTTGGCAGATGGATTGGCTAAAGAGTGAATTAGAAAAGAGTTATAAGTATAAATATAAATTCGTATTTATGCATATCCCATTATTCGTTCCAGAGAAGAAATTAAAGAAAAGTGATACCCTGAGAGATTTAAATTGTGCAAGAGAGTTAAATGCTCTCTTTGATAGATACAATGTTACTATGGTCTTTGCCTCTCATATCCATGCATATTACAAGGGAACTTGGGGAAAGACGCCTTATATTATTACAGGAGGAGCTGGCGCAGAATTGATTGGTGCTAATCCTTTACATGACTTCTATCATTATATAAAGGTATCTGTCTCTCCAGATGGTATAAGATATGAGCTTATTAAACTTAAAAGTCCTCCTCTTAGACTAATAGATAGGTGGCTTTATGATGGTTACATATACATTTATCTATTGTTTGGAATTTATTTTTGGGATATCGTACTAGTTCTCGGTTTATTCTATCTTGTATACTATATCGTATTCATAAAAAAGGAATGGCTTACTTGGAATATAAAGAAGAGATAGACTAAGATATAGTGTATAATAAACTAGTACATTAATATCTTAATTGGAGGAGTTTGCTATGTTTACAAAGATTAGAAAGAGAAATGGCAGGATAGTAGAGTTTGATGCTACAAAAATTACGAATGCCATCGCTAAGGCAGGGATGGCTACTGGAGAATTTAGTAGAGAAATAGCTGAAAAGCTAACCCTTAAAGTCTTAAGCCTGGCTCAAGAGGTTATTAAGAATGAAATACCAAGTGTGGAGGAGATTCAAGATGTCGTTGAAGAAGTTTTGCTCTCTTCACCTTACCGTAAGACCGCAAAGGCTTATATCATATACAGAGACCAGCATGCAAAGATTAGAGAGATAACTACCAAAGCCAATGTAGACCTTGTTGATCAGTATCTAGAAAAGATAGACTGGCAAGTGAACGAGAATAGTAATATGACATTCTCCTTACAGGGCTTGAATAACTATATATCTTCAGAGATTAGTAAAATCTACTGGCTAAATAAAATCTACCCCCCAGAGGTAAAAGAGGCACATATAAATGGAGATTTTCATATCCATGATTTGAATAGTCTTTCAGTCTATTGTGTCGGTTGGGACCTATTGGACCTCCTTATGGAAGGTTTTAGAGGCGTCTCTGGAAAGGCAGAGACGAAACCTGCAAAACATTTTAGAAGTGCTTTAGGTCAGATTGTTAACTTTTTCTATACACTTCAAGGAGAAGCAGCAGGTGCGCAGGCTTTTTCTAACTTCGATACGCTTTTGGCGCCTTTTGTTAGGTATGATAACTTGAGTTATAAAGAGGTTAAGCAAGCTTTACAGGAGTTTGTATTTAATGTAAATGTACCAACAAGGGTAGGGTTTCAAACCCCATTCTCGAATTGTACTCTAGACTTAAAGGTGCCTGATTTTATAAAAGACCAACCGGTTATAATTGGTGGGGAGCCCAAAGATGTTACATATAAAGATTTTCAAGAAGAGATGGATATAATAAATAGGGCATTCCTAGAGGTAATGATAGAGGGAGATGCAAAAGGAAGAGTGTTCACTTTCCCCATTCCAACTTATAACATCACTAAAGACTTTGACTGGAATAATCCTAATATCAGTCTCCTTTGGGAAGTTACTGCAAAGTATGGAATCCCATATTTTTCTAACTTTATAAATTCAAGTCTAAGTCCAGAAGATGCGAGGTCAATGTGCTTATTTGAAGAAGAAGAAATTTTAGTAAAAGATTCTAAGGGAATAAAGAAAAGAAAAATTAAAGAAGTAGTTCACGATTATGGACCCTTGAAATTCGACCAAGATGGGTGGGTAGAATGCAATTCTTCTAATCTTAGAGTTCTTTCTTTGAATTATGAAACAGGCAAAACAGAATGGACAAAAGTAAAGAATTTCTTAAAAGTCCAAGACAAAACGTTAATTACTATAGAGACAGAAGATGGTAAACAAATAAAAGTGTCAGAGAAGCACTTGGTTCCTATTTTAACTTCCTCAGGTTTAGTCTATAAACTTGCCAAAGATATTAATCCGAATGATTACCTTCTGAGTTTGAAGGGTAGTGAAGTTCTAAATAATAATTATCAAAGAATTGATGATTTAATATTAGACGAAAAGGCTTCCAGGATTTTAGGTTATTTTACTGCAGATGGGAATTACTTATTTGAAGCAAGAAAAAATATAAAAACCTATAAGGAACCGAAAGGACTGCAATTTACTTTTAATGCTGAAACAAAAGAAAATCTCCAAGAACTAAAAGAACTAATAAAAGAAGTTTTCCAAGTAGAGACTAAAGAAAAGAAAGACCCCCGCTATAATTCTTATTATCTGTATATTTACGATGCAATATTAGCAAGAAAATTGTATAATGCAGGATTTAAAAAATATGGTCATCTTCCTGATATTCTCTTTAATTCTCCAAAAACAGTTCTAGAAAGCTTCCTATATTTTTATTTCAAGGGTGATGGTTACGAGAGAGACAAGGAAATTCATATCAATGACAGGGAATTATCCCGTGATTTAGTAATTCTTTATTCTTTGATTGGGAAACCAGTAACTTATACAGAAAGAAAAAATAGCCAGGTAATTCATCTACAGCATAAAATTAGTGAGGTAAAAATAAATGGTCATTTAAATACTCCTACTTTAGCAGAAAGAATCCCAGGATTCTTAGCAAAATCTACTTATTTAGTTCCAGGTTTAAGTAAAAGTAAAATGGTAGGGGTGGCAACTTTAGAAAAATATGAAGCTCAAACTGAACAAACTCTAAAAATAAAAGAGAGTGATTATTATATTGTAAGAGTTAAGAATGTTATGAAAGAACTTTTCCTCTCCCCTCTTAATTTCTATGATTTTGAATTGGAAAATAATCATCTATTTGTTCATTCTTTAGGGACAATTACCCATAACTGTTGTCGGCTTAGATTGGATACAAAATTATTAGCAAGACGTGGGGGAGGTTTGTTTGGTTCTAGCCCTCTTACTGGTTCTATAGGTGTAGTAACAATAAATATGCCTAGACTCGGATACCTTTCTAAAGACGAAGATGAATTTATAGAAAGGCTTGAAAGATTGATGGTCTTAGCTAAACAAAGCCTTGAAATTAAGAGAAAAGTTCTAGAAAGATTTACAGAGAGAGACCTTTATCCATACTCCAAGTATTATCTTAGAGAGATAAAGAGACGTTTTGGAGAATATTGGAAAAATCACTTCTCTACTATTGGTCTTGTTGGAATGAATGAGGCATGTCTAAATCTATTTGGAAAAGACATCGCTAGTAGAGAAGGACAGAAATTTACTCTTAAAGTATTAAATTTTATGAGAAATAAATTAATAGAATTTCAAGAAGCGACAGATAATAACTATAACCTTGAGGCTACTCCTGCAGAATCAACATCTTATAGGCTTGCTAGGATAGATAAAGAGAAGTATCCAGAGATAATATGTGCAAATGAAGAAGAGTATAGAAAGGGCGCTTCTCCGTTTTATACAAATTCTACACAGCTACCCGTTAACTTTACAGATGATATATTTGAAGCATTAGACCTTCAGGACGATATTCAGACTATGTATACTGGAGGGACAGTCTTCCATATATTTGTAGGAGAAACACTCGGAGACCCAGAAAGTATAAAAACCCTCATAAAGAAGATATGTCAGAACTATCGTTTACCTTATCTTACCATCACTCCAACCTTTAGTGTATGCCCAAGCCATGGTTATATAGCTGGAGAATACTATTCCTGTCCGCAATGTGGGGCTCAGACAGAGGTTTATTCCCGTGTAGTTGGCTATCTACGTCCAGTAAGTCAGTGGAATAGAGGTAAGCAGGAAGAATTCAAAATTAGAAAGACCTTTAAGATTAAGTAAGGAGGAAGATATGGGAATCAAGTCAGATACTTGGATTAGAAAGATGGCAGAAGAGTATAAAATGATAGAGCCTTTTTGCCCAAGCCTAGTATCTAATGGTAAGATATCGTATGGTTTATCTTCTTATGGATATGATGTAAGAATTGATAATAAATTTAAAATCTTCACTAATATAAATAGCACTATAGTTGACCCTAAAAATTTTGATAGCAGGTCCTTTGTTGACCTTACCTCTAATGTGTGTATAATACCACCAAATTCTTTTGCCCTTGGCAAGTCAGTAGAATACTTCAGAATTCCAAGGAACGTTATTGTCTTATGCATAGGAAAATCTACATATGCTAGATGTGGTATTATTGTCAATGTAACTCCTTTAGAACCTTGTTGGGAAGGCTACATTACCTTAGAGATTTCCAATACGACACCTCTACCAGCTAAGATCTATGCGCATGAAGGTATATCGCAACTTGTATTTTTTGAGACAGACGAGATTTGTCAGATTTCTTATGCAGATAGGAAAGGTAAGTATAATAAGCAGGAAGATTTGACCCTCCCTAGGGTATAATTAGTGCTTATTGGTGGTTTTCAGAAATTTTCATTAATAGATTATCCCAAGAATATCTCAGCTGTTATGTTTACCTTTGGTTGCAATTTTAGATGTCCTTACTGCCATAATCCAGAACTTGTAGACCCAATATTACTGAACGGACCATTAGAAGAAGGATTTATATTAGACTTCTTAGAAAGTCGTAAGAATAAACTTGATGGAATTGTTATAACTGGTGGAGAGCCTACATTACAGGATGACCTAGTAGACTTTATTTTTAAGATAAAAGATATGGGTTTCTTAGTAAAACTTGATACCAATGGTAGTTATCCAGATATAATAGACAATTTGATCAGGAACAATCTTGTAGATTATATAGCTATGGATATAAAGGCTCCTTTTGAAAGATACAGAGAGATTACTAACGTTGATGTAGATCTGGCTAAGATTAAAGAAAGTATAGAGCTAATTATGAATTCTAATATAGATTATGAATTCAGAACTACTGTAGTAAAATCTCAGCTTATGATGGAAGATATTGTTAGTATAGCTAAGATTATAGAAGAGGCACGGCTGTTTGTTATCCAGAGATTTGTCCCTACAAAGGTCTTAAACCCTGAATTTATAAATGAGACCACTTATTCAAAGGAGGAGCTAGATAACTTAAGAGTAGACTTGTTAAAATTAGTAAAAAATTGTATAGTAAGATAGGTGGTGTTTTTATTGAGAAAGAGTGTATTATTTATCTGTACCCATAATTCTAGTAGGTCTCAGATGGCTGAGGGTTTCATTAGAGCATTATACAGTGATAAGTATAAAGCCTACAGTGCAGGGACAGAACCATCTAGTGTAAATCTATATGCTATAAGGGTGATGAAAGAGATAGGAATTGATATCTCTTCCCAGAGGTCAAAAAGTATAAACGAATTTCGTGGTCAGATATCTGATTATGTAGTTACTGTCTGTGATAATGCTAGAGAGACTTGCCCATTCTTTCCAGGAAAGAAGGTAATTCATAAATCGTTTCAAGACCCAGCTAGTGTTAAAGGTCAAGAGGAAGAAAAGTTAGCTGTCTTTAGAAGAGTAAGGGATGAAATTAGACACTGGATTATGGAGACATTTGGTAAAGATGTCATGTAAAAGGTGGTGATGATATGGTAAAGGCGCAGATTATGGATAAAGAAGGTATAAGAAGGGCCATTTTAAGGATAACACATGAGATATTAGAACATAATAAGGATATAAAGAGTATCGTCCTTGTTGGTATAAGAACAAGAGGAGTATACCTTGCTCAAAGGATAGCTGAAAACATAAAGTCTATAGAAGGAGTTGATATTCCTGTCCAATTCCTAGATGTCACTCCATATAGAGATGATGTCACAAGGGAACTACCAAAACAGAACCTTCATCTTGATGTTGAGGGTAGAAACGTCATTATAGTGGATGATGTCCTCTATACTGGAAGAACAATTAGGGCAGCCATGGATGCTTTGATAGACTATGGAAGACCTGCCACAATTCAGCTAGCTGTACTCATAGACAGAGGTCATAGAGAACTCCCTATAAGACCTGACTATGTAGGGAAAAATACACCTACATCTAAAAGAGAGCAGGTAGCTGTACATCTAGAAGAAGTAGACTCTAAAGATGAAGTATTGATAGTAGAGTAGGGACATATTGTCCCTACTCTTGTGGATTTATTAGAATCTTTACCCCTTCTCCTCTTTTCATAATTTCTGTACCGTCTTTTAACTGTCTAATGGGAAATTCATGAGTGACTAGCTTTTCTACAGGAACATTACCGCTTTCTAGTATTGCTACTGTTTGAGGGAAACTAAACCAGGATATATAAGAACCGAGTACTTTTAATTCGTATCTAGGGACGAGTATCTGTTTAATCTGGGGGTGAGCATTCTCATTCATTCCAAAAAGAATGACTGTTCCTCCTCTTCTTACAAGATTAATGGCGGTTTCAAACTGGCTCCCAACAGCATCTATTACTATATCTGCCCCTAATTCAGTTAGGTCTAATACAGCCTCTCTTACATCTACTTCTTTCGGATTTAGGACTATACTAGCTCCGAGCTCTTTTGCTATCTTTGCCCTAAAAGGTGTCGGCTCTAATACGATGATCTTACCTGCCCCTTGAGCCTTTAACATTAATAGAAATAAGAGCCCCATAGGACCTGCTCCTATTAAGACTACATTGTCCCCAGTTTGCAGGTTTAACTTTCTTACCGCATTTACTACACAGGAGAGTGGTTCAGCTAATGCAGCCCTTTTGACAGGTACATCTTTTGAAATTTTATAGAGCGCTTTACTGGGAGCTACATTATATTGAGCAAAACCTCCATCTAGGTATATACCCAATGTAGTAAAGTTTTCGCACATATTTGGAAGTCCTCTCCTACAGTATCGGCAGATGCCACAGGTAAGATTTGGGTCTATTACTACTCTATCTCCAATATCTACATTGGTTACAGCCTCTCCTTTTTCTTGGACTATCCCTACATATTCATGCCCTAAGATAGCTCCAGGCGTAGCAGGATGTCCTGGGGGTACCTCTAAAATATGAATATCTGTCCCACATATTCCTGCCCTCTCTACTTTTATTAAGACTTCATCTGGTTTTGTAAGCTTTGGCTCTGGGACTTCTTTTATACTTAATTTCCCCTCACCTTCAAACACTCCTGCAAACATTATCTCCTCCTAAAACCCAATCTTGGGCAAACCATATACAGATTTCCAGCCTTCGGTCTCAGGCTCTTTAAGATATGGTTCCATCTCTTTAGTTGACCTTAATGTTACTTCCTCTAGAGGAGGTACCTTCCCTGGAGGGAAGACTTTTAGAATCTGGTCTATAACAAGTGTAAGGTAATTTAAGATGGCAGTCACAGGTCTTTTTGCCTTTCTTGCATCTCCAGCACTAGCTCTACCTACTACCCCTTCGGGCTGTGCAAAGATTTCTATAGGTGCATGCCCTTCTCCTTCAGACCATCTGTGTGGTCTATGGAATGGCTCTACAGATTTGTCAAAGTGCCCATCTGGTAGATAACTCTGTCCTTTACCAACTGTATCTTCAGCTAGACTCATATCTACCATACCTTTGGGAAACATAAGTAATGCTAGAGATGTTTCTGACTCGTCTGCATGGACAAATGGAGTTTCTACAATATCAGGTTTACCCTTTGGATAGAAGAATTCTCTTACTGCTCTATGCCAATCTAAGACTTGGAATATTCCAGGAAGTTGGTATCTATACATAAATTCATGTAGTGCAGACTCTAAAACCCAGAGTTGTCCATGATTATTTATAAAGATCTGCTTTCTAAATCCATCATTCCATAGACCTAACATTACATTCACTAAGAGTTCCTTTACCACATCTTGAGGTATATTTATCGTCCCAGCCATCCCTACATGATGATAAGGATGAGCTCCATAATTAAGTGGGGACCACACTAAATTGATTGGACGACCTTGTTTAGCAGTATATCTCCTTACTGCTTCAATGATCTGTGTTACAACTAAGGTATCCATTCCAGAATTCATATGTCTCCCATGTTTTTCGGTAGAACCTAGTGGGATTAATACTATGTCATTTTTTCTTCTATTTTCTACTACCTGCTGTCTTACTGTTGTCTGGATGTAACTTCCTGGTTTTCCCAGTTCAGATGGAGAAGGAACTTCATACTCTTTTAAGATAGCATCTATCTCTTCTTCAGAGGCATCCCATATCTTTTTCTTTAATCTTCCTACCTCTGTGTTTTCAAAAACTATACCAGGATTATCAGTGGTCAACCAAAATTCATTTTGCATATTTTCACTCCTTTCTACATTCTCACCATAACTTTTCCGTCTTCTCTACGGGTTGTTTTTTCTATAGCTTTTACTGCATCATCAAGAGAAAACCTAGATGTTATGATTTGAGTCATATCAATTCTTCCAGATGCCATAAGTCTTATGGCATTCTGAAATGTCCCATACCCTGAATGACCTTGAGCTCCAAAAATTTGACTGGCATGTGTCTGAAAATTCTCTAGATAGACTGGAACCCTCTCTGCAGCTCTTCCTATCTGGACAATCTTGCCACCAATGGCTAGTGCTTTTTCCATTTCAGGTATGGTCTTTGTAGGTGCACCTGCTGCTTCAACAAAGAGGTCTACTCCAAATCCTTTGGTTATATCCATAATAACATCAGATGGCTTTACTTCTACAGGGTTATATACGTATTCTGCACCTACAAGTTTTGCTAGCTCTCGTCTTTTACTTGAGATTTCAAATGCTATTATCTTTGATGCACCAGCAGCTTTTGCCAATGATATAGAGGCTAATCCAATTGGTCCAGCTCCAAATACTACTACATATCCTCCAGGATTAAAACCCCTTGCCCTTACAAACATTCCATTATAAGCTACACTTGTAGGCTCAAGTAATGCTCCAGCCTCAAATGCCTTTTCTCTATCACCGTATCTATCTGCAATCTCATCTATCTTCCAGCAGTACTTTGCACCTATGATTATGTATTCTG
>Ga0315282_10004433_pt1 | contig 24490 bp, 18 predicted proteins | sample YL17G07_20_MG_FD_203693 | JGI IMG/M metagenome (GOLD analysis project Ga0315282, IMG submission 203693) | Sediment microbial communities from Yellowstone Lake, YNP, Wyoming, USA - YL17G07_20 | ecosystem: Environmental > Aquatic > Freshwater > Lake > Sediment | place: USA: Wyoming | collected... | reverse complement strand
CGGTATTTTTCAAAATGAGATTTTGAGGGAAAAAATGGGGTGTGATTGAGGAAAACCTCAGTAAAACAAAGAATCCCCACCGATCTTCGTCGATGAGGATTCTTCTTTAGAACGTGTAGCGGGGGCCGACTACTTACGGCAGTTGCAACCTTGGAAAGGGCATTTGAAATGGATCTGGATTAGCGATGAAAGCAGGGAGCTTGCTGCCAGTTGTATCGGCATTTGGCTCGTTCATCAAAAGAACCATGACTTATTACCGGCAGGTAGATCAGATCATCCAAGAACTCTGCCATTTGCCTTTCAGTGTGAACTGCATTAGCTTTGGAAGGTCAATTCTTACCAGGTATTTCCTATGTCTGGAGGTAACATGAATAGATCTCGCACATTACTCAGAGCAGTTTTTCCGGCCTTGTTACTACTTCTGTGCCTGCCCGCCTTTGGCCAACTTGCGACAAAAAAGGCGATCACACTTGAACTAGCAAAGAAAATCGCGGCTGCAGCGGAAGCTGAAGCCAAGAAGAACAACTGGACGGTTGTTGTATCCGTCGTTGATGATGGGGCAAACCTTGTCTACCTCGGACGAATGGACAATACCCAGATCGGCAGTATTGAGGTGTCAATTCAAAAAGCCCGCACGGCGGTCTGCTTCAAGCGGCCAACGAAAGCATTTGAAGATATGATTGCCGGCGGACGAACTGCTCTATTGAACTTGCCAGGTGCCGTGCCAATCGAGGGAGGGTTGCCGTTGATTGTCGATGGGCAGATAGTGGGCGCAATCGGGATTAGTGGCGCTACATCGCAGCAAGATGGAGTGGTGGCTAAGGCGGGCGCCGATGCTCTGCAAGCACAGTAAGCGATTCCGCCCGCCCGACACAATAAGCTCGATGCATAAACAACAGCCGAACATCCTCCGTTCAAACAATCTTCCACAAAGATGCCAATCGACGTCCGCAAGGATTCGATTGGCATTTCAATTTAGCAAAGCCGACCACAAGTGATCGGCTTTGCTTTTTCGTTGTTCACATTTTCAGCGCAACAGCATCATCTTCTTCCGGGCCGGCTCGGCGCGCAACAGGGGGACGCCCCTTCACCGCTTACGTGCGAGCTACGATGCAACTGTCAAAAACAATGGGGTCAGCATGACGCTGATCCCATTGGTAAGATAGAATGTGAGGCGTGGCCTAGTAATGCATCCCACTCCACCCCTTCAAGACGAGTGTTACGCCAACCAGCATGAGCAAGATAAAGACAAACCGCTTGAAATTGACTTCCGAAATCTTGTGGTAGATCCACACGCCGGTCAATGTTCCCGGCAGAACCGCGGGAATGGTCAGCGCCAACATGGTCCAGTATGGCGTTCCAAAGCGCTCCGGATGTTGATAGGCGTTTGTAGCGATCGCGGCCAGTTGCAAGAAGACGATGAAAGGCTGAACGATCGCGCGCGTTTGGGCCTTGGTAATGTTCCGCAACCCGGTCCACATAACTACAGCCAGCCCAGGAAAAGCGGTGAAGCCACCAATAGCGCCTCCGACCGCTCCAACCGCTGCGCCGGTCGACGGACCGTCATACCCGCGGATGGTAAAACCTGCCGGCTTGAATGTTAGGTAGAGAGAATATATACAGACAAGGATGCCAATAGTTAATGTGAGTACAGGTCCGGGGAGATTATTCAGTATCCACACACCAGCCTGGACGCCCAGAAGACCACCCAGGATTGCAGGCCCAGGACCATACGGAAACCAATCCCGGAACTTCCTAGGCATATCTTTCCGCAACTTAGTGATGGAAGTCAACTGGTTGAGGATTGATAAGCCTTGGAGCATCGGAACTGCCGTAATCGGCGGTATGAGAAGTTGTGACAGATTTCCGATCGAGGAGAATGCGAAACCGGATATACCACAGATCAGGCCGGAGAAAAAAAGAATTACCCAAAGCTCGACAAACGTGTTAAGCGTGAAGCTGGGGGCAGCAGCATGAGTATCCAGCGTAAAGAACAGGACAACTCCAACTGCGATTAGCACGAATGCGAAAATCAGGTTTCCGTAAGAGTTTTTCTCTGGGACTGCCACTGCTTTGGCGTCTGGCAATGTCGCCATTGAGACCCTCCTGAGTGTAATGACTTCATCTGAGTTGCGTCCAAAGTGCGCGTGCATGAGTGAACGCACCGCAACTCGGCAGGAGCCTGTCGGGTTACAGACTCTTCACTCCCTTGGCTGCCCGCTCGGCTTGGCGCTTTTCTGAAGCGGCCTTCTGGCGCTTCATAAGTTCTTTGTGCTGGCCCTTGTCGACATCCAACTCCCAAAGCCAAAGGCGGACGGTGCCGTCTTCGCCGCAGGAAACGAGTGAGCCACCGTTGGGGGAGAAGTCGAGGTATTCGACGGGGCCGGTTTTTGGCGCGACAAAGACGGCGGGGACATTGTTCAGGCCGAGGTCAGCGCGGCGGACGATGCGGATGTGAGGGTCCTTTCCGGCCACGAGCAAAAACTGCCCGTCGTTGGTCCACTCGACGGCCTCGACCTTGAGGTTTGTGTGATTGAACTGCGCCACCTTTTTCCCATCAGCCAGCTGCCAGACACAAACGTAGCCGCCCTTGGCGCTCGCGGCTACCAATCCGGAGTCTTCCCGCACCGACGACACCGTCTGATCGGGCACTCCTACGAGCGAGCGCACAAGGCTTAGATCCGCCACTCGGAGCACATGCACGTGATTTGGGGCGCCACCAGTAAGCACCAGCTGGCCATCGCGCGTAAATGTTATGGAGTTCACCGTGCCAGTCACAGTCGTGGAGCGTAGCAGCTTCAGGTTCGGCATCGCCCATGCCTGAACCACGCCCCCCTTGCCCTTGACAACCTCTTCCTTGCCTGTGACGAGGATCTTGCCGTCAGGTGAGAACGCCATGCCGTCGACGCCGGCATTAAGAAGGATGGTGGCAAGGGGTTTGCCATCGGTGGCGCGCCATAGCCTCAAGGTCTCGTCCTCGCCGGTGGAAACGATGTATTTGCCGTCGGGTGACCAGGCGGCGCGCTCCACTTCGCCATCCGCTTCACGCTCCCAGACTTTGGAGCCATCGTCGACGCGCCACACCATGACACGGTTGTCGTATTTTGAGCCAGAGACAATGAACCTGCCGTCTGGGCTGAACTCGGCGCTTTCGACCGCACCGTCCTGGCCGTTGAGGTCACCGAGGCGCGACCAAAGCAATTGGATCGACGGCAGGCCAGTCTCGGCGGCGACATCGCTTCCGCTTGCAGGGCTACCTGACGTCTGAGCCATAGCAATAGAAGGGATCGACAAAGCAGTGGCAAGCAACAACGGGCCGAGGAATCCCTGAACTGCAAGGACCACGTGCGTCCATCGGTCTGATATACCAGTGCTGTGTGCTGTATAAGGTTTCATAAGACCCTCTATGTAAATAGTGAATGATGGGTTCGTCTGCTTGAGCGCGCAGTTAGTTGAAGAGTTTCATCAGGATCGTCGCCAGAACAATCATGGCGGCACCACCAACGCGGGTTGAAATCTGAGCAAAAGGCATCAACTCCATGCGGTTGGATGCAGTCAGAATGGCGATGTCGCCGGTTCCACCAAGGCCGCTGTGGCAGGCGGTGACGATTGCCGATTCGACGGGGTACATCTTCATCCACAAACCGACGGCAAACCCTGAGAGAACCATACTCAGCACTGTAACGGCACAGATGACGAAGTAGGCTGGTGTCAGCGAATCCATCATCTGGTTCCAGGAGACGAACAAGGTGCCAAGGCCGACCAGGATCCCAAATGTCAGGTTGTTGGTCATGAACTTGTACATTTGGTACGCGCCTAGTTCCATGCTCGCTGGTGTCAGTTTGGTGACCTTGATCAAAGCAGCGCCAATGATCATCAGGATTGGTCCTGGAATCCCAAGAACCGGGGCGAGAACGGCGCCGAGGATAAAGAAACCGCAAGTGATCAACAGCCCGGCACCCATCAGGCTCACGTTGATCGACGCTTCCTGCTGCCTGGCCAGAAGTTCCTTGTCGTCGCCGGTGCGTACCAGGCTACCGTTTCCACTGAACTCGGGACGGCGCTCGCCTAGCCACTTGAGGAAACCACTAGAAAGAATTGCCACCACGTTGCCGATGAGTGCTGCCGGTACCAGGGTCGCCACGATGTCTGCCTGCGGTCTGACGAGAATTTCCGAATAGGCGATGGAGAGCGGCAGGATGCCTTCCCCAATGCCGCCGCCTATGATGGGAATAATGATGTAAAAGAAGGCATATTTCGGGTCGTAGCCAAACATGCTTGCCACCGAGACACCAGCTATCACAGCCCCCAGTGTACCGACCAGAAGCGGGATGAACATCCGTATGAAACCCTGAACCAGGACCTTGTGGTTCATGCCTAGGATGCTGCCAACTACCAGGCAGGCAATGAAAAGGTACTGCAAGTTGGCCGTCATCATGGCCGTGGTAAGTGCCTCGTGTATCTCCGGGTCGAACATCTTGTACCCAAGCAATGCAGATGGAACAAACAGGCAGAGAATCGCGGCGCCGCCAATGTGTTTGAAGACCGGTATCTTGCCGCCAATATCGCCGAGCAGAAAGCCAGCTAGCATCATGACCGCGAGTCCGCCGATCAAGTCATTGGGTAGGCGTTTGTTCAGCACGGCAAAAACCACGATAAGGGAGATCGCCAAATACATGGGCAAGGGGAGTGGCCCAATCCGATAGCTCATGGCTTTGCTGAAGAGGCCACCACGTGCACCCAAGGGTGCGGCTGAACTCAGTCCCATGCTTCTCTGCTCCCTGTTATTGCGTTCATCTCTGCATTTCCAATTTTATCTATTGAACATTATCGCTGTCGTTTCACCAGACGTAAACACAATTCTTTAGTTACCTGGCTTGTATCGTAATTACCGCCGAGATCAGGCGTAACGATTCCGTCTTTTATACAATCCTTGAGTGAATCCATCAGCAACACACTCATGTCACTTAGATCAAGGTGTTCGAGCATCAGTACAAGCGCCCAAAAGGTCGCAATGGGATTTGCGATTCCTTTTCCCGCAATATCTGGAGCAGAACCATGAACGGGTTCGAACATGCTGGGGTATTTCTTTTCCGGGTTAATATTTCCCGAAGGAGAAATACCAATGCTGCCAAGCATTGCTGAACCTAAATCGGTAAGAATATCGCCAAACAGATTACTTGCTACTACTACATCAAACATCTGAGGCTTGAGGATAAACAAACCGGATAATGCGTCAATCAAAATGCTTCTCGCTTCAATGTCTTTATATTCTTCTTTTATCTCGTTGAAGATCTTATCCCAAAATACCATTGAATAATTGAGCGAATTAGATTTTGTCGCGCTTACTACACTTTCTAAATTATTGTGCTTCGCAAATTCGAAAGCATATTTGATAACTCTATGCGTTCCCTTGCGCGAAAACCACGCTTCCTGGACTGCTATTTCTTCGGGGCTGTTTTCATTTTTGTAATAGCCTTTGCCGCAATATTCTCCTTCCGTGTTTTCGCGGATGCAGACAAAATCTATGTCGCTGGGAGAGTTAACAATGAGAGGTGATCTTAAACCGGGCAATAACTTTATTGGTCTGAAATTAATGTATTGATCGAACCCCATTCTAATAGGCAGTAACAATCCACGCAAAGAAATATGGTCGGGCACGCCGGGAAATCCCACTGCGCCCAATAGAATAGCATCACAATTCTCCAGTATTGTGAGACCGTCTTTCGGCATCATTTCGCCGTGCTTTAGATAATATTCACAACTCCATTCGTACTCATCAAGTATGAATTGAATTCCGCCATGAATCTTCTCAACTTCTCTCAAAACAATTTTGGCTTCGTTGACAACTTCAATACCAATTCCGTCACCAGGAATTACCTTCAACTCGATTTTCCTCATGGTTTCTTCACCTCATGATATCAAGTTATCGACACCCGAAATAGCGCCTGATAGAAGACCGCGCGCTCCTTCGTCGCTCGATCTACAACTGGCTCACATGAGTCGTTCCTGCGCGGCCCGAACTACAGCGCCCGGGCTGAACCGATAGGTGGTACGTTGAAGTGCAAGCTCAATTGCACCAAGCGTCGAGATTATGTCCGCCGTAGTCACAGCACCCATATGACCCACTCTGAAGTATTTCTCCTTCACACCTGGTAGGAGCCCTCCGGCAATGATGACACCCGCGTCAAGGACGCCTTTGACAAGAGTTGCATCCACTCCTTCGGGATAGTACAGCGCGCTGAGCGTATTGGCAGACTTGTCGCTACTCACCGGGAGCTGGTGGAGACCGAGCGCTTCCACACCGGCTTTGAACGCTGCAGCCAGCCGCCGATGCCGGGTAAAGCGGGGCTCCATCCCCTCCCGAAGAATCTCCTCCAGGCTTGTATTCAGAGCCCAGATGAGATTCACTGCCGGCGTACCGAAGTAACTTGGTTTGCGCGCTTCGTACGCCTGCATAATAGGGAGCCATTCTGTCCAATCAGCATAGTAGTTCCCCACCGGAGATTTCCGGGCATGGAACTTGGCCATTGCGCGGGGCCCCGCCACAAGCAGCGCCAGCCCTGGCGGAACACCGATCGCCTTTTGCGACGCTGTCAACGCAACGTCGACCCCCCACTCGCGCTGACGCAATTCTTCTCCAGCAATGGAACATACACCGTCGACAACTACCAGTACGTTATACTGCCTCCCGAGCTTTGCCAGGTTTTGGACGTCGGTCTTAACAGCTGTCGAGGTGTCGACGTGGGTGATGGTCATGAGTGCATAGGTACCCGATTGCAGCTCCCGTTCTACGACCTCGAGCGAAGGGACATCACCGACCGCCAGCGCCTTCAGATTTGTCACAACAGCCCCGTAGCGCTGCAGGATTGTCGCATACCGGTCACCGAAATACCCTGAGTTCACCACCAGCGCTTTTTCCCCTGGCTCGATCAGGTTTGCTGCCACAGTGTCCATCGCCAGCGTCCCCGACCCGGCCAGAACAAATGGTTGCCCATCTGGACACATGAACACATCGCGCAGCCGCTCAAGCACCTTTCCAAACACCTCTATGAAATTCCCTGCAACATGGCTGGTGGTCGGCAAACCCATCGCCTGCAGAACGGCCGGGGTGAATTCAATGGGGCCTGGTATCATAAGAAGTTTCCGGTCCTTCATGGCGATTCCTTTCTGGAGAGATGAAACAGTCTTGAACGTCAGAACAATCCTGGGACAATCCAATACACGAGGATAAGGCCTGTAATTCCCACGACGGTTCCGTAAATCAAGAGCGGAAGTACATGCCTCCTGATGAGGAGGCCTTCGACGCCGCTGAGTCCAACAGTGGCACTCGCGGCAATGATCTTGAACACGCATACCAGTACCCCGAATGCCCCGCCCACATTCTGCTGGCTGAGAACAATGATGTGCGAGATGCCGAGCTGTTCTGCCACAGAATATTGGAAGAGTCCGAAGAGCATGTTCGACACGGTATTTGAACCCGCAATGAACGCCCCGAATGCGCCCACGTACGGAGCAATTATCGGCCATGCACCCTGGACAAGCTGTGAAATGAAATGAGCAATCACAATCGGCATGCTCTCCCATCCCTGGGGGGAATGACCCGCCTGCATTGCCTCAACCATCGGGACCGTGAACAGAAGTGCAATAACCGGGCTCTTGATTTTCGTTGCTGCTTCTCTCCATGCGTTCTTTACCTGGTGGCCGTTCAATCTGAAGAAGGGAATCGCCAGCAGTGCAACTGCGATGAAAGGGAATATGCCAGGATTGTACAGCGGCTCGAGCCTTGTTTTGGTGTCAGTCCCCAGAAGGTCGTTCATCGGCACGGGAAACCCTTTGAGAAACGCCTTGAACGGCAGCACATCGAGTCGAGTCGCAACAAGCAGCAAGCCCACCACGACGTAAGGAAGCCACGCACGCCAAAGCGCGACGGATCCGTTCACATCCGAGTCGCGCATCGTGATTGTCCCCATCCACGACTTATCCCACTGCGCTTTTTCGGGAAAGTCCCAGGTCTCTTTTGGCACGAGGAACCCCGCCTTTGTTGCAGGGAGCACAATGAACAACCCGACGAGACCGCCGAACAACGAGGGAAACTCCGGCCCCAGCAACCAGGCGGTAAAGAGATATGGAACAACATAGCTCAAGCCTGCAAAGATGGCGTACGGCCAGATTTGCAGACCTTCCCTGAACGTCCGGTTAGTGCCGAAAAACCTGGTCATCATCGACACGGCGATCAGAGGGATGAACACCGCCACCACGGAGTGCATGATTGCAGTCCACAGCCCGATCTGGTATATGAACTGAGACATGCTCATGCCGTGTTGCGCGATTGCCTGTTGGATATCGGTGGTGTTCAGCGCTGTACCGAAGCCTAAAATGGTGGGCACACCGACAGGTCCAAATGATATCGGCGTCGTATTGGCGATCAACGATACCATAACCGCACCGAGGGCGGGGAAACCGAGGGTCACCAGCAACGGCGAGAGCAAGGCGGCAGGAGTGCCGAACCCAGCGGCTCCCTCGATAAATGCGCCAAACAACCAGGAGATGAGCACCACTTGCACGCGCCGATCTTCGGAAATCCTCCGAAAGCCACGGTTAATTGCCGACAGGGCACCGCCTTCCCGCAGGGTGAACAACAGCACTAGAGCTCCGAAAATGATGGTCAGGATTTCCAGTGCTGAGTTGATCCCTTTGACGGTTGCGGCGATCAGGAAGTTCGCGGGAGTGCGCCAAACGAATGCGGCGAGGAGAACAGCAATCAACCATGCAACAGGCATGGCTTTTGTCGCGGGCCAACGCCTCCCCACCATCAGATAGAGAATAACCAGAACGGGAATAGAGGCAATGAGGGCAATGACTCCAAGTGGCATCCAGGAATCCTTTCAGCGTTGAGCGGAACGTCGGCAAACTTCCATCGATCACTGTTCTTCGATGACGGGATTCTGCAGGATGCCGATACCCTCGACCTCAACCTCGACACGATCACCATGCTTCATCGCGCTGACACCTGCGGGTGTTCCTGTGGTAATGATGTCGCCGGGAAGAAGAGTCATATTCCTTGAAACAAACGCTACAATCTCCGGAATCGGGAAGATCATGTACCTGGTATTCGAGCTTTGCACAACCGCACCATTCAATCGACACACAATGTTGAGATTCTGGGGATCGGGGATGTCCTCGGTCAGAACAACACAGGGCCCTATCGGCCCGAAGGTGTCGAACGATTTTCCTCTGTACCACCCGGCTTTTTCCATAGACTGAACGTTGCGCTCGCTCACATCATTCATGCATGTGAACCCAAGAATCTGATGGAACGCTTCCTCCTTCGGTACATTCTTACACCTCGTCTTGACGATGAAGGCAAGTTCGGCTTCGTAATCCACACGCAGTCGCTCGAATTTGTAGTCTCTCAAGAGCCGCGGAATGACGATGGCATCTCCCGGTTCCACAAGGACATTCGGTGTCTTGGCAAAGAGGATCGGCTCAGAGGGGGCCTCCGGCGTAACACCTGTCACCTTGAGCCTGTCGCTCTCTTCGATGTGAGCGCGGTAGTTCATTCCCAGGCCAATGATCTTGCTTGGGTGGACGGTGTATAGTTCGTCGCGGCCTCGAATCGGAAGCTGTATCATGAAGAACCTCCTGTCTAGGTTTGTACATTCAACGACCGCAAGGGATGCGGTCGGATCACAGAGAAAGGGATTCTTTCGGCCTTTTCATCAGAAACGCCGAAAGAATCCCTTCAGGCGCGTCGCGGATAGATGGTTACATCAGCCTGTTCTTTCTCATTTCGGCTTCATTGACTATTAATCCTAAACCAGGCAACGTTGGCACCGTGAGAAAACCATCCTTGAACTCAAAATAGTTTTCGAATAGGTTTCCAAGACCCGTCTCCGGCCGTGCACCAGCATATTCCTGAACTCTAGCAGCATTAGGTACAGAACTAACCAATTGTAGACTCGCTGCAGTGGCTAATGTCGGCATTGTATTGTGCGTCATAATGTACTTATCAAAAGCGTGAGCCATGAACGCAACTTTTCTGCATTCCGAAAACCCGCCACACTTTATCACGTCAGCATTGATTACATCAGCTTTGCCTATGGTCATGAGGTCTCTCATCTGCCACCTGGTATACTCATGTTCACCGGCCATAACCGGGATATCAATTGCCTCAACAACTTGTCGCAAGCCTTCATAGTCGTGATATGAAACGGGTTCTTCAATTGACGCGATATTGAAGTGCTCCATCAGTTTCCTTGTCAGTGCAATCGCTTTCGCCGGAGTGTATCCGTTGTTGTAATCGACGAAAATTTCGATCTCATCACCAACAGCCTTTCGTACTGCTCTGATGATTTCAAATGTCTCATCGGGATCCGGATCGATATTGAGTTGCCGGATCTGCATTCTTGCCTTGATCGTTCTATAGCCTTGAGAAACAAAATCCAAAGCAGCTTTCGCCATCGCCTCCGGACCTTTTCTTGTTTTCGGATTTTCTCCGCGGCCGAAGCTTCCGTAGACTCTCACTTTGTCTGTCTTGAAGCCACCTGCGATCTTATGAACAGGCATATTCAATAATTTGCCCTTTAAATCCCACAACGCATTGTCAACTCCTGCTATTGCTCCGGGCAAAAGCCCACTGTTACCAACATCCTCACCTTTGAAATACATTTGATGCCATAGGTATTCGGTATCGAATGGGTCGTTGGCAAGAACAATTGGTTTGCAGACGTTTTCGATAACGGCGGCAGTTAGCTCCGGGTAGTCGTGATCTGCTTCTCCCCATCCGCCTATCCCTTCGCTGGATTCAATCCTTACAAACGTTGCCTTCTTGAAGACAAATGTTTCCATCTTCGATATTGTAGCTCCGGATCTCTGTTTGGCAGGGCCCGCTTCCACTAGTTCTTTGGAAAACATTGTGGCGAATGGTAGAGTGCTCGCTGCTGCGCCGAGAGATACACTTGTAAGGAAATCTTTTCGCTTCATTGTCATGCCCAATAGATAGTGATCTGAAAAGCCTTTGTATGACTAAGATCCCTTTTCAAGATTGTCCGCAGAGGAGAAGTTGATTTCCAGAGAGTCGACCACTTTGACATTCCCTTTGTATCCAACAGCTTCAATTTTGTTTGTTCCATCACGGTAAAGGACTTCCCAGACAAAAGGTTTGCTGGTTTTAGTCGGAAGTCTGGCCCCATTCAACGATACTTCCGCCCTATCACAGTTTGAGAATATTTCCAGCTTCATTGGGACGTTCTTTGTTCCTTTTCTTTCTTTCCAGGTATGAGACACAATATATATCATAGGCTTGGAGGCCCATTCGCTCTGATAGAAATAGAACAGGTCCTTCGGTTTGCGGTCAAAAGAAACTAACCCCTTTTGATTGATATGCTGATTGTTTCCAGATTTCTCATCAGAACCAAAATCGAACATTATCCACACGGTTGATCCTGCAATCCATTTTCTTTCTGAAATCTGCTTCCAATGCGATTTGTGAAATTCTAATTGCCAGTTTTCAGTATAATCAGCGGTTGTTGATGTCTCTTTGTGAAAACCTAGTTTGCTGTCAGCCCCATATTCACTGATAATAAAAGCCTGGTCTGGATGCGCCTTCTTTTGTTCGTCCATAAATAACCCGAAATCTTCAAAAACACCGTAATACCATCCGAAGTATCTGTTCCATGCCCTCAGGTCGGTGTACTTTAGAATGTCTTCACCGCGAGAGGACATCTGCGCTTGTGCTGTGGAACGGTAGGGATCGAGTAGCTTGGCCCTCTGATTCAACGCTCTGCACAACTCTACATTGCTCGGCAATTCATTGTCAGGTTGAGTTCTTACTGTTTCATTCATCAACCCCCAAATAATGATACTCGGATGATTATAGTGTTGGGTAATCATCTCGGTGAGCATGCGTAACGCATTCTCCTTGAACTTCTTTTTTCCAACGGATGTCATAACCGGAATTTCTTCCCACACCAGGATTCCAAGAGAATCGCAAGCATCCAACACTGCCGGATCCTGTTGATAATGAGCAAGCCGCAGATAATTTGCTCCTACATCTTTGATCATCTGCATATCTTCGAGATGTTGTGCATTTGACAAAGCGTTACCAAATCCCTGCCGATCTTGATGACGATTGACTCCATGAAGTTTCAGATATTTGTCATTCAAAAAAAACCCTTCATTTGCATCAAATCGGAACCATCTCACGCCAAATTTGGATCGAGTGGCATCGACGAGTTTCTCGTCTCGATAGAGTTCTATGGACAGTGCATAGAGGTTTGGTGAATCGGGTGACCACAATTTTGGATTTGCTATGTTCCCGATGTCCATTACATATTCGTTCTTCTCACCCGAAGTGGACACCTCTTTTACACATTCCAGCACTTTTTCATTTCCTGAGCCGAATACTCTAGACACTACACGGTACTTTCCTTGATTCCTAGAGTGTTCAGTCAGGGTAAGATTTACTGAAACCGATGCAGATCTTGCGGAGGGATTCTTAACAGTAATGAGCTGACGAGCAATATACGTTTCGTTCAGTTTGTGCAGGTACACGTCGCGATAGATACCACCGTACATAGTATAATCTGCCCTGTGCGGCGGAACATCGTAGTTGTAGGAGTTATCAACTTCAACTGCTATCAAATTCGTATTATTGTACTCAACAAAGTCTGTTATATCGAACTGGAATTCCGAATAGCCTCCAATGTGTTCACCGACATATTTTTGATTTATCCAGACCTTGGAAATTGCGTTGGCTCCTTCGAAATGAAGAATTAGCCTTCGGCCTCTATCTCCGTCACTGATGAATATTTGTTTCCGATACCATGCAGGACCTCTGTAATAGTAGTACGTTATATCAAGCGAATCATCGCCCACGCGATCATCGAAGCTATCAGAGACATTATATGTGTGAGGCAGGTTTACTTTCTCAAAACCAGATTCAACCAAATCGATACGAAAGCCATTTTCTATTTTCCCCTTCTTAAAGAGCCAATCGTCGTTCAGGGTATCTGTGACCCTTGTTTGAGCAGTGGCCTGAGCAATGAGAAGAGAAAGTACAAAGGGGAGCAATTTCTTCATGTGCATCTACCTTGGCAGAAATGGTGGGTACTTCTTCATTATTCGAATCAACTTGCATTCATTCTTTGCTAACGGAAAATCAAAGCATAATTGACGCCCCAATACGGCTTTGTCGACTTCTATTGTGGCGTGAATTGTTTCTTTGGCGACGACAATTATCGCCGCCTGATCAGCTTTTTGAAACCCGATTGCAAAAACATTTGATCGTATCAGGTCGGTGAAAAGGTCGGGATATATTTGACTCTTGAAGCTGACATACCTGGCGTTTCTCGAGTTGGAATAGAACACGCCATTGTAGAAAGCAAAATCGACTCGCCCGAACTTCGTCTGCAGGTTCTTCCCTGCAATATAGTTCCAATTCGGGGGTGCCCTAAAATCAAGGATCATACCGTCCGACATTTCTTCAAAGCGAATAAGATTCGTCGTTGTGATATCAAAATTGTTGAATACACTATTGAGCGAATCATCCGGTGTCATTACCGTTTCGACGGTTTGAGAAAGCAGAGCAGCTGAGCTTATCAGAAGAAAGAGCATTATAGAACAGAATTTTCTCATAACGGCAAGTTCAATTTGGTGGAGTCCTATTTTACCAGCATACATTTCTTTGTTTCCACAGAACCACCCATCCGCAATTGATAAACATAGATTCCGCCGGGGAGGTCTCCCGCGCGCCAGGTAACGATGTGGCCTCCTGCCGACATGATTCCGGAAAGAAGTGTGGTTACTTCCCTGCCAAGCACATCGTACACTTTCAGGCTCACAAACCTATTAGCTATTAGCTGATAGCTAATAGTTGTTGTTGGATTGAACGGATTAGGGTAATTCTGATCAAGAGAAAACGATCTTGGCGCTCCGGATTCATGAGGTGCAATAATGTTCGTGGCAAGATTTGAATATGCTTCACCGCCTTCACCAACCCAGGTCATTTCCCTAAATGTGGCCGCATCTACGGGGGTCGGTTGCGCTGAGCCCGTCTGATACATGCCTTTAGGAACATCGGTCATGCTGTAATTATTGTACAGCTTCACCCCAGTGGTCGCTTCGAAAAAGAACATTGCTTCGTAGATATTGCTGGCGCTGAATTTGTATAGCTCCATCTCGGTGCCATATGAAACCGAGTTGACGGTCATCGTGTTGGCATACATCCCATAAGCTTCTTCTGAAGGAGAACTATTTTTTGTGTTGTTCTTAACTAAGAAATTGATGACTTGCAGCTTGTTCGCCCGTGAGAATATGCCGGTTTTTGCATGCTCGCCGACAGCTGCATCATTGTTGAAATCAACAGTGCAATTAATGATTTTGATATGGTGGGCAGATTCCTTCAGGTCAAAACCATCATCAATACAATTGAAGGCTGTACAATCCAGAAATGTGATATAGCCGGAATTATCTGGAATCACTGTTGAACCGGATGTTTCCCAATCGCTTTTTGCTTTTGATACATAGAAACCTTCGCCCGGTCCCAAAGATTGCGGGCCTTCTACTCTGCAGTTTTCAAACAGCCAATACTGACTTTGTATACGAATCTTGAATGTTCCCTTATATGAATTCTTTCCTATGACATTGCGTACAATGCCATGGGACGCGCCTACTACTTCTATAGCTCGGCGACCATTATCCATTGTAAGATTTTCGATGCGGTAGTAATCATGCCAAATATTGAGGCAGGGATCATTAGGTGCGTCGCGAAGAACCGAATTATTCGTACCAATAATCCAGATGGGTGCAGCCGCGGTCCCGGCTTTCTTGGTATAAAAACTGCCCAGATAATTGCCACCGGTAAGCTTAATCGTATCGCCGGGGGCGGCATTGTTTAGTGCTGTTTGGAATGCTGCAGCATTACCTGCTGCGACGAGAATAGTGTTCGCTATGACTTGTGTATGTGACAAGAGCAACAACGAACAAAGGATAGAAAACCAGGCTTTCACGATAGAGGCCATAGCTGCATTTCATTTCTCGTTGATCGTGCTTCCGCAGGTGCGCTCTGTCTTGTTCAATAGAACAGACCGTATACTGAAATCAGATTCTTATCGGAAGAAATCTTCTTCAGCCAATCGGAGTAGTACATCTTCTTGTCGTATTTCTTTTCGGCTATGCAGAGAAGACCGATGCTCTCACTTTCTGTGTGAAATGGAGTGATCTGCTTGTAACCCCACTTGCTGCTATCCGAAACAAAGGGGAGAAGATAATCGAGCGCTTTGCGAATCGATCCGCCTTGCTTTGATTGATAATTCCATAAGTCAACCTGGACATGTTCGCCAAGAAGAGCAAGATGCATGAAGGCAGAGAGATTCATGCAGCTATAGTGCCATGACCTTGTTCGCCTCAGTTCATTAGGCTGTCTTCCATCTTTTTCAATCTGCGACGCAATCCTCTTCTGTTTTGCTACCTCCAAGATGTTCTTTGCAAAATCATTCTTGCCAAGAAACAGTGCAATCGAAGCCTCTTGCACATCGTACCATGTACCATGATTATTCTCTCTGTTCGATTCCTCTATGCCATACTTGTGAGTCGTAAGCCACGTAAAATACTCTTCGAACCATCTCTGCATGTTGCGATCATCGGTCCCCGACCATTCTTTCGATTGCCGCAATATCACAATCGCATCAAGAACCTTGTGAAGGTCCTTCGTTTGAATAAGTCCGGCTCCTCTTCCGTCATTTATTCCGCGGATGAATTGTGCATGTTTCATATTAGGGTTCATTCTTGTCTCTTCGTTGATGAACCAGACGCGGATCTTCTCAGCAGCCTTGGCAGAGTATTTTGAGTCCCCCGTGATGAAATAGCTCATGGCCAAAAGATGGGATTCATTGAGTGTTTTGGTCAAATTGTCCGGATCTGTGAAGTTGTATAACTCCGGATTTCTCTCGCCGTCTTTTTGGATATATGGAAGTCCATTGTTCTTCGTTGCATCGGGCCAGTAGTAGGGAGCCATGCTCAGGAAATCATGCTTATCTCCGCTCGGTGGAATTGCGGAGTCGTCGACTACGGAAAGAGGTTTCTGAGTCAGGAGCTTGTTAGATTCGTCCAGGATTTTCTTCACAACCCGTTCATAGGCTTTCTCTTTTTCCACATAGCCGACGCGAATGTGTTCGAGCATCTCTTTGTCGAGAATCAACGTCTTGAGAGCGGATGTCTGGGCGGTGAGTGTGCTCGGTGACACAAGCATCAGCAATACGATTACCGAACACGCTGAGCTTCCTAGAATACTCTTCATAATCATTCGTCCGCTGTTGAAACAAGTCACAGTACGCCAGTGCAGAAGGCAAGGGGGATTGTCCGCAGTGAGATTGTTCAACGGAAGAAGGCTGTCAGTGATTCAGAATCGCATGAGAATTCGATCCCTCTGCCAGATATGGAGCGGAGCAGGGAGACCGAAGGATCTTCTTCGCCGTTCCAAGATAGCCGGTGCTCTTGGGCTTGCACTCCGTGTCATTCGAGAGTTCGAACAACGCGGATGCGGTGATGGCCGCTGCAGAAACATCTCGCGGTGAAAACTCAATCTCCCCCTCCAACCTCTCTGCAAACTCATGTTCTTGCTCTGGAGTTGACGGTAGTTCCCGTCAACTCCAGATGTACAAGCCCCTCCGCCTTTGGCGGAATCGGGAGGACCAACGCGCCTATTTGATGAGGATCATCTTCTTCGCCAATACTGAATTGGCGGTTTTCAATCTGTAAATATAGACTCCGGTCGATACCCGCTCACCGTTCATATCTGTTCCATCCCAAACAACACTAAAGGTGCCGGCGTGCTGATGTTGATTTACAAGAGTACTGATTATCTGGCCCAGTGTATTGACGATTTCGAGCTTGACACTTCCGGCAACCGGGAGAGAATATCGGATGTTGGTCGTTGGGTTGAATGGATTTGGGTAATTTGAGTACAGTTCATATGCACTCGGCAGCATCTCATCGTTTTTCACACCAACCTGAATTCCAAAATACGTACGATCACCAAGCGCTTCCCCATTTGTTCCAGCAGTGTAAAGCGGTGAGGATGTTGGGTACGAAAAATCAAACGGCATTTGTGTTCCTCCAAAATCAGGAGATCCAATACCTTTATCCATTTCTGGTTTGACAGTCACCGCTTTATTCCAGTAATCCTGCATCACTTGTAGTGGCACTTGGGGAGCAGATTTGAAAACAACCGGCAGGTTTGTATTTGTTGAAGTCCAACCTCCGGCTTTGATAACAGCTTGAGAATTTGAATCAAGAAGAGCGGTGGCCCTTATCCCTGCCGGTAAACCGGAGACTAATTCGGGACTAACATAGAAATTGTTATGATGGATTTGCAGTTTCTGAACGTACCCTTGAGCAAGCAACGCTGCACTTAAGGGGGCGGTTCCCAATGTATACCAATCCGTTGTTGCAGAGTCCGTCCCTAAAAATCCTGTATTGAAAAAAAGATTATTCGTGAAATAACCATCGATAACTGATCCAATAGTGCATCCCATTTGACCACTATTAACAACTGTGTTGTGATTGATATAGCAGTACTTGATTACGCCGCCGCCATCCCGAAGGATTCTGCTTGTGAGATTGTAAAACGTATTATTCTCATAGATCAACGTGTCAATATCATTGCCTCTATCATCAACACCTCTTCCGTTGCTTATACTTGCCATCGTGCCAACATTGCTGATAATCGAATTCTTGATAACTATTCTGGGATTCTTTCCATCACATCTAATTGCTATTTGACCTTCTCTGTCTAAATGTGAATTAAGAATTGTGAGCTTCAAATTATCTGCGCTAAGTTGAATAGTATACTGTTTTATGCCGTTTTGCTCGTCGAGATTTGTAACATAAACGCCATCAAGGGTTAGATCCCCCCTTGCGGAGAACGGTCGTGATGATGAACCACCGCTTACAACGCCCGGTCTGATAATCGGTCTTTTGCCTGTACCGGCTGCTGCACGGATACGAAGATGATAATTACGGTTTTCAATGGTCCCCAGCGTTACGTAATATCCGTCTTTAGCCAGCTCATAAATGGTTGATCCGCCGGTAGGATCTATTCTTGCACCGGTCGCGGTTGTATCGCCATTGATTGCTTGATTCAATGTCCCAACTCCTGATGCCACTTTGACAACTCTTTGTGCTGATACTTCATTCGTAGAAAGGAATAGAAGAAGCACTAAAAGAGTTGCCATGACTGAACTGTAGGATGTCTTCATGACTGGTTCCTTTCGTTAGTGAATGATGAGGGTACGTCTAGTATGAACCAAAAATAATTTATAGATCAAATTTTATTCCCAGGTCAGCCGTCCAACCAAAATGTTCCTGACTTGTTGAGAAAGCTTCAATACCCAGGAAATTGAGTTCAGGCAGGTTTGTAAGATTGTTTATGTTGAATGTGAGTGCGAGTTTTGGCATCAACTTGTACTGCATAGCCAGATCCCATCGTACAAAGTCGTCAGTATATTCGTCTAGCTCTGCTCGTGTACCGACCTGGTTTATTGCATTTCCCTGGTAAATCACAGAAAGTCTTCCCGAGAAACTTCCTTTTTCATAACCGAGAGAAACATTCACAAGACGTTCCGCCTGACCGGGCATTCGTGATTCTCTTGCCGTATCAATGAAAGTGAATTGAAATGGGGGCAACGGGCTCCTTGGGCCAGCTAGCAAGTATGGCATATATGTCTTTGAGCGGATGTAAGAACAATTGGCCGACAACACGATGCCATCAAAAGGATTGGGTAAGAATCGCAGACTCGTTTGCACTTCAAGCTCAACACCGTACACCTGGCTCTCGTACTTCGAGTTCTCGGGTTTGGTAAGCTCAAAACCAATTGTTGGCCCCGCTTCTCTAACTCTGCTAACTCGGGTGTAGTCAATATTGTCAAGGGTTTTGTAATAGCCGCCCAGAGTCACTAATCCGTATTGATTATGGAAAGAGAGGAAGATATCATAGTTCCAAACTGACGTATTCTTTAAGTTCGGTTCACCCCGTTCGACTGTTCCACTACTATAGCTGATACGTTCCCATGCGACGAGGTGAGAATAATCCGGTCTTGCCAGGGATTTGGTAACTGCAATTCTTATATCAAACCAATCGGTAAACTTGTAGCGGACATGAACCATAGGAAGAAACTCGCTATACGATACTCTTCCAACAGAATCTACTCTACCCAGAACAATGACATTTCCATTTTCATCAACTTGGGCTCTTCCAAAAGCACTTCTGTAATTCGTTGTAGTTCTTTCAACTCTGAATCCCGGTAGTATCATTAAAAGAGGACCAACATTCAGTTCAGTCATAGCGTAAGCAGCGGCGACTGCTTCCCCGGCAGTATAGTCTTCAACATCTTCCGCGCCGTTTCTATTATAAGATCCCCAATACGTATGCATGAAATCATCAAGTTTTCCACGGCTCAGTGCATTTGCCGGTCCGTAGATGTATCCGTTCAATAATTGTCCAATGTAACGATCTTCATAAAAATTGTTGATCTTGATGTAACCTTCTGCTGTCGTGTTAAAGAGCGTCAGATTTCTTTGACCAATTCTGTCGATAGTAAATGGTGTAGTGAAGTATTCTTCATAATCTACATCTCTTTTCTTGTCTCTATATTTGCCGCCAACCTTCACATAGCCGCTTATGTCACTCGACAATGAGAATGGAATTGTGGCGTCAAGCTGACCAGTAAAGTCCCGTTCACTTGTGTTTTTCTTGTCGAGGTAGTCCTGATAGAACCTTGTTCGATCAAGATCGTTTTTTGCGCCAAGAGGAATGAGTTCGGGCCCTTTGTCTTTAACGAGAGTATTCAGAAAGGGACTGAGTTCTCTGAACTCCGAATCATGCAGAAATGGGACTTTGTTTCTTGAATCCGAATAAGAAGCCTGCCATTCCAGTTTCATGGAACCCAAATGATGTTTGCCGCTTAGAGAATTTGTCAAGAGATCAATATTCGTCTCTGTACTTCTTAGCCAGTACTCAACATAGGCATTAGAAACACGGTATCGTTTTCTATTTCTCGACTCATCTCTCTCGGTTCTGCCATACAAACTACTAAGAAATATTTCATCACCATCCCCAAGATCATAATCCAGAACAACGCTGGCGCCATAACGTTTTCTGACTTCGTCTCTGAGAGCAATATTCAAGTTTTCAACGAGAATTCTCGCATGAGATTCTCCGGGCAGAGCTTCTCTATCAAACGCGTAGGAAGCATCGAGTATGTGAGAACCGCGATATGCTTTCTGCAAACTTGCAGTGGCAATGATTCCAAGTTTGTTTTCAAAATACCTATCTCTTACTGAGAAGCTGCCCCGATAATTCCCATAGTCTTTGCTGAGACTACTATACGTTCCTTGGAGGCTAATATTTGTACTAAAACCTTCACGAGCCTTCTTCATTTCAAAATTTACACTGCCTCCAACCGCATCGCCGTCCCGGTCAGGCGTCAACGCCTGGACTACTGTTATGCCTGCAAGCATATCGGAAGAGATCATACTTAAATCGACAGATCTATCTTGCGCATCTGTAGCCGGGATTTTTTGTCCATTGACGCTTACGGAGGTAAACTTAGGATTTAATCCTCGCACACTTACCTTTGTTCCCTCCCCGGCATCTCGCTTGACTGAAATTCCACTAAGTCTTCCAACAGACTCTGCAGCATTTTGATCTGGCAATCCTTGAATTCTATCCTTGGAAACGACAGTCATGATAGTATTGGAGGTTAACTGTTGATTTATTGCAGCATCCTGCCCTCGCATTTGTGCGGTCACAACGACTTCCTGGCCCTGAATAACGGTCGGCTTCAGTTTGAAATTCATCTGAGCCTCTTTGGATTTCGCAAAATCCACATCCGCAGTTTGCGGCTCATAGCCGACGCAGGAGACTTTGACCGTGAACACACGTTCTGGTATACCGACAATTCTGAAGTGCCCCTTCGTATCCGTGGCAGCACCGCGCGACGTTCCCTGGATGACCACATTGATACCAATCAGCGGCTCGCCATTCGATGCGTCTGTGACCGTACCTCGGAGAGATGATTGTCCAAACAGGAGAACAGGAAGGAGAAAGAGGGCCGCATAGAGCAGTCGCATGCGTATTGTACTCCTATTCATGGTGGAACAGATTGTCTATGCTAAGAAAACGAGTGTGTGAACGGTGCGGTAAGAAGGGGACCCTGAAGAGCAACGTGCGCTGGGAGCGAATTTTCACCACAACCTCCCAGACCTCTGAAAAACCATATGTGCTATTTGATTTGATCAGATGCCCGTCGAAAATGTTCTGTATCGTTGAGAATTCTACATTTCATACATATATTTGGCACTCCCAAGTAAATGGAATAGACTCAAAAAGGTTAGTAAAAGACCGAAAACAACCGCAACTCGCAGGCAATCAACGTAATAACTGGCCCAAGTGTGCTTGATTTTGAGTACCAAAAGGATTTATTTCTCTAGTGAAATAACCACCTATGGATCATGACTCAACCTACTGAACAGGAAAAAGAAAAGTTACTTTCGCAGATACTAGGCCACACTGAGTTCAAGGCCTCCAAGAAGTATCAGGATTTGTTGAAATATTTGGTTGAAAAGACCTCGAAGGTTGATTCTATAAAAGAAACGGAAATAGCTCACGATATCTTGGGAAAGGATTCTACATTCGATCCGAGTTCAGATTCAGTGATAAGAGCCTATGTCAGTAACCTTCGAAAAAAACTAGAACACTACTATTTGACCGCCAATGACGTATTCGATTATAAAATCGACATACCCAAAGGTCAATATTTGGTCAAATATTTACCGGCTGAACATAACGGAAAACCTAACAAAAGAAATCGCTATCCCTCTTTTATCTATTTAACGATCATCCTCGTACTTTTTTCCATAATACTTTTTAGAGAATTCACGCACCAGAATTCCTTTACGCCAGATAATAGTAGATCATTTGCCGAAAATCCCATTTGGTCGAATTTCTTGAAGCAAGATACTCCACCAATTCTCATTGTCCTTGGCGATTATCTTCTCTTGTCAGAAAAAGAACCTTCTGGACGAACATTCTTGCGACTGCCTCGAGTTAATAGCGATAAGGATTTCAATGATTCGCTAGAAGCAAATCCTGGAAAGTTCAGTAAACTTGAAATATCTGATGTCACTTTTATTGGAGCTGGCCCCGCGTTGGGAGTTGTACAATTGATGCAAATGCTCTCTGGTACAGGGAGAAAAGTTTCAGCTACGCTCTCGCACAATCTAAAATGGGATGATCTTGATAATCACAACATAATTTACATAGGAACATTCAAAAGTCTTTACAAACTTGATACATTATTTTCGAGAACGAACATCAGGTTTCACAGCCCATATTCATTGAGGGTTATAGGGCAAGAAAAAGAAATTCTTCATTCGTTCGACCTCACTTGGCTGGGTGGTGGCGGCAATTACCAAAAGGATTACAGTGTTATTCTAAAAGCATTCAGTCAAAAAAATAACTCGATCATATTTCTAACTGGATTTAGTGAAGTTGGGGTAATGGATGCAATCAATTCTTCAATAGATCCTAAACTCATATCAAGAATTGAAGAATTCTCTGGTGGTTCAGTTACAAATCTCTCTTCAAATTTTGAGTTGATATCTGAAGTTGAGGGACTGCGATATACTGTGTTTCGTTCGCATATCAAGTATGTCCAGAACTGACCTGACCCGATTAGCAGCTGTTTACAGCCAGTCCAATTTTCAGATCCTGCCAACTCGTGACACTTCCGATCTAGCCGTCCCCCCCAACTCGGCGTCATCAAGTCTGTCCCGCTTCGCGGGATCACGGTCTTTGCCCTAGGTGTTTGACATGGAGTACATCAGATCTGACGTCTTCAAGAGACACGACGAAGCAGGGAACGCGGAGTTCAGAGAAGGCTTGGGAAAGGTGTTCGACGCTTGACCAGGTTCTACCCCGCTACAAGGAACAAAAAAAACAGGCCGAATCTTTTCAAATTCGGCCTCTAGCGTAGCGCCTGTCCGCCCCGCCAGACCGCTGGCGGGCTGGCGTCTTTCTGGCGGAGGGGCCGACTACTTTCGGCAGTCACAACTTGGGAGAGGGCGTTTCAAACAGATTTGGCCTGTTTCCAAGACTGAGCCTTTACGCCGTCGATGCCTTCCAGACTCAAGTGATCGCACAAATCCAGTCGATTGTTCAGAGCAGTATTTTGTTCAACCAAGTCGGGTTGCACCACTGTCACGATCTCAACAGGTATCTGCTCACGCTACGACTTGCCGAGGCTGCTTCCCACCGGAGTGCACTCGCCTCTTCTGACCCATCTGCAGCTTTTTTGCGCTCCAGGATGCTGCTGACGAGGTTTTCTTCTCTTGCATCTGAATCGAATATTCTGTAAGTACAACGCATCCACAGAATAAACGATTCAGGGCACCAATGAATGAAATCCTGAGATTTCTTAAACGAAAGGGCGGATTTGCCCGAATGAACGAGCTTAGGGGTCAATCGTTTCAAACGAGGGACATTGCCAGACTAGTTCAGGAAGGGAAAATCGAGAAAGTGAAAGCCGGCCTTTACAGGCTGCCAACGATACAGACGCCCGACAACATTAGCGCCAGCCTGGTCGAGGTGTCCCACGCCGTACCAAAAGGTGTGATCGCGCTAGCCTCCGCCCTCGCTCACCACAACCTCACAACCTTTGTCCCGTCCGAGATCTATGTCGCCATTCCGGTCTCAGAAAAGCCGCCCAAACTAAAGTATCCACCTCTCAGATTCTTCTACTATCCGGCGAGATTCTATCGTCTCGGTATCGAAGAAATCAAGACCTCAGCTGGCACAATCAGGATCTACAACAAAGAGAAGACAATCTGCGATATGTTCCGGTACCGAAAGAAGATTGGGGAAGATATCGCTCTGGAGGCACTGAAGAATTACCTGCGTCGCAAAGATGCTAGTATCAAGACCCTCAATGAATATGCGATTCTTTGCAGGGTCAAGACCGTTATGCTCCCATACGTCAAGGCCATGGTGTCATGAGCCCGGAGAGCAAGAAGGACCGAACTTTGACAAATGTCGCCGCGTCAGTGCGAGCGCGCTTGCTCAATATTGCCAGACAAACCGGCCAGGACTACAATCGCGTCCTCATCCGTTATGCCCAGGAACGCCTTTTGTTCAGGTTCTCGGTTTCTCCGTACCGAGATAACTTCATACTCAAAGGGGCATTGCTTTTCCTTTCGTACAACATGCCCGACCTTCGCCCTACCAAGGACATCGATTTCCTGTGCTTCGGCGTGATGAATGATGTTGATAGAATCAAGTCTATGCTGGACGAAGTGGCAAGTATCAGAGGTTGTCCCATTCTTAGTTGATCTTTCGGATGGCTCAGCTTCTCCAGGGATGGTTTATTAGGCTGCTTTCAGCTTCTTGTTTTCCCTTTTTTTTGCCTCCGCTTCAAGGGCACTCCTCAACACG
>Ga0315282_10004432_pt1 | contig 24491 bp, 24 predicted proteins | sample YL17G07_20_MG_FD_203693 | JGI IMG/M metagenome (GOLD analysis project Ga0315282, IMG submission 203693) | Sediment microbial communities from Yellowstone Lake, YNP, Wyoming, USA - YL17G07_20 | ecosystem: Environmental > Aquatic > Freshwater > Lake > Sediment | place: USA: Wyoming | collected... | reverse complement strand
TATCTCAACGTCAGTTTCTGTCCCCTTCACCCCCTTTCTTAACTAAAAAGGCACTGGCGATCACTACATTATCTAGCGATTGCCGTGCCTTTTTTTCGTCCCTACACTGCCTCCGGCCAGCTAACGTTATTTCAGGTGTTGTTTTATGCTTTGTGCTTCTATTTCACTCTACTCTCTGGTCTGGATTTTGTCAAACATACGTGAATCGATACATTGCACAAAACGCCCTTTTGTTGCCTTAGAGGTAAGATAGCAAACCCTCCTGCACCCAAATGGCTGCCCTGATGCTTTTCAAGGATTGACGCTAGCCAGACTCGGGAATCATCTGCCCTTATCTATTTTAATAACCGTAGCTTCAGAGCAAGCCCTCTATCTTCGATTCCCATTTCTGAAAAGCTTATTTGCGACGACGAGAGTATTTTCTGAAATTCCTGCAACCTCACAGACGAGTGAAGCCTTACAAAATACAGGACGAGAAAGGATAGGAACCAACCGTACCTATCTTTTAGCTGCATTCTCGCCTCCCTTGTAGTGTCTTGTCTTAGCTCGTAAATCCATGCTTCACCACCAATCTTAAGAACGCGATGTATTTCTTTCAAGCATTCTCTGGGATTCGCCCAATGATGAAAACTGAGTGTGCTTACGATTAGGTCAAAATATCCATCCCCATAAGGAATATGCTCTGCACTGCCATACTCAAATTGAACACGTTCGGATAGTTCAGCATCTTTAGCGTTCTTGCGAGCTATCATCACCATGGCTGAAGAAATATCGATGGCTTTAATCTCAACATTCTGAGACCTTCGAGCCACCTCAATCAGAACATAGCCAGGCCCTGTTCCTATGTCTAATATTTTCCCCGACGATACCTTTGAGGCAATCTCTCCTGTAACCTCTCGGTAGAAGTCTTGCATAATACGGCTTCTGGCCACAATTGTTGCATAGACTTTTGCCCCAGGCTTAGGAATGCCCTCGATCTTTAAGAACTTCACAAATTAACCCTCAACAATGTCTGCTGGTAAAGACACACATGGGGATAACAGAGAATCCTTTTGTCGATTGTATAGGCCATTGGGGTGGCTGTCAACCTCGGCTCTGAACAAAACGCTAAAAAGTGCAACCGCATTTAACGCTTCGTCTTTCAGAGACCTAGCATCGGAGATAAAAAGATTAACATTGTTTGATCTTTGTTTTAAAATTATAGACAGTGAACTGCTGGTGAGTGTCAGAGCTTCATTCGAGGAGTGTCAAACATGGTAGAACTAAGAGTATGCGAAATCAGAGGCAAATGTCCCGTCTACAAAGTAGGAGACAAGATGACTATTCGTGGTGCAGAGATTCTTATGGATAAAACCAGTGCCATCTGTATTCATGCATTATCAACTTTACTCTACTATATCGTGGCTCTAGATGAAGGCGCTGATCCGGTCAAGTTAGGTCTATCAAAGAACAAAGATCATGCTTATATGCAGTGCGTTGATCCTGGTGAGCCCTACACCGAAGGCGGGACAGTAATCTTCGATTGTCAACGTCTAGAGGATTGATCATCTCAGTTGGATGGAGCACGACACTTTCCATGAAATGTGCACCGAGGTAACATTCTGAGTATTTGTGCAATACTGACTGGCCCATGTGAAGAGACTCAACTGAAGAAATTTTTCCCAAAAATCCCTACCCAAAGCAGGTACTTCCCCTCAATTATCCCAATACGGTTTGCGCACTTTTGGCCCTGAGCGCAGCGAATTGGGGGCCCCTCCTAATTTTCCCGCCGCTGAATTCGCTCCAGCTCATAACCAACAAGTTGTGGGTCTGATTTCTGAAAGTATTGCCCCACGGCGGGCAGGAGTGGGCGGAGTAGAGCCAATGGCCTATGGGCAGCCACTCCGCCCCTTCGAACCCAAAGCCGTCCTGCACAGGTTTTCTTAATCATAGCCTCATTAATATCCGGTATTCATTGACCGGGAAATCGCACTTACTTGCTCAAAACGCGCCGATACTTTATGATAGCAATAGAGAACATTAACCGGAATCATCTGCCTGAAACTTGTGGCGAAGGCAATACCGGTCTTCTCTAACAGATATGATCAATGAGCTTCCCATAGTCGTTCTTATTGCGGGGGAGGTCCTAGTTGGGCTATGGCTTTCAAATATCGTCTATGATTATGGCGTGCCGCACTATGTTTCCAGGAAGATAGGGCATGCCGCTGGTGGAGTTGCCTTTCTTGCCTTGTTGTTTGTTACCTGGTCATGGTGGCCTATCATCCTAGCTGTGGGTTTCAGCCTCCTTCTCCTTGCCGCCCGGCTTATCAGGCCTGACACTTTTCGTGGTGTCGGCGGCAGCGGCCGGACCGAAAAAGTAATGGCTGAAGTATGGTTTCCCTTAGTCGCCGTCCCCGTATTCGCCATCGCGTGGTTGTGGCTGGACCAACCTGCGGTAGCCGTAACCTGCCTGTTATTTATGGCTTGGGGTGATGGCGTCACTGGTCTGGTACGGTCACAGATATATAAACGCCCGGTGAAAGGGTTATGGGGTTCGCTGGCCATGTTATGCGTCTGCCTCATCATCTCTTGGGTCTTTATCAAGCCCTTCTGGATAGGCGCCGTTGCCTCCGCAGTGGCAGTGATCACCGAATGGGTTTTTGGCGATTGCGGCGTATGCAAATGGGCCGATGACAACTGGGCCATTCCTCTTACCAGCCTTTTGACCATTCTGGGCTTGATGGCATTGACAGGAAGGCTACAACCTGGAGGTTGAAATGAAAAAGAAATTAAAGGTCCACCTGTGGACTCTGCCGCGATGGTTTGCCACGCCGTTATTCGGCGCTCCGGCGGTGCTTGGCGGGCTTTTAGCCGGCGGCATGACGGTCAATTCTTGGATTGGGGTTATCGCGGCCTTGCTGATTACGGCCGGCGGCCATTCCTTTAACAGTTTCCTGGACTACGCGTGGACCGGACTGGACAAAGGGGAGCCGGATGAACGCAGCGCCGAGAAGGATTATGCCGGCGGGCAGAGCATTATTGCCACCGGACTTGTTAGCGTTACGGAAGTAGCTGTCAATGCTATCGTCTGGTATTTGCTGGCGCTGATACCCCTGATCTACCTGGCCATCAATGTCGGCTGGCCGATACTCGTCATCGGCTTAATAGGTATGTTGATAACTTTCTGGTATTCCAAAGCCAAATTTAATTGGACGCACGAGCTGGCACTGGGTATCGGCACCGGACCGCTGTCAGTCATGATGGGCATGTTTGCCACGACCAGCTCACCACCCTGGATGACCGGGTTGCTGGTCAGCGTACCCACGTTTATTCTGGTTGCTTTTGTCGGTCTGGCCATCGATGAATGGCCCGACGCCGAAGCCAACCTGAAGAAAGGCGTCAAAAGCGTCTCCTACAAGGTCTGGGAACACGGGGTTTCCCTTGAGTGGTACGTTTCATCGTGGTTACTTTTCATGTGCCTCTACCAGGTCTTTCTGATAAGCATCAGAATACTCGTCCCGCTCTCGGCGATTTCTTTCCTGCTCTGGCCTTTTTTAATGGTTTTTCTCGTTTTTCTGAAACAAAACTTTAGAAAATGGGCGGGGATTATCGTCTTTACCGGCATCACCTATCCGATACTGCTGGTTATCGGGCAGTTCGTGGGCAGCTAGACTTACGACCAAAGGCTCCGTCGCGTTTTAGGGTAAAATGATATTGGTCTGGGTTATTGTTTCCGTTATTTCGGTGGTCCTAGTAGCCTTTATCCTGCTGGCTAATCTCGCCATGAACATTCCGCGCGAGCCGGAGCGGGAGGTCCCGCAGGACAGGGAGACAGCACGAGTTTATGCCGGGCTTAGCCATTCACCCATCTTTATACTGGAACGCTATTTAATATTGAAAGCGATGGCACGCTGGAAACCCCGCGGCCTGGTGGTGGACATCGGCTGCGGGCCTGGCTATCTGGATGCCGGAATCAGCCGGCGTTATCCCGCAGTAAAAGTCATTGCGCTCGATAACAATAGCGAGATGATAAATATTGCCCGGCTTACCTGGCAGCGGAAACCATACCGCATCGAATTTATTAGGGGGGATGCTCACTTGTTGCCCTTCGCTGACGGTACGGTGGATTTCGTTGTCAGCGCATTATCCCTGCATCACTGGGCCGATGCTGCGATGGCTTTCAAGGAAATAAAGCGCGTCCTGAAGCCTGACGGGTGGTTCCTTATCTTTGATTTGAGGCGAGACGGTCCTCGCCTGTTCTATTATGCCCTCAAGCTAGGGCAGGCACTGTCACCGGCAGATATCCGGCGTACAAACGGCGCGGTCGGCTCATTCTGGTCAAGTTACACTCCGTCCGAACTCAAAACAATCCTCTCCGAAGTTGATATCGACGCGATTAGCATCGAACCGCAGTTTGGCTTGATGTTTGCCTTGGGTCCCGGGCATAGAAAATCCTAGCCGCGATACCGCCGATAAGTTTACTTCACCGGCGGGTTCTTTCGTATCCGCCCGCCCACCAGTGGCTGTCTCTATACGTGCGCCTGCCGCAGGACGGCTGCAGCTTATCTTTGTAGGACAGTACCTTACTAGACACAGGACATATCATTAATTATATTATTATATCTATAGACGTATTGGGGAACCGCCATATTCAGTTTTGGGGGCTCTCCAAGACTGTTGAGCAAAGGCCACTCAACAACCGCTCAACAAAACCTAGGCCGCGAATTCAAATCGGGCCAAAAGAGGACAGAATTGAATTCAGAAATTTCCAGATATGTCTATAGATGTAATAATAATAATATTAAGGATATAGGGATAGACCGTCGTGGTAGTAGTCTTGTAGTGGCCGTCTCAGCCCGCCGCGGCGGCCGCCGGAGCCCCCGCGAGGCTTATGGTACTCATGGGGAGAAAGGGGTTAGTCCTGGTGAGCCAAGTAAGTCCTAAGGTCGGTTTTAATAGAAAAAGCGGTCAGTCTACTAGTTCTAGTTAGTGAAGTGGGGTGCTAGCGGTGGCTCCGACCCGGGGGTAGTATAGATATCGAGAACAGTTCAACTGCCTTTGGTCTTCTCGTTTTAGATTTTGTTCTCAAGGCTTATGATTAAGCTTGATTATTATGTCCAACTAGACATCCCTATGTTTATGCAGTAATGATACCTACGGAATAAACTAGAAGGTCTTGCAGGAGACAAGTCATTAATCATGCTGGTGGTATTGTTGAGAATCCTCTTCTAATGGCTCTTCATCGGAATATTCAGGAGAATCCCGATACGATGGCGACTGCTCCATGAATTCCGTAGAGACCATTTTTCTGTACTCACGACCTAGTTGAACTAAGTAAGCTGATGGGTCATCACGTGAAATCAACTCGCGCAACTCACTTTCTGACTGGGCTATAGGAGTAAAAGCAACGTCTCCTGACTGGCCTTCTAAACGCTCAAACCAACCCATTTTGGTCCAGACGAAAATCCTTCCCTCATCCGGATTGTCTGGGTCAGTCCCGAAGATTCGGAGTCTAGCACCACGAAACTCATCTCCATCCTGGGCCATTTGTTCTCTGTCTTCCACCATTGTTGCACCTCCCGGATGACTTGTGAATGCATGTGCTTGGTTTCATTATACATTAACTCGGCCCTAACAGAGGAGAAGGTGTAGCCCGGCTGTGCTTAATTTGCGTTATATTAATAAATCTTTGGGCGTTATCCCCTAGTATGGGGGGAATGTTGAACTGTGGGACACTGTTAACCCCACGGCTGAAGACGGCGATGCCAAGTCTGATAGAACCAGATTAAGGCTGCCAGGAATACTCCTCCAGATAGATAGCCTCCCAGGACATCACTTGGCCAATGTACGCCGAGATAAACCCGCGAAAGTCCTGTTAAGAGTATTAGCAAGATAAAAACGATCAGGATTAATATACGGAGGCTGCGTTTTCGAATGTTTGCTAGGATAAAATACGCGAGGAGACCCCATACTACGATGGCGAAAAAGGAGTGCCCGCTGGGGAAGCCGCCTCCTTTTTTCAAGGTTAACACTTGAACCAGATTAGAAGCAGGACGTGGACGGTTGACTATAGCCTTAAGGGCAAGATGGACCAGGCTGGTTAGTCCGGCCACAGGAATTAGGATACCTTCCAGCCAGCCTAACCGCCACCATACAATAAAGCTACTGATGATGACAAGCAAAGCTGCACGCCAACCGCCGTTGAGAAACGAGATCCATTTCATACTAGAAAGCAGCGGTTGACTATAGATAGACTGCAACAGGATTGTCAGTTGCAGGTCTCCTGGGAAGGTTGTCTTCTTCCATGCGCAGACGGAAATAAGCGCAGCCAGAATTACCAGAATTACAATAACTAGCGACCAGGTTACTTTGCTAAATTGAGATGTCTCTTTCAGCTTCATTCACTCGGGAACATTAACCATATTGGGACGAGAGCTGCCAAGACTCCAGTAATAATCCTGGTGCCATTGGCGTTCTTATACAATACATCGTCTCATTAAAGGAAAAACCTGTTTTTATCTGTCCCGATGAAGGGAATTCCAGCGCTCGCTACGAGGCCTGAACATCATATATATGATTGGTATGACACTATCATGGTCTCGGGATCTTTATTACTAGCCACTGGTTTTGTCCCGGGTTCCATGTCATGTGACGGAATTCAACATCGTCTTCTATCGTAAATGTTGAGCTGTGTCTCATATCTCCGTCATTGAGCAAGAAAAGTAGCTCTGGAGAGACCTGATGAAGAGGAAGATGAGTGTGGCCCAGGACAATCCCCTTACACTCCTGGTGTTCCCTTTTTACTCTTTTTTGAAGATTGAATTTTACCTCGAATCAGACACAACGCCTGGCTCCAGCAGAATTATCATTGTTACTCTTAATGGCCAAAGGCATGCCTACTTTAATAAATCTTTCATCAAGCAAACTCGTTCTCAATTTCGCAGCTCTTGTGGAAAATACCTGGCGATTTTTTCTCCTCTTTGTACCATTCCCGTATTCCTCGGCGCATAATCTTGCCGGTTGTCGTCCTTGGCATATCCTCCGCTCGGATAAAATCCACTGACTTAGGTCGTTTATAACCAGCTATCGTGCCTCGGCAATAATCTATGATTTCCAGTTCCAATTCCTTGGATGGTTCAACCCCCTCAACAGGGACAACAACTGCTTTTATCGTCTCGCCCCATTTCCTGTCTGGTACGCCAACTACAGCCACCTCCTTGACCTTAGGATGTCTGGCTAATAGTTGCTCTATTTCAGATGGGTACACATTCTCGCCGCCCGTGATTATCATGTCCGCCTTCCGGTCTACTAGAACATAATATCCATCTTCATCACGGAATGCCATGTCACCAGTCTGGAAGTACCTGCCGAATCTAAAGGCCTCCGCTGTCTTTTCAGGTCCTTGAGATACTCAGTGAACATCGCCGGAGTACGGACACATATCTCACCTACCTCGCCTTCAGGGACCTCATTCCCATCCTCATCGAGAAGTCTTATCCTCTCTACCCCATACATTTCTTTCCCGATAGTCCTCAGTTTCTTTAGCTGTTCGTGAGGCCGCAGCAATGTTATTCCATCCGTTTCGGTAGTACCATATCCTTCATAAAGGCCGGCGCCTTTCCAGTAATCCATAGCTTGTAGCTTGGTTTCTTTTCGGGCCGGGGCAGAAGAGCACAGTAGCTTCCTCATATGAGACATGTCATATTTGGCTTTCACTTGATCCGGTAGATCGAGCATAAGCACATAATGTGTAGGAACTAAGGAGGTAAAAGTAACCTGTTCGTCCTGCATGGTCTTAATGAAATGCTCTGGGTCAAAGCTTGCCCGGTTATATATGCACACCCTGGCACCGATCCAGGTGAAGGTCCAGGAAAAGAAGATGGAGTTTATATGACTCAGTGGCATTACAAAGAGTGCAACGTCATCACTTGTGAATCCCATGTTTGCCACCTGCACCCAGTTGTTAGCGATGAAACTTCTATGAGAGCGGACCACCCCCTTTGGTTTTCCAGTTGTTCCCGAAGTATAAGTAATAGTCCATGGTGCCTCGTCTTCCACTTCTATCCCCGGCTCCTTTGGAGATCCCCTATCAATTACTCTCTCATAGTGTTGATATCCCTCAGGTACCTTCTCACCCCCAAAGAATAGGTAGTTTGCCCGCGGAATGGGGAGTTGATCGCGAATAGAGTCTACTCCCTCAACAAACTCTTTCGCGACAATGAAGGCTTTAGCCTCCCCATGTTCGCATATGTATTGCTATTCCGTCGGTGTCAATCTAAACAAAAGCGGGATTATCGTTAATCCCCCTTTGACTGCCGCCGCGTACATCTCCATCCACTCGACGCAATTATAGGCAATAGCGGCGAATCTGTCCCCTGGTTTAAGACCCAATCCAAGCAATGCATTTGCCAACCGGTTAGCCCTGTCATTCCATTCTTTGAAGATAAGAGAACGACCAAGGTCTTTTGCTCCCATCTTATCAGGATGTAGGTAAGCGTTATTCTTCAGTACATCGGCTGCGTTAAGCCATTTACCCATTGTAAGCGCTCCTTTCTTTTACCTTTGCTAATTTACCCGTGAGAATTCATAAAAAACCTGCTAAAATAGTGTTTAAATTTCACGGTTAATAAATTCTGAGGTCTATTTACATATACACCATATTCTTTAGTTGACTGTTTTGGTGGCAGAAATATGCTTGTCTAAGCTTAGCGATAGATGTAATCGCCAGCCCGATATTTCGGAGGAATTACAGGCACCTGGAGGTACGAGTCATATTTACCGCCCGAGTGGATGACGTGGTTTCCCTTGTTGTTGGTCTCCCAGGAGAAGGGCTCGAACCAACCTTCGGGACGAATGTAATGCCCTGATACTAGCACACGCACCTGCTCGCCCTTGTGCCAAATCCTGCTGTGCGGCCATATCTCAATATCCACGGGAACAATTTCGCCAGGCTTCAGCTTTTCTTCCTTGCGATGGGCCTGGACTGGCTGAAAATCTGTAGACAGCTTCTCATCCAGCTCGCGATGCGATACTCTCATCTTTCCCCATGCACCCGGATGGGGCTCTCCCAATACGTTCACCGGGAGCCAGCTTCCATCTTGATCCAGCTTCTGGATGGCAACAAACAAATCCATGTCATCATTTCCATCGGCCTCAACCCACAGATGGAGCTTCATGAAACCGGTAATCTCCGTGTCTTCCTCAAAGGTGATGTCGAAGGTTGTCGACCCTGTCTCGCCCTCATAGCTGACCTTTGATGCCTTGGCAACCGGTTCAAAGGAGAGTGCTCCCCTGGCGGCATCGACATAGAGTTTCTTATATTGAGTTCTGGCAAGAGGAAACTCCTTTTCCGGACGATTGGTCTGATAGTCATAATCGTAGGCATCCATGACTTCAAGGCGGACCCTCGGGGTGAGCTCCCACCCATTGCGAATATCCTTAAGATAGCGGTCAAAGAACAGTTTCAGACCTTCCAGGCCGGCGGTGGAATACGTATCGGGCCACTCAAACTCCCTGTGTGCGCGGAGCCACTTCTTTGTTGAGCGGATCCTCCTGAAGCCTTCCATGGAACCGCGCAGATGAAAATGGTTCCAACATACCGTGGTATAGACCGGGATCTTAATCCTTTCCCATTTCGGAATCTTGTCTTCCCAATAGGCGTTCATGAAAGGGTACTTCTGGGCCATAGCAACCATGTCGTCGACATATGCCAGTCCCACTAAGGAACCTACAATAAAGTTGCAGAAGCCCAGCGCCGGAATGCCTCCCTCAAAAAGCGACTCGCGATAAAGCTCTCCGGTACCTTCCCATGGAGCGATACAGGCAAGGTGAGGCGGCTGCTCTGCGGCGATTCGCCACTGGGGCATGGCCACACCTGAGTTGCCGGCCATGCCGACCTTGCCATTGCACCAATACTGGGTTGCCAGCCATTCGACAAAGTCATAGCCGTCACGTCCATCCTGCGTGCCAAACATACATATATCGCTCTGCGAATGGCCGCAGCCGCGGGGGTCGACGTTGGCGATCGCATATCCATGACGGCACCAAAAACCCGGATCGGGAGATTCGAACTTGGCCATGCGGGAAATCGTTCCTGGTGGAACTCCGATAACCTGCCATTCGTCAAAGCCATCACCCGGACGCTTGCCGAAATAACTCCATGAAACGATGGCAGGAATATTTGTCTCCCCGACGGGACGGTAGATGTCGGTATATATAATAGTGCCGTCGCGCATGGTCACGGCGACATCCTGCTCGCAGATGATGCCGTCTTCCGCAAGATAGGTGCGTGGGTTGAAGGGAGGGCAAAATCCAAATCCTGCTCCTTCCAAGGATTTTTCGTCCAATCCGTCCACGGATTCCTTCGTCGATTTCATAACTTCCACCGGAGCCGGCCTTCTTGTTTCCCTGTAGATGACCTCGATCTCCTCGTTGCCGAAAATTTCTTTTTTTCTCTTCGTTTTAGCCATAATCATCATCCTTCTTTGTGTTTTTTTAAAGCGAGTGCTTAAATGGAATTTATAAATCTTGTTCTTATCAGCTCCCGCAAAGCCGTGTGACAAATTCAGCGGCCTCGCCCAGGGTCTTTTTCCTCCTGAACTCCATGAGATTGATCTGCACGTCAAAGGCATCCTCTAAAATTGCTATTATCTGAACGAAATTTACCGATTTAGCTTTGAGGTCCTCTACAAACCTCGTGTCAGCACTCAATTTGCCGGGGTCCTTTTTGAAAACTTCCGCGGCTCGCTGAATGATTTTCTCCAATATCTCATCTCTTAATCCCATTGCTCTTCTGCTCCTTTGCTACTCCAGATTTGGGTTTCTTAGGATACCTGAAAACCTTAAAACTCTATCCATTTTTAAAACCGCTCCATACAGGTACACCGTTATATATCTTGGGCTGCTCCTGACCGGTAAGTACCCTGAGAGCACCGGCGGCCATAGCTTCCATTTCGAACTCGCCGGCATACGCCTTGACCGGAGCGATATATCCTACCATATCGGTGATCTTTTCTATCAGATAGGGATCATTGGCGATGCCTCCGGTCAGTAGAATTGCATCGATATCACCCTTTAAAACCGTTGCATAGGCACCGATGTTCTTGCCAATCTGGTAAATCATAGCATCGTAGATGAGCTTTGCATAAGTATCGCCGTTTTTGATGCGCTCCAGCACCTCGCGGACTTCCGAGGTGCCAAGGTGGTCGACCAGCCCCCCTGCCTTGGTTATGCGGTCATACATCTCTCTCTCAGTATATTTCCCCGAATAACACATCTTGATTATGGCGACGGCTGGTATTGAACCTGCACGGGTGGGAGCCATGGGACCATCGCCGTTTATGACATCATTTGAATCAATCATACGGCCCTTCCTGTGAGCCGTGACTGATACGCCACCTCCAATATGGGATATTACCAAATTCAGTTCTTCATACCGCTTGCCCAAAGATGTAGCATAGCGTATAGCGACCTCCTTCTGGTTGAGCGGGTGGCCCCTGCTCTCTCTGGCAACATCGGAGAGTCCGCTGACCCGTGAAACAAGGTCAAACTCATCGACGTCGGGAGGATTGACGACGAAGGCTTTTCCACCATAGGTAGTTGCGAAGTCGTAGGCCAGCTGGCTGCCGAGAGTGGCGGGGTGTTTCACGGTAAAGCCTATCCGGGCGTGATGCAGCAAGGTCTCGTTTATGGTATATGTTCCGCCTTCTAGACTGGCCAGACCGCCGCCGCGTCCGACAAAGGCATCTACCCCTTCAAGGGAGATGTTGGCTTTGGCTAGTTCACCCAGTATGGTCTCCTTCCGATACGGGAACTGATCGCTTATCTCGCGGAACTCCTTGAGTTTTGCCGCGTCATGGGAGACATTGGCGGCAAAGAGCTCTATATCGTTTTCAAAGAGAGCTATCTTTGTTGAGGTAGAACCGGGATTTATTGTAAAAATTTTGTACTTCTTATCCATAACAGTTACCTACCAAGCAAGCATGTAAGGCTGATACCGGTCCACAAGCCTTGAACATACCTTTTCCGGGTCTGCAAACGGTTTATTTACTCTGTGCATGTACTGCCACCATAGTAATGGCTCCGACTATCTCCTCGACGGGCGCTACTCGGGACAGGTCGCTTACCGGCTTGGCAAAACCCTGCAGCATCGGCCCGTAAGCGACGCCATTGGCAAAACGCTGGATAAGCTTAATACCTATATTACCGGCATTAAGATCTGGGAAGATAAGGATGTTTGCCTTGCCGGCTACGGGGCTGCCTCCCGGCACCTTCTTGGCTGCCACCTCTGGTACGATGGCGGAATCCAATTGAAGCTCGCCGTCTATTAGCAGATCCGGCCTGCGCTCATGCACCATCTCAAGAGCCTTCACTACCTTGTCGACAAGCTCGTGACTGGCGCTGCCCTTTGTTGAAAAAGACAACAAGGCGATACGCGGCTCCCAGCCCATGAGACTGCGCACGGTGTCGGCCGTCGAGATGGCTATATCGGCTAGCTCATTTGGTTCAGGCGCCGGACAGACGGCGCAGTCGGCAACCCCCAACAGGTTGCCTTCTGGTCCCTTATATCCCGGTATCGACGCAATGCCCATGCTTGAGACGGTCGAGATGCCTTCCTGCAAGCCGATTATCATCTCACTGGCCATAATGACCTCTCCTGTCGTATGACCCAGCCCCGCCACCATACAGTCCGCCTCGCCTAGTCGCACCATCATGGCTGCGAAATTAAGTGGGTCTTTCAGCATGCGCTTGATAGCGGACGCCGGAAAGTCCGGATTGCTCTTTGCATACTCACTTACGAAATGTTCAACCTTTTCCTGCTCGGTGTGGTCGGCCACCATGATACCGTCAAGGGATACACCGATGCTTCCCGCAAATGCGGATACGGTCTCAGGCTTCCCGACAAGCATGGGATAGGCTATGCCCATATCCCGTACCTGACGTGCCGCGTGCAGTATCTTCTCCTCGCCGGCTTCCGGCAACACGACCCTTTGGGGATTAGCCTTGGCCTTAAGCTGCAATTGCTCCGTTACATTCGTACTCATATCACTCTCTCCTCACCATAAGCCTAGTAATCATCTGTTAAAGACACAGGAGTCAGGGTCATTGCCCTCCTGATAGCACTGCCACGGCTACTGCGTAATCGCCATCATAGGATAGGCTTAAAAGCACACGGGATACCCCACGTTCGGCTGCCAACTCAGCAAATCTGCCCGTGAGAACAGGTATCGGTTCTCCATACTCCCCGTCCCGAACCTCTATTTCCGTCATCTGGACGCCGAAATGCCAGCCTATTCCAAATGTTTTAAAGATGGCTTCTTTGGCAGCAAAGGTCATTGCCACATAGGCCACGGTGTCAGGGTGTGCTTCAGCTCGCTGCTGCTCCCATGGCGTGAATACCTTGTCCATAAACACCTTGCCAGTGGTTTCCAGTGCATCTCTCATTCTGCTGATGGCGATGATGTCTACGCCTACCCCTATTGTCATGGCAACCTCCAGATCGCGCTTTGCTCGCTGCAATGATACATACTAACTAAAATATCCATGGGCAGTGTTTGATATTCAGTAGCTCTTCTCTCAACTCTCGCATTTCTCGGATATAGTGCTCCCGTTGTCCCAATCTATATTGTTTGTTCTTGCTCCATCCATACTTGGGATGTCACAGCTCGGAAGGTAACTTTCTGATGAATTTTGCAATGCACCTGCTCCGAACGGATCGAGGAAAATCTCTAAAAGCCTGATGCTGTTTTCACTGTCACCCGGAAACTTATTCCACTGGTTCAGGTGGTAAAGGCAAGAACTCCCCTGATTTAGTTGGATCATAAGGCTCGTAGAGAGCGCCTATGCTTGGCCCGTCTTCCTGATGAAGACCGCTTATGATTGGCCTCTTTACCCAACCCTCATCAAACGGAGTCCTGAAAACAACATACCACTTTAATACGCGATATTTCCACTTCCCATCCTCTTTTACGAACGTAATATCATACTTACCCGCTTGCCACATGGCGGATAACCGATTTCCCTCTTTGATCGTGTTGCATCCGAACGAATGCCACATTCCCCTTGCCGTTTTACCATCCTTGCTTACTTCGATAACAGGCGTCATAAGCATATGCAAGCCTAAACTTCCGGGAAATCCATACTTCTCACCCAAAATACTGAACACTTTCTTAACGCCTTCAATACCATAAAACACGCCGCTATCAGCTAACTCTATTTCCACATTTTGGTCATTTTTGGCAAACATATCCAAAATCTTGTCAAACCTGCCTGGCAACATATAATGGTTATATCTGCCTTGTAGATTGCATATGTCCCGGTAATCCTCTAAACGCCTAGTCTTTGCTTCTAATTCTTGTTGTGTCATCGCAAACATACCTCCTTAAACTCAATAACTTTTATATTTCCACCGCAACATTGAATGCATCATGGATTGCATGTTTCAGATTGCTCGGATTGGCACAATCCCCAATCACGTATACATCAAGCGCCAGTTCTTGGAGAGCTTTCACCGCTGTGGTGCGCGGCTTAAATCCCAGCGATAAGACCACGGAATCAGCAGGGATTTCGAACCGGTTCCACTGCTTATCAATGACCACAACACCCTTGTCTGTTATTTCTTCTAACTTAACCTCCATCCTAAATTGAACTCCGTGCTGATGCAGCAGCCCTATTAATCCGAGTTTGTTAAGAAAAGGAGCATCCTGAGCAATTTCCGATTGACTAAGCATATCAATAACTGTTATCTTCTTACCTTGCTGTGCCAGGTGGAGGGCGGCTTCGCATCCGGTGAGTCCTGCTCCAGCTACAACTACCGTTTCACCTGCTACCACTTTCCCCATGGCCACATCGCCAACCCAGACAACATTAGATTTTTTGACGCCAGGAATGTCTGGAATGATAGGCTCTGCACCAATGGCTAAGATAAGTACGTCAGGCTTCTTAGCCTTGATGACATCAGCAGTGGCTTCGGTCGATAGTTTGACTTCTATACCAGGCGCCTTCATGGTCTTTTGCACCAGCCAATCCAAATACTTCTTCATGTCAGCTTTGAAGGGATGTGCCGCCGCAAGGGTGAGCATTCCACCGAGTTTAGTATCCCTTTCATACAAAGTGACCTGATGTCCCTTTGATGAGGCTACTAGGGCAGCTTCCATGCCTGCTGGCCCGCCACCCACGATAACGACCTTCTTCTTCTTATCTGCTATTCGTATATAGGGATACTCTACCTCCCTACCGATGACAGGATTGACCGCACAACGGATAGGGTAGAATTGTGCCACCGAGTGAGTGCAGAAATTGCAACGGACACAAGGCCTGATCTCATCAATCTCTCCATGGCGGTATTTGTTCACATACTCAGTATCTGCAATGATGGGGCGTACCATGGCGACGATATCACATTTTCCCTCACCGATGATTTTATCAGCCATCTCCATATCAATAGAGCCGACTGCTGTTATCGGGACTTTTAGGGCTTTCTTGAACTTCCCGGCATAAGGCACATTGAGGCCATGAGGAAAGTACGTTGGTTGTATCATGCGAGGAATAGTGATTGGATTTGTAAGAAGTCCTACGGATACATGGAGTAGGTCAATTCTGTCCTGGATCATTTTGACGAACTCGATGGTTTCCTCCTCATGCATACCTTCAGGCACAAGCTCGTCCGCGCTTATGCGGTATTCTATAGCCAGCTTGTCACCAACCTTCTTCCGAACGGCATCTAAGACCTCTATGGCAAATTGAGCCCTGTTTTGAAGACTCCCGCCATAGCGATCTGTCCTCTTGTTCGTATAAGGTGATGTGAACTGACCCAGCATATGCCCATGGGCACCGTGAAGAAGCACCATCTCCATGCCTGCCAGCATGCATCTATGGCACGCCTCTGCATAATGGTCGACGACCATATCAATTTGTTCCTGTGTCATTTCCACGACTTGGTAGTCCAGCTTCCTGCCGTGCATTTCAGCCCACATTATTGCCGTTTCAGACGGCAGTGATGAAGGCGCAATAGGATTTTTGCCTCCTAGTGTCCGTGGCTCCGCAAATCTGCCACCGTGGTTGAGCTCGATGGAGGCTTTGGCCCCATACCTATGTATAGCTTCTACTAGTGCACTCAATCCGGCAATAACCCTGTCATCGCCGAGATTCAACTGGTGCTCATGATCCTTGGCATATTCGAAGTCTATAGCGGTATCGCCGATAGTAACGATTCCGGCTCCCCCTCTGGCCAATGACTTATAATATTCAATCAACTCCCTGGTCACAAAGCCATCAGGTGTGGCCAGGCATGGGATCGCCGGTGCAATTTCTATTCTGTTCTTTACCTCCACATTGCCAAACTTAAACGGTGAAAAGACGTTTCGATACCTTTTCATTTTTCTATCCTCCCTTCCCTAAATATTGTAATCAATGAAATTTCTGGCATTCATCTGCTGGCATCATGGTTTTATGATTTTACCGTATGAGACATATTTCTTAATCCGCTCTTTTACTTTTTCCTGGTCTTCTGTATAGAACTTCATCTGCAAGTTTTTTACCAACTCTAAGTGCGTGGAAACGCCGCGTTCAGAAAATCGAGGATATTTTGCACTCTCCTCATCCCACCTCACCTTCATTTTATCTCCGTCAAGGGTTATTACACCTTTGACCCAGCATACCGGACAGAAGACATAAGGCAATTTCTCAGGCACCTTCAGTACGTTGCAATGGCAGACCGGACAAGAAACCTCTGTTTCATCGCCCACAAATTTCACCTGTTCAATCGGCATCATCATTGCCCTGGCGACATTTCGCCCTAATTCTCTGGCCCGTTCAAGGTATTTCTCCTCCATTAAAACAGCACCTGGACGCCCAACATAATTCACTTGCATCTGGTCAACCAGTACTCGGGTATGCTGAACAAAAATATTCATGGAAGTGAGACCCAAAGGAGTCCATTCTGGTTCTCCGCCGCCAACAGAAATGATGGCACCAACTCTTGTCTTCTTAAGAACTTCGGGATGCCTGAACATAGTTGGTAGCATTCTTTCATGGATTGCTTCAAAGTATGAATTGGGTCTTAAATGGTATAGCGGGCCACTTACTATTAAACCGCAATCTTCCACCACGGTCTTTTCCAAAATCCACGGAACGTCGTCGTCTTTGATGGCACATCTTGCCTCTTTTCCTCTCGCCATGGCTATCGAACATGATTCACAACCCGTACATGGTTTTACTCTCAGCTCCATAGCTCGGATTATCTCCGATTCCACCCCAAGTTCCTCCGCTCCCATGAGGGCTTCCTTTAAGAGGATCTCGGAGTTGCCGTTCTTTCTGCCACACGATAAGCCGATAATTTTTTTTGTTTTAGTCATATTAGTTACCTCCTCTTCGTGTTGAACTTAGCCTTCAGATATCCCTTAGTACACACCGTACTCGAAAACCGCTTCGGTCATGGCCTCAACGTTCTCCGGTTTGGCACCTCCACTAATTTTCCTTTTACCACGTACCTTTGAAAGGCAGCAGTCCCCGAAGTCTATTGTTATTAGTGTATTGCCTTCCATAATCTACTTCGACTAACACGAGCCATCACCTGGCGGACTTGATCTACAGAACCCACCAATCCGTAGGGGAAGTACAATACCACCAGGATGAACAGGATGCCAAATATGATAAGGTGAGCCTCCCCTAATTTTAGGGCAAATATCTCTGAGAGAATGACGAGGAAAAAGCTGCCAATTATAGGTCCGAGCAAGGTGCCGGCACCACCGATCATAACTGCCATGACTGGCTCAAAGGTCCAGAGCGGGCTAAAAACCTGGGACATGGTGTAAAAGGAGAGTCTGTAGAAGGCATACACTCCTCCACCTAAACCAGCCAAAAAAGCACTAATTAGTAAGGTCAAAACCTTATATTTAAACGTGTTAACGCCGGTAACCTGAGCTGCTTCTTCGTCATCGCGAACAGCAACCATAGCCAGCCCCAGCTTGGAATTGGTCACAAAATAAACCACTGCTATTGCTATAAGCGCTATTACTAAGCCAAGGTAATAGCGGGGAAGAAGGCTATAGGTGGCGACATAGCTGCCCGGCATTTTAACCCATGTGGTAAAAATATTTCCCACGACTATTCTCAATACTTCTGCGAACGCCAGAGTACCAATAGCAAAATATACACCCCTCAGCCGCAGAGTGGGCAGACCAATAATCACTGCCAAAACCATGGTTGCTACACCACCCGCTAGTACAGCTAGATATATCGGTACCTCTGCCTTCCAGAGGAAATGAGTGGCTAAAACACCACAGCCGAAGAAGGCGGCAAGGCCAAGGTTAATCTGACCGGTATAACCCCCCATAAGGTTCCAGCTCTGAGACAGAATGATAAAAATGAACAGCATGACCATTAGATTCAGGATATTGGTTCCTATTTCCATAACCATGGGGAGCACTATGCAAGCTGCAACTACCACTCCACTTGGCAGCAATTTTTTCCAATTAGCTGTTATAGTAGACATCTGTCCTCTTTTTAGTAAATAATCCCTGCGGCCTGAACATTAACACTATAATAAATATGACAAGCGCAACAGCCTGCCGGTAGGGAGCACCCACAACAAAAATACTAGCTGACTCTACTAATCCCAATATAATACCAGCGGGAAGTATGGCATTAATATTCCCTTCTCCTGCCAGCACCATAACAACTATACCTATCAACAGCCAGCTTAATCCCCCACCTGGAGTTATAGAATAGCTTGACACGACAATGACACCAGCTACGCCAGCCAATGCTACAGCAATACCACAGGAAATCAAATAGGTTCGCTGAACATTGACCCCACATAAACTGGCTGCCTCAGCATCCTGCGTTGCCGCCCGCACATGTTTGCCAAGATAGGTCTTGCTGAGAATGAAATACAAAGCAACTGCAACCAGAATAGCAATGCCGAGACCGCACAGGCCAGTGAGGCTCAGTTTGACACCAAATATATTAATAGCCTCTCCAGAGTAAGAGGCCATTATGCTTCTAGAATTTGGTGTCCAGATTAAAGCCATTGCATTGTCCAGCACGTATATTACGCCAAAGGTAATCAACAAAGAGTTGGCAACCCTCATTTCGATATCCGGTAATTTCAGCAATGGTGAAAGCGTGAGCTTATATAGAATCAAGCCCGCTAAAAACGTGGCAATGATAACCAACGGTATAGAAAGGTAGGGGTTTATACCCCAGAGAGTGAAAATCCAGTAACTTACATAACCACCGAGTATCAACAAACTGCCATGGGCAACATTGAGGAATTTCATAATACCCATAATCAGGCCTAGCCCATATGCTATCAGTGCATACAGCGCGCCCACTAGAATGCCAGAGGCAATTGCCTGAATTACATCTTCCAATATTTAACCTGCTTTTTCCACTGGACTGATACCTAAATAAGCCTCTTTAATTCGCTCATTACATAAAAACGCTCTGGCAGCACCCTCGCTTTGAATACGACCATGCTCAATAATATAGCCTCGGTCAGCCATGGATAAGGCCATATTAACATCCTGCTCCACCAGGAAAATTGTGAGCTTCCTTGACTTGTTTATGTCTTTGATAACTTGAGAGATTTCCTGTACCAAAAGCGGAGCTAAGCCCAGGGACATCTCATCAATCAGGAGAAGTCTTGGCTGTGACATCAGCGCCCTGCCTATAGCTAACATCTGCTGCTCACCACCGCTTAATGTAACTGCCCTTTGTCTCGCCCTTGCCCTTAGAATCGGAAATAACTCATAAATCCAACTGATTGTATTGTGTCTTGCTTTCTTCGCTTCTCTAGCGGAGGCGCCCACCTCTAAGTTCTCCAGCACGCTCATCTGAGGGAATAGTCTTCTCCCTTCGGGAACCATGGAGATGCCCAGCTCCGCTATCCGGTGCGCAGGCAGTTTGTTCACGCATATTCCCTCAAAACTAATGCTCCCGGTTTTAGGCTTGAGTAGCCCTGAGATGGCCTTCATAATAGTGCTCTTGCCCGCCCCATTAGAGCCGACAAGCGTTACTATTTCCCCACCTCCAACGGTAAGAGATACATCCCACAATGCCTGAAGGTCGCCATAACAAACGTCTATGTTACTAATTTCTAGCATTGGACACTTTTTCCTAAATACGCCTCAATGACATGGCTATTATTGGCTACTTCCTGCGGTGAGCCATCAGCAATTTTCTCCCCAACATTTAGCGCAATCACCCTGTCCGAAAGCCCCATTATTACCTTCATTACATGCTCTACTACTATCAGGGTTACCCCGGAGTCCCTTATCCTCCTTACTAACCGTATGCTATCATCCATCTCCGTTGGGGTTAAACCGGCAAACATCTCATCGAGCAACAACAACCTGGGCTTTGTTGCCAGCGCCCGGGCAATCTCCAACCGCTTGCGGTCAACCAAGCCAAGCATCCCCGCCATCGGCACCCACCTCTTTGCTAAACCAGTAAGAGCTAGAATCTGTTCTGCTTCTATGCGGGCTTGCCTTGTATTCCGAGCTGGCTCACTGCCATAAGCCCTGCCCACTATTACGTTTTTCAGGGGGGATAACCGGTTAAACGACTTAACCAACTGAAAGGTTCTGGCGATACCGCTCTGGCATATTTTATAAGGTGCCATACCGGTTATATCTTTACCGCTGAACCTTATGCTGCCTGTGTCAGGTTTGAGAAGCCCGGTTATTAGATTAAACAAGGTAGTTTTACCTGACCCGTTGGGACCGATAAGCCCTAATATCTCCCCATCGTCAAGGGTGAAGCTAACTCGGTTAATAGCCATCACTCCGCCAAAGGCCTTGGAAAGATTATCGATTGAGAGTAATGCCATATTATTTTTGCCAGTAATGCTGAGTTTGATAGGACTGTGCCAGCTGTATATCCAGCACAGTCCTATCATTCTGCTTTTGCATACCAGAAGTCACAGCCATATACATTATGGCCAGAACTATCTATTAGTACAGGCCATGATGTTCTGGTTATATTATTATGTTTAACTTCTTATTTTACTACAATTTGTGCCGGGTCAGTGACAGCTATCATGGGCCCACCGCCAATCGGTGCTGCCGTTATTTTTCCGGTTACGCTGATAGTTTTGCCTTTGTAACTATCAGGATCAACTGGCCAGTTCAATCCGTCTTTGATTGCTACGCCCATGCCTACTCCCATGCCACCTCCTAGGAAGAGAACTACCTCAGGAGGTGCAAAAGTCCTCACGTCCATGATTTCACCGGTTACTGTGACATTTTCATTAAAATGGTTTTTGGCATCTTTCCAATCTATTTCCGGTCCCGATGGAAGTGGTGTAGATGGTGTAGCAGGTTGGGTTGCGGTTGGTGCTGGTTTTGATGATGGTTCAGGCCTTGGATAAACCAACGACTTTGTTTTGAGGTTATCAGGCCATACGAGCTCCAGTTCTCCATTCTGCCATTGAATCACACTCGGAACTGGGTCAATTCGTGCGCCGTTTTCACGGAATTTGATTTGACCCATAACAGTCATGGTATTTGAAGCAGCTATGGCATCCCTTAGCTTTTCTCTGTCCAGTGTGCCAGCCCTTTCAATTACATCAGCTATCAACTGGATAGAAGCATAACAAGGCCCGGCACAAATATTAGTATTGGTACCATACTTAGCCTTGTACGCAGCATTAAGTTCATCAACTCCAGGAAATTTAAATGCTGGGTGCCAATCAGGACATCCTATTACGTATTCACCCATTGGACCAAGCCCCGACCAACCCGGGTCATCTGCGCCTCTGATGCATGCCATTGCCTTCGGGTTAAAACCAAGTTCCTTACTTTGCTTTACAATGGTAATAGCATCAGGAGTGTTAGGGCCAGAGAAGAGCACCTCGGCGCCAGCTTTTTTCGCATCGTTTATAAGTGGGCTTAGGTCCGGAGCCATCGTTGCATACTGTCCACGATAAACTATATTAACACCCCGGGCAGCGGCGTCTTGTTGGACAAAATCCATCAATTCTATAACAAAGGGAAATTGCTCCTCCAAAATAGCCCATTTTGTCGGCTTAGCGCCCGAGAGACTATCAAAAAGATCGAGTACTGCGGTCGCCACATCTGAGTTCAACTTACCAATGGTAAACCAGTATCTGTAGCCACTCTGACTTAGCAAATCTATCGTCATCTGAGAGACTACCACAGGCATTTTATTCTTTTCAAAGATCTCAGCCGCTGCAGAAATCAAGGTGGTACCAGAAGCAATAGGCACGTTATATTGTGAGTTTAGTGCCTCAGCGCGGGCAACAGCCTTCCCTGGGTCAGACTCCATGTCCAGGAGAACCAGCTCCAAGGGTATCTTTTTATCAAATTCCTTGACATAGACGCCACCATCCTGGTTAATCTTTGCTACAGCTAATTCGTAGCCATTTTTCGCTGGCTGTCCAACAGCAGCATCAAACCCGGTTAGAGAGATTAAAACGCCAACCTTAATGGTTGCAGGAGCTGTTGGTGCTGTTGGTTGTTTGGCGCAGCCGCTTATGACCAAGCTAGCCACCACCATTACCAATAAAAGAACAAAACCTACTTTTTTCAATTCATTTCCCCCTTTCATATTTTCCTTTAATAACCACGGATTATTTGAACTTCAGAATATCTTCAATATATCACCTCCTCATTGTTTTTTTCAACTAGCCCCTAATAACTCCCCTTATAACAGGTATTCATAGGGTTGGCTCAAGTGTATGATATAATGGTAATGCTAGGTAATGCTAAGATGGGGTATCTTGGGTTACCATGAGTTGGGGAGGTTAGGCATAGGTTGCAAGTGGCAGTTTGCCACCAAGGAGGAGCAACAATAATGAAAGACCTAATCCTACTACCCATAGTCCCCTTAATATTCTGGATAATCATACTCATTATTCAGAATATACCCTCATAGAATGGCACTCTTGGAGTACCCCATCTTAGCAAGATTTACCATCATACCCTTACTTGCTGTCAAGCGATGGTCGCCATATATTATGGGACTCATTACGATGCCGTCATAGATGTCGCTGTTGACGTCGTAATATGGTATATGTTACCATTATAGCATCTATTCTGGTATTGTCAATACCTTGTTTGGTAGGCTATTATTAATCGAAAACTGAAAGCATATACCTAAAAAGTCATGTATTGTAATCATTTTAATTTTTTTAGTGCAATGACTTAACTATATCCAAAAGCCAATGGGAAAAAACACTAGAAATAATAAGAACTTCAAGCTAGATACCTATACTCGCAACCTCTTTGTCCTCTTCGATCAAACTAGAGATACACTTATTCGTGCCGTTGAGCTTGAGCTTAAACAGTCTAAAACTAACTTCGCTCAGTGCCATATTTTGTATGTGCTCACACAGGAAAAAAATGGGATGACCCAAGGTAATCTTTCAAAATGGCTTCTTAGAAATCTAAACACTGTCTCTACTCTGATAAATAAAATGGAAAAAGAAGGAGTGGTTAAAAAGACCAAAAACAAGGAGGATGGCAAAGTGTATATTACATTAACCCCAAAAGGTTCTGAAGTATGGGACGAGGTAAGTGAGCGCGCTGTTTTTTTAACCTTCTCAGCTCTTTCAGAAGAAGAAAAGGAGCAATTTAAAGTGCTTCTAGAGAAATTGCGGACTGGAGCACGCAATATACTTGGGCTGGACTTCAAACCCCCGTTCTTACCATAACACAAGGTCGCAGGCTGTTTCTTGACCTACCCCCAAATCATTGTACCACTTCTTGAGTTAGAGTTGCTGGCATAAAAGCCATCTGTATCGCTTCAGGAGCTATTGGCCATATTTGAATTCATTATCGGTGGCTTGAGAAGCAGCTAAGTAACAAGAATTCCTTCTATTTCCCCATTAGACCTAGGCTAACGAGAACACGCAAACGGTGTATCTGATATCTTTTCCTCGGAAGAAGGATTAAACCGCTAAAGTCACAATTGCCTGTTTTGTTACCTCACGGATATTTGACAATAATATGGTCTTATCTTTAACGGTACGCGTGTTATAACTCAGCTAACTTACCAGACTAATTAATAACCGGTTGACAATGATGATAATTAAAGCCTGACCTGAGCAACGAAATGGACAGCGTACAGAAATTTAGGAGCTTAAGAGTCAGGCACTCAAAGCCTTGGGCCTATAAGCTGAAACTTTTGGAATCTATAAGCAAAGCTTCGGAACTATGCTTACAGCTTCGGAAACCTATGATTAAAGCTTCGGAAACTATGATTAAAAGCTTCGGAAACTATGATTAAAGCTTTAGGATCTTAGTTTAGCTTTAGTTTTTCAAGTTCAAAGTTAAACGAAAGGTTAACTGAAGTTGGAGTATTCCCATCTAGGAAATAGCCATTTTCTCATCCTGCCTGATATTCGTCCGGAAAGTTAGGTTTTCAGCTACTATATAGACCTCACCAGGCCTATCGGCTTTTGTCAATTCAAACGGCAACCACACCTGATTCCAAAACGTAACATCTCCGGTTGAAACAGCTTTCTTATATTGACAAACCACATAATATTG
>Ga0315282_10004431_pt1 | contig 24491 bp, 25 predicted proteins | sample YL17G07_20_MG_FD_203693 | JGI IMG/M metagenome (GOLD analysis project Ga0315282, IMG submission 203693) | Sediment microbial communities from Yellowstone Lake, YNP, Wyoming, USA - YL17G07_20 | ecosystem: Environmental > Aquatic > Freshwater > Lake > Sediment | place: USA: Wyoming | collected... | reverse complement strand
CTGATAAATCCAGAGGCACCGGACTCAATCACCGGGAAGAAATACTCTTTATCGTCGTACTGGGTGAGGACGAGCACTTTTGTCTCGGGGAACTCCTTAACTATCCGGCGGGTAGCTTCCAACCCCCCCATGATGGGCATAGAGACGTCCATAAGTACCACATCCGGGGCAAGCTCTCTGACCCTGCTCAGGGCTTCGTAACCATTGGTCGCCTCGCCAACTACTTCAATATCCCCGGCTAGGGCGAGCAAGGCGCAGATACCATCCCGTACGATGGTATGGTCATCAACTACTAGAACCCTTATTTTTGGCATACTCTATATCCCGGCCTATAGGAATCTTTGCCCAGACAGTAGTCCCTTTCCCGATTTCGGACTTGATGCCGCTGGTGCCGCCCAGAAAACCAATCCTCTCCCTCATACTGAACAGGCCGCGGCCCCTTCCGCTTTCCTCAACATCAGTAATTTCAGAAACATTGAACCCCTGGCCGTCATCACTGATAGTTAATATAAATTCATCCAGTTCATATTCCAGCAGGATAGTGGCATTCTTGGCTTTAGAATGCTGGGCAATATTGCCCAGCGCCCCCTGGATAAAGCGGAAGAGCGCGGCCTCAACTTCGGCAGGAAATCTGATGTCGGTGCCCCTGACTTCAAAGGCTACGGCAATCCCCAGTGGCTGTAACCTCGTCTCGGCGTGCTGGCGCGCCGCCGGCACCAACCCCAGCGTATCCAGGAGAGCCGGGTGGAGATTGGAAATAAGACGGCTGACCTCTTTGTGCACCTGTACCGTTAACGACTGTACCTTCTTCAAACCGGCGACAAATTCAGCATCCTGTTTACCCGATATTGTCGCCATCTCTATCAGTGCCTGTAGCTGGAGGGCTATCCCGGAAAGCGATTGACTGGTCTCATCATGTAGCTCACGGGCAATTCTCCTCCGCTCCTCCTCCTCGGCTACCAGGTTCTGCCGGGCGAGTTTACGTAACCTTTCCCGCGCTTTTCTGAGACGGTCGTATAGCCTGGCATGTTCAACGGCGATGCCAAGCTGGTCGCCGATAGCATACAGCAAATGCATATCATTGGTGGTGAATCTACGCGGCTGGCGGCTGGCCACATTCAGCACACCCAGTACTTTATCTCTGGCCCGTAGTGGCACACCGATAAAGGCCTTCAGCCCTTCCGCCATGACCAGCTCACGGTGAGCTACCCTGGGGTCGGAAGCAATATCCTCAAGGAGAACCGCTTTGCCACTCTTGGCAACATTGCCGGCAATGCCTTCACCGAGGCTGAGACGTGCTTTTTCTAAAAATTCCTTGCTCAAGCCGCGGTGAGCGGTACGCACGAGTTCCCCTGTATTTTCATCAACGAGTAGGATTTCACCAACAGTCCCGTTCATGACGTCCAGGGTACTATCTAGGCCAACACCGAGAATAGCATCCAGGTCCCACAAGCCGCTCAACGCTGCCGAGATTCGGCTTAACACCAGGAGCTCAGAAGCCTGTGACTCTGCCTTCGCCTTTGACCGGTGCGAATTCATGTTGGTTGATTTAGCCGTTCCCATATCTAAAAACCGCCGGATATGCGGACATACCGGGCATAAACTAGCGTATAGAAAAATCCAGGTCTTGTCAATCCACCCCGACCATAGCCCCCCTCCAATGTACACCCATCCCTCAGATATTGACAATCCTAGGATAATGCGCTATTGTTGTTATAGTAGAGTATTTTAGTCTACTATACCAACAACATAAGAGGTGAGTTCTATGAAGCTTTCCACCCGGGCCCGCTACGGAACCAGGGCCCTCCTGGAGATGGCCCTGCACTGGGGGGAGGAGCCGGTCATGCTGAAAAATATCGCCCAAAGCCAGCAGATTTCCCTGCCCTACCTGGAGCACCTGATAGCCCCTCTCATCGCCGGGGGTATTGTCCGGAGCACCAAGGGCCCCCGAGGCGGGGTATCCCTGGCCAGGGCTCCCGAGGAGATAAGACTGAGTGAGGTCATCCAGCTCCTTGAGGGCTCCACCGCCCCCGTAGAGTGTGTGGACAACCCCAGGGTATGCCGCCGGCATGAATTCTGCGTCACCCGCGACATCTGGAGCGAGCTGAAAGGGGCCATAGATGGCGTCCTAGGGGCCACCACCCTGCAGGACCTGACGGAGAGGCAAAAAAAGAAGGGACAGCCCAAACTGGCCATGTACTACATCTAGCACCGCCCAATACGTTAACATGGTAAACATAGCTGCCAAGGAGCCAAGATGATGAAAAAGACCGAGAAAGTACCGAAGCTCCGGTATAAGACGATAGAAATACCGAAGATAACCAGGGGCATCGCCCGGGACTCTACCGAGCTTATCGGCAACACCCCGCTGGTCAGGCTGAACCGGGTAACCAAGGGGGCCAAGGCAGAGGTGGTGGCCAAGCTGGAGTCCTTTAACCCCGTATCAAGTGTCAAGGACAGGATAGGGGTGGCCATGATTGCCGACGCCGAGGCGAAGGGGCTTATCCGGAAGGACACGGTTATCGTTGAGCCGACCAGCGGCAACACCGGCATCGCCCTCGCCTTCGTCTGCGCCGCCCGGGGCTACCGGCTCATCCTTACCATGCCCGACACGATGTCGCTGGAGCGAAGGCAGCTCCTGGCCATCTTCGGCGCCGAGCTGGTGCTGACGCCGGGGGCGGAGGGGATGGCTGGGGCAATCAGGAAAGCGGAGGAAATGGTCACGAAAAACCCCAACTCATTCTTGGCGCAGCAATTCAAAAATCCGGCCAACCCCGAGATACACCGGCTGACCACCGCCGAGGAGATATGGCGGGATACCGAGGGCAGGGTGGATATGGTGGTTGCCGGCGTGGGCACCGGCGGGACGATTACCGGCATCGCCGAGGTGCTCAAGGCCAGGAAGCCCGGATTCAAGGCCATAGCCGTGGAGCCAGCTGATTCCCCGGTACTCGCCGGGGGCAAGGCGGGACCGCACAAGATACAGGGCATCGGCGCCGGCTTTGTCCCCGATGTCCTTAGAACTGATTTGATTGACGAGATTATCCCGGTCACCAATGATAACGCGGGCATAATGGCGAGGCGGCTGGCCAGGGAGGAGGGCATCCTGGTCGGCATATCATCAGGGGCCGCTGCTTGGGCAGCGATAGAGATAGCCCGAAGGCCGGAGAATGAGGGCAGACTCATCGTGGTCATCCTGCCCGACACCGGCGAGCGCTACCTTTCCACCTGGCTCTTCAAGGAATAAATACAGATGCTGGAAAATCACGAAGGTCAAAACATGAAACGGATATATCTTGACTATGCCGCCACCACGCCGACACACCCTGAGGTCGTCAAGGCGATGCTGCCCTATTTCACCAATGCCTTCGGCAACCCCTCAAGCATCCACGCCTGCGGGCAGGAGGCGAAGAGGGCCACCGAAGAGGCCAGGGCTAAAATTGCTAGGCTTATCGGTGCCCAGGATGAAGAGATTATCTTTACCGGCGGCGGCACCGAGGCAGACAATTTTGCCCTAAAGGGCGTGGCCTTCGCCAACGAGAAAAAGGGGAACCACATCATCACCAGCTCCATTGAGCACCATGCCGTGCTGGAAACGTGCCGGTTCCTAGAGAAGAGGGGGTTCAATATCACCTACCTGCCGGTGGATAGTTACGGTCTGGTTGAACCGGCTGATGTCAGGAAGGCTATCACCAAAAAGACCATCCTTATCTCCGTGATGCATGCCAACAACGAGGTGGGCACCATTGAGCCGATTGAAACCATAGGCCAGGTAGCTAAAGAAGCCGGTATCTATTTCCATAGCGACGCCGTGCAGGCGGTGGGGCATATTCCTGTTGATGTAGATAAACTCAATGTAGACCTGCTCTCAACATCGGCCCACAAGCTCTATGGCCCCAAGGGGGTCGGGGCACTCTATATCAGGAGAGGGACAAAGCTTGTCCCCTTGATGCACGGCGGCGGGCAGGAGAGGGGGCGCCGCGCCGGCACGGAAAACGTCCCCGGCATTGTGGGCTTCGGCAAGGCCGCCGAAATCGCCCGGCAGGAGATGGACATAGAAGCCGAGCGAGTAACTAGGCTGCGCGATAAGCTCATTAAAGGCCTCCTGGAGCGCCTTGACCATACCCGCCTGAATGGTCACCCTACCCAGAGGCTGCCTAACAACGTCAATGTCAGCATTGATTATGTGGAGGGGGAGTCCATGCTCCTCGCCCTTGACCTAGCTGGCATCTCGGCCTCCACCGGCTCCGCCTGCAGCTCGGGGAACCTGGAGCCGTCCCATGTGCTGATGGCGATGGGGCTGGGCCACGGGCCGGCGCGCGGCTCGCTGCGTTTCACCCTGGGCAAATGGACTTCCAATGAAGACATAGAGCGTGTTTTGGAAACCCTGCCCGGCATCGTGACCCGGCTCAGGGCCATGTCGCCCCTCACGAAGCAATAGAGAAGCAAAATGAGCGAGATACCCGAAATCGGCAAAATCTCCCCGGAAATCTTCAAAGAGCTGATATTCCCCCGCCTCGGGGCGAAGAGCGATAAGGTCCTGGTGGGCCCCCAGCATGGGGTGGATGTAGGTATCGTGGCAATCGGCGGCCAGGCGGTCTCCTTCACCTGCGACCCGGTCTTTATCGTGCCCGAATACGGCTGGGAGAGGGCGGCCTGGTTTGCCATCCACATCATCGCCTCCGATTCCGTAACCTCCGGCCTCAAGCCGAAGTTCCTGGCCATAGACCTGAACCTGCCCATGGAGATGACCCGGAAACAGCTTGAACTCATGTGGGACACCATGCACCGCGAGTGCCAGAAGCTCGGCATTACCGTCATCACCGGGCATACCGCCCGCTACGAAAACTGCCACTACCCCATGGTGGGTGGGGCGACCATGGTCGGTGTGGGTGGCCTTGACGAATACGTCACCCCCACCCTGGCCCGGGCGGGGGATAAGCTCATCATCACCAAGGGGCCGGCCATTGAGGCCACCGGCATCTTTGCCACCATGTTCCCCCAGCTTATGGAAAGGGAGTTCGGGCCCGAATTCAGCCGTAAGGCGCAGGCGCTCTTCTACCAGATGTCGGTAGTAGAGGATGCCCTGACGGCCGTCAGCGTGGGCGTCAGAGAGAAGGGGGTAACGGCCATGCATGATGCCACCGAGTGCGGGGTGTGGGGAGGGCTGTATGAGATGGCCCAGGCGGCGGGGCTGGGCGTCAGGGTAGAAAAAGAAAAAATCATCATGGAAGAAGGCGTGGCCGAGCTCTGCCGCTACTTCAATATTGACCCCTACGCCTCCATCAGCGAGGGAACGCTCATCATCACCTGCAAAGCCTTTAAGGCCGATGCTATCGTGGCCGCCCTGAAGAAAAAGGGCATTAAGGCCTCCGTGGTGGGGGAACTAACCGCACCAGAAAAGGGGATGGTGCTGGTGGAAAAAGGCCGGGAGAAGAACCTTAAGCACCCCATCGTTGACCCCTTCTGGAGGGCCTTCTACGGGGCCCTTGAAAAAAATAAATAAAGCGGGTAAAATCAAGGAGCCGATTTATGAAGCTAAAATTCTGGTTTGCCGAGACACGCCCGCAATTCCTCCTCCTTTCCGTGGTGCTGGCCTTTTTAGGGACGGCCATCGCCTGGCATGATGGCCATTTCAACCTGGGTTACGCCGTACTGGCCGGCATTGGTCTGGTGCTGACCCACATCAGCGTGAATACCCTCAATGACTATTTTGACTATAAAAGCGGCATTGACCTGGCGACCAAGCGGACGCCCTTCAGCGGGGGGAGCGGCATACTCCCCGCCGGGCAGATGCGACCAGGGCAGGTGCTGGGACTGGGGCTAGGCTCGCTACTCGTGGCCGCCGTCATTGGCATCTATTTCATCATCGCAACCGGCTGGTGGCTGCTGCCGCTGCTTGCGGTGGCCGCCTTGTTTATCCTGCTCTACAGTCCCCTCATTCTCAAGCAGCCCTGGCCGGAGTGGGCGGCGGGGGCCGGGCTGGGGGCATTACCGGTGCTGGGGATGTATTTCGTGCAGGTCGGCGCCTACACCGCTCCGGCGGCGGTCGCCTCCATCCCATCCTTCCTTCTGGTGCACAACCTTTTGCTCTTGAACGAGTTCCCCGACACTGAGGCCGACAGGAAAGCCAACCGAAAGACGCTGCCCATCGCCCTCAACAATGACCGGGCCGCCATCTTCTACGCCATCTTCGCGCTGGCCGTTTACGCCTGGATAATCGCCTGGGTGGCGGCAAGGGTGATGCCTGTCTGGACGCTGCTGGGGCTGCTTACCCTGCCCTTCACCATCAAAGCCATCCGAGGTGCCCGCCACCATGAAGACCCGGCCAGGCTGATACCGGGCATGGCCGCAAACGTCACGGCGGTGCTCCTAACGCAGCTCTTCATCGGCATCGGCTACATCATTGCCGGCGCTATCTACTAAAAATGGACGATAGTAGCTCAACCCACCGACCCCTCCAGAAAATGTTTACGGCGGTGCCGCCGCGCTACGACCTGATTAACCGCATCATCACCCTGGGATGGGGCAGTCGGTGGCGGAATACGGCAGCGAGAATTTGCCTGGAAGATAGCCCCAAGCGTATCCTTGACGTCGGCTGCGGCACCGGCGACCTGGCCATCGGTATTGCCCGCCTTGCCCGGGATGTAACCATCACGGGGCTGGACTTTAGCCTGCCCATGCTGGTGAGAGCACAGAAGAAGGCGGAGCGGGCGGGGATGGACAAGAGAATCACTTTCATCCACGGCGACGCCACGGCACTGCCTTTCCCTGACGGCCACTTTGACGTGGCGGGCATATCCTTCGCCTTCCGCAACCTGACCTACCAGAACCCCAACCAAAAACCCCACCTCGCCGAGGTGCGGCGGGTGCTGCGGGCGGGGGGAAGATACATCATCGTGGAGACAAGCCAGCCGGAAAACAGCCTCATCCGCGCCCTCTTTCACCTCTACCTACACGCCGTCGCGGCACCGATAGGCATTCTTATTTCCGGCCAGCGGGGTGCCTATCACTACCTGGCCGAATCGGCGCGGCGCTTCTACTCACCGGCGGAGGTCAGGGAGATACTGCTTGAGGCCGGCTTCAGGAAGGTAAGCTACCGCCCGCTTTTGTTCGGCGCCGCCGGCATCCACGTGGCCATCAGGTAGCTAGACCTGCTTTTCAAGGCACCGCTCCCGCAGCGTGTTTAGGGAGGCAAAGAACTCCCTCATCATGACACTCACTGGGTACATGCCCTTCTCCGTGACCCGCCGCCTGCTATCCCCAGCCACCAGCCCGAAGGTCTTCAGGAAGGCTAGCTCCAGCGGCAGCTCATGCCGCATACCGGCACCGAAGCGGCGGCGGAACTTCTCGGCCTCAAGCCCCAGGCCGAAGAGCTTGGTCAGGAGATAATAGCGAAGGTTCTCCTTATTGGAAAGACGCCGCCAGCCGACGACGGGCAATCTCCCGGCGCCGACCAGCTCGTGATAGCGGTCAAGCGAGAAGGAGTTGACGTAGAAATTACCCCGCACGATGCTGACCGAGCCGGCACCGATGCCAATGTAGTCATCAAAGTCAATGATATACTCGTCAATCATGCGGTCGCCGCGGGAAAAGCACCAGACGGTAGAAGCCTGATAGCCGCCATGGTAGAGCTCCTTGAGGATGACGTCGTAAAACTGCCTCTCGCGGGAGTTGTCCACCCTATTGAAGCGGCGCGCCAGGGCGTCTTTCTTATGGGGGCTGGCCATGAGGGGGTAGAAGGTAGCCTGGTCCAGGCCCAGCTCCTTGAAGGCGGCCACGTCGCCGGCGAACTCATCAATCGTCTGGCCGGGGAAGTTGAAGATAAAGTCCACGTTTAAAGTAGCGAATTTCCCCTTGGCCTCAAGCAGCCGCCGCTTCACCTCATCAGCGGGGCCATTATTTCGTCCCATCGCCCGCAGCACCGGCTCGCTGAAGCTCTGCACACCGATGGAGAGGCGGCTGATGCCCGCCCTTCGCAAAAGCTCAATGTTCCCTTCCGTCAGTTCCCGGGGCGTTGTCTCCAGGGATATCTCCACCACACTAAACCGCGAACGCAGGAGGCCAATAAAGTCCATAAGCTCGTCCATGAGCACCGTGGGGGTGCCGCCGCCGAAGTAGATATGGGAGAAGCTGAAGCCCATCTTTATGTAAAGTTCAAGCTCCTTTTTCAGGTCGGCGAAGTAGCGGCGTGCCAGGTCATCCTGGAAAAGGTAGCGGTTGAAGCAGCAGAAGGGACAGAGCGTGCGGCAGAAGGGTACATGCACGTAGAGCGATATGCCCACCCCACCCCCCAGCCCAATCCCGTCAATAACAGATTCGTCAATAGATGACCTCAGGCGGAGGAACTTGCGCCCCTCCCGCCGGGTCACCAAACCAACCAGCGCCGGTATCATACCTGTCTTTCCTGATAAAGATGATACCACACGCCCGTAAGTTAATCATCTCCGCCCTACGTAGCCGCAGTCCGGGTCGGTGGCGTATAAATCCCCGCTCAGGTAGGACTTGGCCCGGCACCCGCCGCTGCATTTCACCTTAAATTGCGCGCAGTGGAAACACTGCCGGAACTGATGCAAACGAAGCGACCGCATGGCCTGCAGACATCGGGACGTTTTCCACTCCTTAAGGAAACTATTATCCCAGACAACAGCCGACCTGAAATCCGTGCCCGAAAATAAGGGACAGGGAGCCAGCCTGCCATCCGCTGTCAGAAGTACACCCACAGTTCCTGCAGCACAGGATACCACCCTATCCTCCCGCTGCACATAGGTATAAGGCTCCTGATAACTCCACATGAAGTTGACTCCTATCTGCAGGTCAGTAAGTTTTGATTGGTATTTCCGCCTGATTTCAGATAGGACCGGCTCTCTGGCCACCAGTTCCTTCCGGCTGAGAAAATCGCCCGCATTTCTGACGGCACGACCGCTGAATACGGGCAGTCTCACAACCCAGGCAGCAGCGCCCCTCCCTATGACCAAGTCGGCTATCTCATCAAGAGCGTCCACGTTAAACCGGGATATCGTGGTCTGTATAATAACGGGAACCTCCCGCTTTACGAGAAGGTCCAACCCCCGAAGGCATTTATCAAACGACCCCCGCCGTCCCCTGAACTCTTCATAGGCCTCCCTGTTGCCAGCGTCCAGACTCAGGTTGACCTCATCAATCATCTCCCCCAGCCACACCACGCTTTCTTCATCAATCAGGGTACCGTTAGTCGCTAATACGAGACTCAACGTCAGGGGACGGAGCCATTCCACAATCGTCCGCAGGTCCTGCCGTATCAGGGGCTCACCGCCGGATATCCCAATGCTCCTCAGCTTCATCGTGCTCAACTCATTGACCACCGAGCGTACCTGCTCCAGGCTCGGCTCGACGTTCCTCACACCCGACTCATTATAACAATGACGGCAGAGAAGATTGCACCGGCTGGTAATTTCCCAGTATAAATCCAGCGGCGCTGACAGCGCCGGGATAGAGCGGGGGCCGTTATTTTCCGACAGGTCTTCCCAGATGCCCTCACCGGTGTCCCATTCTTTCACATTTGAGAGCATCTGGCGGAATTTTTTAATGTCATCCTTGACCAAATCAAGGTCCGGAACATCAAATTTTGCCCTGATGTGACCGATGATTTCGTCTTCTGACCACCCACGGGCAAGGGCATAGGCTATCTCAAAACCAGAGTGATTCAGAAAGCTTACCTTTGTCCCATCCCGCTCCGCCAGCACCCCGCCAAATGGCTCGCGCCGCAACAATAACGCTTCCACACCCAAAACCCTCCTCGTCTAAGAGGGGCATAGGGTTGGGGGAGAGCCCCTCTTAGACCAGCTGAAGCTATTCGCTCATGATGGTGATATCCGGCCTCTCTACCTTCACCATGGACAGGTCCTTGGGGGTCTTTACCCTCCCGCTATAAAGGACGGTCACGGTAACAGGCATCTGGCACTCGCAATCGCAGGAACATTTATTCGCCTTGTCGTACTTGGCCACTTTGTAGACCGATTTTTCACCCTCCATAGATGTTCCTCCTTTCTTCCCAGACTTCTCACATCTCCAGAACAGCTACCAACCCGAAGAGCTTTTCTGCCAGACCTACCACCTCCTTTCGGGCACTTTTGTCCATTTTTGGGCTGATTTTACTCCTCATATTGACTATTGTCAATGGCTTTCACATATACATATCTATCCGCATATTGACAAGACCGCAAATGTGAGCTAGAATAATAACGACCATCAACCCTAAGGGCGGTGAGTCGGGAGTATTTAGTTTAAAAAATAGGTCGCTTGGATCTGACATGACCGAGACGGCTATAAATGACCCTCTTTAAATGAGTGCCCTCTCTGCCCTGTCAGAGAGGGTATTTTTTTACCAAGAGGTAGCATGCTCAAAATAGGTTTCATTGGCGCCGGCACCGTGGGCACGGCCCTGGCCATCCTCCTCAGCCGCCAGGGCTACCGGGTGGCGGGTGTCTCCAGCCTGAGCCCGGCCTCTGCCACCAAGTTAGCCAAGCAGGTGGCCGGCTGCCGCGCCCTTAAAGATAATCAGGCCGTTGCCGATAGCACCGACCTCATCTTCATCACCACCCCCGACGATGCCATCGCCACCGTAGCCTCCCAGGTGAAGTGGCATAAGGGACAGGGCGTTGTCCATTGCAGCGGCGCTGATGCCGCCGGTATCCTGGAGCCGGCGCGACTTTCCGGCGCTGACACAGGCAGCTTTCATCCCCTCCAGGCCTTTTCCGATGTCAGGGAGGCTATGAAAAATATGCCGGGCACCACCTTCGCCATAGAGGCCGGGGAGCCGCTCCTCGGCGTTCTCAAGGGTATGGCCACCGCCATCGGCGGGCAATGGCTGGAGCTCAAGGCGGAGGACAAGACTGCCTACCACGCCGCCGCCGTTATAGCCTCAAACTACCTGGTCACTCTGGTCAAGATGGCCACCGACCTATGGCAGACCTTCGGCATCCCCCCCGACCGGGCCAAGAGCGCCCTGCTCCCGCTCTTACGCGGCACGCTCCACAATATTGAGACCATCGGCCTGCCCGCATGCCTCACCGGTCCCATCGCCCGGGGCGACAGCGGCACCATCACAAAGCACCTCCAGACCCTCCAGGAAAAAGCCCCCGCCCTCCTCCCCACCTACCGAGAACTCGCGCTCCAGACCGTACCCATCGCCCTCGCCAAAGGCAAAATCAGTAAAAAGCAGGCCGCCGAGCTTGAGGAGATGCTATGATTACGATAGAGAGGTATCACCGAGATGATAGAGACTAAAGGGAAAAGCACCGCCGCCGTCATGGACATCAGAAATAACCAGACCGCCGACATCCCGCCGCTACAGGTAGCTCTAGACCTAGTTGACCTGCCCCGGGCCGTTAAAATCGCCGAAGAGGCAGTCAGGGGCATCCTCGCCGAGACCGGGGACATCTCCAAGGCATGGATAGAGGCGGGCACCCCCCTCATCAAGTCCGAGGGCATGAACGCCATCCGCGAGCTACGCAGCAAATTCCCGGGGCACACCATTGTGGCCGACATGAAGACCATGGATGCCGGTGCCGCCGAGATTGAGATGGCCGCCAAGGCCGGCGCCAATATCGTCTTTATCCTGGGGTGCTCGCCAGACCCCTGCATCAGCGAGGCCGTACGCGCCGGCAAGAACTATGGTGTTAAAATCGGGGCGGACCTGATTTCCTGCACCGACCCGGTAGCGCGCGCCACCGAGTTGGAGAAGATGGGGGTGGATATCATCAATATCCACGTCGGGCTTGACCAGCAGGTGCTGGGCATCAAGCCGATAGACCTGGTGCGTAACGTAGCTGCAGCTATCTCCCGGGCAAAAATCTCCGCCGCCGGCGGGTTGAACTCCGAGACCGCCGTCCAGGCCTACGAGGCCGGCGCCGACATCATTATCCTGGGAGGCTCCCTGTACAAGGCGAAAAACCCCGAGGAATCGGCCCGGAAAATCGCCCACTCCCTGAAGTCGGGCAAACCCCTCGTCACCAAGGAATTCCTAAAATACGACACGGCGCACCTGGCCGAGGCCTTCGGGCAGGTCAGCACGGCCAATATCAGCGACGCCATGCATAAGACAGGCGAGCTGCGGGGCTTAAAACCCGTATGGGTGGGGGAACCGGGCGAGCTCAAGTTCGCCGGGCCCGCCGTCACAGTGAGGACCTACAACGGGGACTGGAGCGCCCCCGTCCAGGCCATTGACCACGCCAAGCCGGGGGACGTCATCGTCATTGATGCCTGTCAGGGCGAGACGGCTGTGTGGGGGGAACTCGCCACGAATAGCTGCCGGAGCCGGGGTGTGGTGGGGGTGGTCATTGACGGGGCTGTCCGCGATATTGACGATATACGCCAGATGAAGTTCCCGCTCTTCGCACGGCACTTCACACCGACGGCGGGGGAACCGAAGGGCTTCGGCGAAATCAACGCGCCGATTGAGGTCTGCGGGAGAAAGGTAGAGCCGGGGGACTGGATTATCGGCGATGAAAGCGGCGTTGTCGTCGTGCCCAAAAACATGGCCATGGAGATGGCCAACCGCGCCATTGACGTCAAGGAGAGGGAAAACCGCATCCGCGAGGAAATCCAACGCGGCTCAACTCTTGGCCAGACCATGTACCTCAAGAAATGGGACGTGGTAAAGTAGCAGTTATGCAAGTCATAGAAACCATCGCCGAGATGAAGAGGCTCCGGCAGGAACTCCCCGAGCCGGTAGGCTTCGTGCCGACCATGGGCTACCTCCACGAAGGGCACCTGTCCCTGGTCAAACAGGCTAGGCAAGAAAACGCCTCGGTGGTGGTCAGCATCTTCGTCAACCCCACCCAGTTTGGCCCCAGGGAGGACTTCAGAAAATACCCCCGCGACACCAAACACGACCTGGCCATGCTGGGGCCCATGACCGATATTGTCTTTATGCCCGCAGCGAAGGAGATGTACCCGGAGGAATACGATACCTGGGTAGATGTCGGCACCATCGCCGAGAGGCTGGAGGGGGCAGCCCGCCCTGGTCACTTCCGCGGGGTAGCCACCGTCGTTGCCAAGCTGTTCAACATCATCCAGCCGAGCCGGGCCTACTTCGGGCAGAAGGACGCCCAGCAAATAGCCGTCATCAGGAAGATGGTGGCCGACCTTAATATGAAGTTGGAGGTCATCGCCCTGCCCACTGTGCGCGAGGGCGACGGGCTGGCCACGAGCAGCCGCAACACCTACCTCAACACCGATGAGAGGCAGGCGGCTGCCGTCCTCTATAAAGCACTGACCCTGGCGCAGGCGCTCTGGACACAGGGCGAGAGAAACGCTGGCGTCATACGCCAGGAGATGATGGGGCTCATCAAAAAGGAGCCCCTGGCCGATATTGACTATATCAGTATCGCCGACGATAAGACGCTGGAGGAGCTCCACCGGATTAAGAACCGGGCGCTGGTATCAATCGCGGTGAAAATCGGCAAGACAAGGCTGATTGATAATACCCTGCTGGAGTAGGTTAAATCGCCCTCTTCTCCCTCACCAGGAAAAGCATCCCCAGCATGGCAATAAAGGCCAGGGCCGCCCCGAAGTAAAAAGTGGCCGAAGGATTGAATACTTCCCAGAGCCAGCCGCCGATAAGGCTGGCCGGCAGCAGCGTCAGGCCGACCACCCCCTGATAATAGCCGTAGGCGGTGCCCCGCCTCTGGGCAGGCACCAGGTCGGCGACGAAGGCTTTGGCCACCCCCTCCACGATGCCGTAGTAGATACCGTAGACGGCAAAGAGCAGCCAGACCTGCCACAGGCTCGTTGCCAGGGCGAACCCCAGGTAGACTATGGCGTAGACAAACCAGCCCAGGGCAATGATGCGCCGCCGCCCCAGCTTGTCCGACAGCACCCCCACCGGCACCGAGAAGGCGGCGTAGGTGATATTGAACAGGACAAGCATCAGCGTGACGTACAGGACCGGGGAGCCCAGGTTCTGCGCCCGCAGGATAACGAAGAAATCGCTGGAGTTGCCCAGGGTGAAAACAGCCATCACCACCAGGAAGAGCTTGAAGCGGGCATCAAATCTAGCCGGCGGGGCAGCTTGGGTAGTAGCCGCCTGACCGGAAGTTACCTGCCTTCTCTTTTCGCGCACGAAGCCAAGCAGCACCAGCACGGACAGCACCGCCGGGACAACACCTACCAGCACCAGCCATTGAAATGTCTTCAGGTGGAGGGCCAGGCCACCGCCCTGAAGGGCATAGATGATGATGGCGGCGATGGCCAGCCCCAGCACCGCCCCGGAGGTATCCATGGCCCGGTGCAGGCCGAAGCCCTTACCCCTCTCACCGGCGGCCACGGAATCGGCCACCAGGGCATCGCGGGGGGAGGAGCGGATACCCTTGCCGACCCGGTCAGCGAAGCGAACTACCAGCACTACCCCCCAGTTTGAGGCCAGGTACATGAAGGGCTTGACCACAGTGGAAAACCCGTAGCCCAAAACCGCCAGCAGCTTGCGCCTGCCGAGCCGGTCGCTCAGCCGGCCGCTGAAGATACGGAAGATGGCATCGGTGCCCTCGGACAGCCCGCCGATAAGGCCGACCACGATGGCACCCGCCCCCAGCACGTTGGCAACAAAGAGGGGGACAAGGATAAAAATCATCTCGCTGCTGACATCGTTCAGCAGGCTGACCAGACCCAGAAAGAAGACATTGGGGTTAAGCCCCAAGATACGCCGGCGGGTGGTATCCTCGCTGGTCAGCTCAGGCAAGTGCTTCTCCTCATAGCCTTCAAAAGATTATCTTCTCCCCTGACAAACATTGTCAAGGAAAAGGGGTTACCCTATCTTGGTACTATGACCAACCAGCCCCCGGCTGCCTTGACAACCGCCACCTCATGTGCTTTAATAAAAATAGAAGCGCATGGTACTCCTGAATATAGCTTCGGGAGGCGCCCAATGAAGCTTCATAAACTCTACAGGAGATGGCAGGTAGACAGTTGAGGCCCTGCCGCAGAGGTGGGGCAAGTGGAAACCGGACCCGGCTCGGTAGCAAAAAAGAGGCCGGTCTTAACGCATAGAGGCCTAATGCGGTGGTAATCACCGGAAGTGAGTTGGGTGCGGAACCAGTTAGTCTTGTGGGCGGGGGCTGCTTGAAAAAGCGGCTCCCGCTTTTTTATGGTGTCTATCTATTATCTGAGGATGGGTTATCCAGCCCGGTCTTGTCCATGAGACCCTGATAGAAATCGGCAATGTCGGCATCGTAGATTTTGCTCTTGGCCTTGATGAACGGCATGGTGAGAGACTCGCGGTAGATCTTTTCAATATCGGGCAAAATCTTCAAGAGGCCACTGCTGGTATTGTCCGAGGATTCGCTCAGATTATCGGAGACATCAGCCTGTATTGGCATCACTAACCTGACCCCAAATAAAATCAGGCTGCAGACAATAATGCCGGCGATGAAACTGAGGGCCATCTTCATAATAGTTGTTCCTTAACCCTAATAAATAAACGGGCCCAATAAACGGTTCACTCAAGGCTACAACCCTATTCTGACACCCGATTATTAAGGGCAGGATAAAGACTATAAATATTGCATAAATTTCCGATTAATTTTCCGTAAAGAATCCTTGACACCCTACCCCGCCAGTACTTACAATCTCAGTGTGAGCAAAATCCGCATAGTGCCCGCCATCCTTACCGACGACCCCAAGAAACTCGCCAGCATGGTAAAGCATATAGAGGGATTTGCCCGCTATGCCCAGTTTGATATTATGGACGGCCAGTTTGTGCCCTCGCGGAGCATCACCGCCGAGGATATTGCCCGCCTCAACACGGAGCTGGGCTGGGAGGCCCACCTCATGACCCTTCACCCGGAGGACTACCTGGAGGCCTTCAAGCAAGCGGGGGCGGAGAAAATCATCTTCCACTACGAAGCCACACCAGCCCCAAGGGGGGTCATCGCCAAGGCGAGAAAGAGCGGTCTTAAGGTGGGGCTGGCCGCTAATCCCCAGACCCCCGTAGCCACCATCACCCCCCTGGCCGGGGAGGTGGACAGCGTGCTCTTCCTGTCCGTCAACCCGGGGTTCTACGGCAGCAGGTTCCTACCCGAGGTGCTGGACAAGCTCGCCGCCTTCCATAAGGCCTGCCCTGATATTGAGGTAGGCATAGACGGGGGCATCAATGAAGATAATATCGCCCGGGTGGTCCGGAGCGGCGTGGCTAATATCTACATAGGTAGCGCCATATCAATGCAGCCGCAGCCGGCCACAAGCTACCGGCGCCTGCTGGCGCTGGCCGAGGCGGAGGCAGCGCGCTGACTATTTATCCTCACTGCCCCAGTTCAGCATAAGCTCCTTGAGGCGCTGGGCGAGGTTGGGGCTGGAGCGCAGGCGCTCAATGAAGATGGGGCACCCTTCCAGCAGCGAGTTCTGCGCCGCCGTCGCCATGCTGGAAAGAAGGTTCTGCATACCGAGGTCCATCGGCTGGGGGGCGCTCATGCCCGGTGTTGTCTCCAGCTGGCGGCGGATGTCCTCGGCGGTGAACTTCATCGGCACCACACAGCTTTTATACCAGGGACACTCCTTGCACTGGACTATCCCGTAGGCCTCATGCAAAACATCATCCATCTCCATCCCCCTTCAAACCTACCCTCTCATTATACCATTCTCTACGGTTTGTTTTTGAGAGCCATACTCAAAATATCTAGAAAATGGATTCCGTCCCTCGTTACTTTTCTGGTCTCCAGGAGCTCCAGGCTTCTCTTGAAGATGGGGCCGTCAACCACCAAAGTGTGATATTCGCCGGCCTCGCCGCAGGGCGTTATTGGCTTTAACTTGTTCAGCTCCGCCAGGTAGCTGATGAAGCCCCGGTCAACCGTCCTCCCCAGCACCTCCTCCCCGAAGAATTCCGCTTTGGCAGCGACGATAATGGTTCTGAACCCCAGGTCAATGAACTCCTCAAGTAATTTGTGCTGGCTCTCCCCCCAAAGGGGCAGATGGGCAGTCATACCGGCCTGGCGACACACCCTTTCAATCCACTCGCGGTGTGGGTTAAAGTCAATATCACCGAAGACGCCGCCGTTGATGCCTTCGCCTTTGAAGGCACGCAGCATCTCTATAAATTCAGCCTCATAGGCCTCGCCAGTGGTGCGCCTCTGCACGATGGGCATGCCGATAGCCTCCGCCTGCCTCCGTATGACATCGGCGGCTATACCGTGGCTACAGGAGCGCTGGCCGTCCTCGCTGACCGTATTGGCCAGGTAGCGTACCTCCAGCCCTTGATGCATCGCCCGGTAGCCGGCCAGGCAGCTGTCCTTGCCGCCGCTCCACGAGACAAAGACCGGTAGCATGCTATCCCCTTTCATCTCAGATGCGAGGTGTCATTCAGCAGGTTGAGGAACGCCCCCTGGGGGTAGGTCTCCATGATGCTCAGCGAGGCCAAATCAACATTTATCTGCCGCCAGTGCTCCACCCCTATGCCCAGCAGGTTGCAGATAAGCACCCGCAGCGTGCCAGAGTGGGCGACGATAAGGATGACCTCATCCGGCCGGTGCTTGGCCAGCCTTTTCAGGAAATCACACAGCCGCTCATTAAGCTCGTCAAGACTTTCCCCGCCGGGGAACTTTTGCCTGATGTTCCAGTCGCCAAGCTCCCGGGCCGTCTGGGGGTAACGCTCCTTTATCTCCTCAAAGGTCAGCCCCTCAAGCCAGCCAAAATTAATCTCATCCAGCTCGGGCGCGGCGGTGATGTCCCGGCCCCCGGAGGTGATGATTTCGGCGGTGGCACGGGCACGGCGGAGTGTGCTTGAGTAGACGACATCAATCTTCTGCGCCGCCAGGCGGTCGCGCAGCTTCTCAACCTGCCTGATGCCGGTAGGACTCAACGGCACGTCGGTCTTGCCCCAGAACCTCATGGCGCTATCGGGGCTGGTGTTACCGTGTCTGACCAGAAGTAGCTTTGGCAATATACCTCCCGGACGAGTTACCGAATGACCTTTTCAAAAGCAGCTACTTCTCCTCCTCGGCGCGCTTTTTCACCCAGAGCTGGGGGAAGGTGTCGGTGACGCGCCGCAGGGCTTCCAGCTTGCTTTTTATATCCTGAGCCAGTTCTTTATCGGCGAGGAGCTGCCTCAGGCGCGACGGGTCAAGGCTGAGGACCTTCGCCCAAAGCCCCACTGGCTCAAGCAAAGCCCTGACCTCTGCCTCGTCAAACCCCGCCCTCTCCACGAGCTTATAGGTCACCTCGTGCTCGCTGCCAAAGACGCGGTTTAAGCCCTCGGCCTGGCAGAAATCAATAATTATCTTCCTGGCCTCTTCCAGCTTTATTTGCAGCTCTTTTAACTGCGCCTGCAACGAGGCGTAGCTTTCCACGGCCTCGGCGGCGACGAGTCCAGGTAGAGAGTCCTGGCGGGGCTTTTCGGGGGCAGTCATGTACTGGTGCCGGTAGTAGGGACAATGCTCCGGGAAATCGCAGGGGCAATAAGGGTTTTCCGTGGCCGGGAATTTTTGCCCGGCGATATTCTCAGCTACCTCCAGCACCAGGCGCCTGGCCTCCTCTAGGCGTGCCTCGTCCCGCGGCGGGCAGCTGCAGGCGGTGTTTGACCTCAGGTGGTAGAGGGTGAGCCTCTCCACAGGCAGCCGCCAGAGCTGCTCGGCCGCCAGCTGGTACAAGGTAAGCTGGAGGTCGGCCTCCAGGTCAGCAGCGGTGAAGAGCTCCTGGCTGGTCTTGTAGTCCACGATGGCCAGCCCCCCGCTCGGGAGCTTGTCCACCCGGTCAATAAACCCCCTCAGCTTGATGCCCTCAATATCAATGTGGAACAGGTGCTCCACGGCCACGGGCATACGGAAGTCGGCGCTGTGGAGCTCCCAGAACCTGGTCAGGAGCTCCCGCCCGTAGGATTTGCATCTGGCCTCTTCCTCGGGCGTAGTATAGCCCTGGGGCAGCCAGTTCTGCTCGTAGTAACGCAGCGTCTCTTCCAGGGATGGGGGCGGGGGGGCACTGACGCGGAAGAAGTACTCAACACAGCGGTGCATGGTGGTGCCGAAGCTGAAATACCACTTCTCCTTTGGCCTAAGCCCGTCAATATATTGCAACTTGTAGCACAGAGGGCAGGCCTGGTAGAGGGAAATTTGGGTAAAGCTCAGGGGTCTCGTGGCTTGCCTCCCGTTGTTTTCAGTAGCCAGGACCGGGAGCGGACGAAAGGGCACCAGCGGCCGGGAAATAGGCTCGCGTTCACTTCTTCAGACTTTTGATATAGTCATCAAGGGTCATGGCCGCCAGCGTCATGGTCTGCAGGGTGCCCCGCGAGCCCAGCTCGGTGGCTACCCTGGCAACAGTCTCGTTGTTCGGGGCTTCCAGGATATTGATGAAGTCATAAGGCCCCAGGATGGCGTACTGGGCCAATATCTTCACCCCCATGGCCTCAACTTCTTTATTAACTTCCTTGATTCTCTGCGGGTTGTTCTTGACCGTTTTTCTGCCTTCATCGGTGAGGGTAGTCATCATAACATAAAATGCCATGTTGCCTCCTCTTGCTCATAGATTCTGCCGGGTCGCCGATGCCCTTCTCCTGCCCGGGTATTGCTCCCCGCGGCGGGTCTGTTGATGCGGAGGTGCAACTGAAATTATAAGGTTTAGCCCGACTTTTGTCCAGAGGTAAGCCAAATACCGCGACTTTATCTTTTGTATAGCTACGCCCTGTGCTATACTCTATAATAAAAAACGAGGGCGTTACGTGGCAGACTCAAGCGAGGCAAAGGCGAGAATTGAAAGGCTCCGGGCCGAAATCAACCACCACAACTACCTCTACTACGTCCTGGACAGCCCCGAAATCAGCGATGCCGAATACGACCAGCTTATGCGGGAGCTCAAAGGGCTGGAGGAGAGTTACCCCCAGTTCCTCACCCCGGACTCCCCGACCCAGCGCGTCGGTGCCACCCCGGTGGCAGCCTTCGGCGTGGTGGTGCACCCCCTGCCTCTACTCTCCCTGGGCAACGCCTTCTCCCGGGACGAACTCATCGCCTGGTACACACGGACGATAAAATTGGTCGGCAACACGGGTTTTGACTTTGTCGGCGAGCACAAGATTGACGGTCTGGCGGTGGCCCTGACCTATACCAATGGCCAGCTCGTCACCGGGGCCACCCGCGGCGACGGCTTCCGCGGCGAGAATATCACCCAGAACCTGCGCACCATAAGGAGCATCCCCCTCTCGGTACCCAGGGATGCCCCACCCCACTTTGAGGTGCGGGGGGAGGTCTACCTACCCAAGACAGGCTTCCATAAACTGAACCAGGAGCGGGCCGAGGCAGGGCTGCCGCTCTTTGCCAACCCCAGGAATGCCGCCGCCGGCTCGGTAAGGCAGCTTGACCCGCGCATCACCGCCAAGCGCCCGCTGGATATCTATATCTACATGCTGGGCTACGCCGAGGGCAAGGCCGTCCCCGAGACACACTGGGAAACAATGGAATACCTCAAATCGCTGGGCTTCAAGATAAACCCCAACAACCGCCTATTGAAAAGCATTGAGGAGGCCGAAGATTATTATAAAACCTGGGAGGAGCGGAGGGAAGGCCTCCAGTACGAAGCCGACGGCATCGTGGTCAAGCTCAACCAGCTCAAACTGCACGAGCAGCTGGGGGATGTTGGCCACGAGCCGAGATGGGCCATTGCCTACAAGTTCCCCGCCACCCAGGGCACCACCCTCCTCAAAAGCATTGAAATCAGCGTGGGGCGGACGGGCACCCTCAACCCCTACGCCGTCCTGGAGCCGGTATCGGTGGGGGGCGTCACCATCAAGAGCGCCGCCCTGCATAATGAGGACGACATCCGCCGCAAGGACATCCGCGAGGGCGACAGCGTGATTATCCAGCGGGCCGGCCAGGTCATCCCCGAGGTCATCGGGCCAACCCCATCAAGCCGGGAGCGCCCCGGCCGGGCCAAAGAGTTCAGCCTGCGAGACAAGATATTTGACGGGAAGAAGGGGAAACCGGTCTGCCCCGAGTGCGGCGGCGAGGTCATCAGGCCTGAGGGCGAGGTCATGTACTACTGCACCAACGCCACCTGCCCCGCCCAGGCCGAGCAGCGTATTGAACACTTCGCCGCCAAGGGGGCAATGGACATACGCGGCATCGGCGAAAACATCAGCGCCATGCTGTATAGAGAAAGGCTGGTCAAGGACGCCGCCGATTTGTATTATCTGAAAGACAAAAAGGACAAGCTCCTCACTCTGGAAAAGATGGCGGAAAAGAGTGTCGCCAATTTGCTTAACGCCATTGAGAAAAGCAAGGATAGACCCCTGGCCAGGGTCATTTATGCTTTAGGTATCAGACATGTGGGTGCTGAGACTGCAGAAATCTTGGCAAACGAGTTCCACAGCATTGACAAGCTAGCTAAAGCTACAATAGGGGACTTATCAGATATTGAATCCATCGGGCCCAAGATTGCCGAAAGCATCCTTGCCTTCTTCCGGCAGAAGGCCAATAAGGAAATCATCCGGAAATTGAAAGCCGCCGGCGTCCGCCTTAAGGAAGAGGCCACCGCCACCCCAGCCAAGTTGCCCCTGGCCGGCCTGGAGTTCGTCGTCACCGGAAGACTGGAAGGCTTCTCAAGGCAGGAGGCGGAGGCAAAAATCAAAGAGCTCGGCGGCGCAGCTAAAGGCGATGTCACCCGTAAGACAAACTACGTCGTGGCGGGCGCCGACCCTGGTTCCAAGCTCACCCGCGCTCAGGAACTGGGCATCAAAATACTGAACGAAAATGAATTCCTGGAACTGTTGAAGCGACCATAAGGAGGCAGATATGTCCCTAGAAAGACATTCTCACGCCAAGTACATCGTAGCCATCGTCTTCCTGTGCATCATCACGGTCTTGAGTGTGGTGGCCTTCGTAGGCCGGACCAACCGCATGTTCGAGGCCGAAAACGCCCTGACGGCCACGCAAAGCCAGCTGGCCGACACCAAGACCGAAGTCGTCACGACACAGGCCAAACTGACGACGACGCAAGCCGAACTGACACAGACACACACCGACCTTACTACCGTACAAAGCGAACTGACAACGACGCAAAACAAACTGCTGGCGGCATCCGCCAACCTCACCGCCACATTAAAAAAGTTGACCGCCACCGAAGCAGACTACACCGCCGTCAAGGCACAGCTGGCTACAGAGACAGAGCAGAGCGATACCCTCAAAGAAGCGCTTGATGCCCTGCAGGCGAACTACGACAGAACCACCGCCGGCTACGGCTACGTCCTGAAAGACCCAACCTACCGCGAGCTGAAGAGCTTCATCGCCGCCGACAGGACGGATGAGAACGAGTATATCGTTGACAGCTATGTCTGCGAAGACTTCTCTGCAGACGTTAAAGTACACGCTATGCAGCAAAAAATCCGCTGCGCCTACGTCAGTATACGTTTCATCGGTGATAAAGCCCATGCCATCGTGGCCTTCAACACCACCGATAAAGGCATCGTCTACATTGAGCCCCAGTCCGATGAGGAGGTCAATCTCCAGGCAGGTAAGCACTACTGGCAGCAATGTGTCATACCCAAGCCCGGTACTTACTATCTAGCGCCAGACTACAATGACACCATCGCGAGATTTACCAATATCTGGTAGCAGGAACGAATTATGACGTCTAAGCCAGAGAGTTGAGAAAATGATGAAACTTATTGTCGGTCTGGGTAATCCGGGCTTTATCTACGCCCGCAACCGCCATAATATCGGCTTTATGTGCATCAGTCACCTGGCCAAAGCACATGACATACGCTTTGATAAAACACAGGGGCATGCCCGCACCGGCCTGGGCAAAGTTGGCGGCCACAAGGCCCTGCTGGCCAGGCCGCAGACCTTCATGAATACCAGCGGCGAAGCCGTCAGCCGCCTGGCCAGGAAATTCAATATCGGCCCCGCCGACCTTCTCGTCATCCATGACGACCTTGACCTGCCCCTGGGCAAAATACGCCTCCGCCTCGGCGGGAGCTCCGGCGGGCACAAAGGTATTGACTCCATCACCAACCACCTCGGCACTCAGGACTTCTACCGCGTCAGGGTGGGCATAGGTAGACCGGATATTGGGGAGGTCCCCGCCGCCGATAAAGAAGCCGCCGTTATCGCCTACGTGCTCAGCGACTTCACCGCCGAGGAGAAAAAGATTATAGACAAGGCTATTCCTGAGGTCAGCCAGGCGATAGAGTGCCTCCTCAGCAAGGGGCTGGAGGCAGCCATGAATAAGTTTAACTAGGAATAGTGATATAATCTCCATAACTAATAGTGATGAAGCCGCGAATTAAAGACGAAAAAATATTCATCACCGTTATCGGCGGGAGTGAGTGCTCGGCGCAGGTGACTAAGCTAGCCGAGGAGGTGGGGCGCGAGATTGCCCGCCGCGGCGCTATCCTCGTGTGCGGGGGGCTGGGGGGCGTCATGGAGGCCGCCTGCCATGGGGCAAGTGAGGCGGGCGGACTGACCATCGGTATCCTCCCTGGAGACAGCCGCCGCACCGCCAACCCCTATGTGACTATACCCATCGTCACCGGCCTCGGTCATGCCCGCAACTTAGCCGTGGTCAAATCGGGGCAGGCCGTCATCGCCATTGATGGCAGCTACGGCACCCTCTCGGAGATTGGCCATGCCCTGCAGAGCGGGATTCCCGTTATCGGCCTCGGTACCTGGTCGCTATCAAGACAAGGCAGGGCGGATAACGCCATCATCCCGGCAAATAGCCCCAAGGATGCGGTGGACAAGGCTATAGAACAAATCAACAGGCAGCCTGCCGAGTAATACCAAAAAGATACGGAGAGAGAAATGCCAAATATTGAGAAAATCAGGGCCAGGGAAATACTGGACTCCCGGGGCAACCCTACCCTTGAGGTGGAAGTCAGACTTGACGACGGCACCACCGGCCAGGCCGCCGTGCCCTCCGGGGCCAGCACCGGCAAATACGAAGCCGTAGAGCTCCGCGACGGGGACAAGAAGCGCTTCAACGGGCTGGGCGTCCTCAAGGCAGTAAACAATGTCAACCAGACCATTGCCCAGGCATTAATGGGCATGACGGCCACCAAGCAGGCCGATATTGACCGTACCCTGATAGAACTTGACGGCACACCCGATAAGTCGCACCTCGGCGCCAACGCCATCCTGGGGGTGTCGCTGGCCGTGGCCCATGCCGCCGCCAGGTCACGGGGAATGCCCCTCTACCGCTACCTGAGCAACTCCGAAGCCCGCACCCTGCCGGTACCGATGATGAATATCCTCAACGGCGGCAAGCATGCCGCCAACTCCACGGACTTCCAGGAGTTCATGGTCATGCCGGTGGGGGCCACTAGCTTCAAGGAAGCCCTGCGTATGGGCACCGAGGTCTACCACACCCTGAAAAAGGTGCTGAAGAAGAAGGGGCTTTCTACCAATGTCGGTGACGAGGGCGGCTTTGCCCCTCCCTCTATCACCAACCGAGAGGCGATAGAAGCCATCATCGGCGCTATTGAGGCCGCCGGCTACCGGCCCGGCCGGGACTGCTTTATCGCCCTTGACCCGGCATCAAGC
>Ga0315282_10004430_pt1 | contig 24491 bp, 21 predicted proteins | sample YL17G07_20_MG_FD_203693 | JGI IMG/M metagenome (GOLD analysis project Ga0315282, IMG submission 203693) | Sediment microbial communities from Yellowstone Lake, YNP, Wyoming, USA - YL17G07_20 | ecosystem: Environmental > Aquatic > Freshwater > Lake > Sediment | place: USA: Wyoming | collected... | reverse complement strand
CCTCCCACCTTCAGTTTTTCGCCTTCCTTGACGTGGACTGCCTTCACCGTTCCGGCGAGCGGCGAGGGGACTTCGATCGTGGCCTTGTCGGTTTCGAGTTCCAGCACCGACTGGTTCGGTGCGATGATGTCACCTACTGAAACCAGAACCTTCAACACGTCACCCGATTCCACGTTCTCGCCCAGTTCCGGCAGTCTGAATTCAGTCGCCATGGCGGATGCTTCCTTTAAGCGAACATGGGATTAACCTTCTCCGGGCTAATCTCCAGGTCTTGCATGGCCTTTTGAACGACCTCGGGTTTGAGCTTCTTCTCTTGCCGCAGCGCGGCCAGGGTGGCCAGCGTGATGTGCCTGGCGTCAACCTCGAAGAAGTCGCGCAGGGCGCGGCGCGAATCGCTTCGGCCGAACCCGTCCGTGCCCAACGATACCAGCGGTCGTGGGAACCAGCGGGAGATGGAATCCGGCAGCGCCTTCACGTAATCGGAAGCCGCCACGCAGACCCCCGGCGCGTCCTGCAAACAGGAGGTGACGTACGGGACTCGCGGGGGCTCCAGCGGGTGGAGCCGGTTCCAGCGTTCCACTTCGTGCCCGTTGCGATACAGCTCCTTGTAGCTGGTGATGCTCCACACATCGGCGGCGATGCCGTACTTCTCTTGGAGTAGCTCTTGCGCCTTCAATGCCTCGTTGAGGATCGCGCCACTGCCGAAAAGCTGCGCGCGCAGTTGCGCCTTCTTGTTCTCCGCCGCCTTCAGTCGGTACATGCCCTTGAGGATGCCCTCCGCCACACCTTCCGGCATGGCAGGCATCAGGTAGGGCTCGTTCATCAGCGTGAGGTAGTAGAAGATGCTTTCCCCCTCGGCATACATGCGCCGGATGCCTTCCTGGATGATGACCGCAATCTCGTAGGCGAAGGCCGGGTCGTAAGCCATCAGGTTGGGAACCGTGTAGGCCAGCAGATGGCTGTTTCCATCCTGATGCTGGAGACCTTCGCCGGCCAAGGTGGTGCGCCCCGAAGTCCCGCCCAGAAGGAATCCCCGGCAGCGCGAATCGGCCGCGGCCCAAATCAGGTCGCCGACGCGCTGGAGGCCGAACATGGAGTAGAAGATGAAGAAGGGGATGGTGTTGATACTGTGGGTGAGGCAGGCCGTGCCGGCGGCGATGAACGAGGCTATGGCGCCGGCTTCGGTGATCCCTTCTTCCAGAATCTGTCCGTCCCTGGCTTCCTTGTAGTAAAGCAAGGTGTCTCGATCGACGGGCTCGTAGAGCTGCCCGGGGTGCGAGTAGATTCCCACTTGCCGGAACAGGGCCTCCATGCCAAAGGTGCGCGCCTCGTCGGGGACGATGGGCACTATAAGCTTTCCGATTTCTTCGTGGCGCAGGAGCTTGGAAAGCATCCGCACAAAGGCCATGGTGGTGGAGGCTTCGCGGCCCTCGGTGCCCTTGTAGAACTCCTCGAAGGCTTCTCCGAGATCAACTTCCAGCCTTTGGCATTTGGGAGCGCGCGCCGGCACATAGCCCCCCAACGACCGCCGGCGCTCGTGCAGGTACTTGATCTCCGGGCTGTCGTCCGGGGGCCTGTAGAAGGGCGCTTTGGCCACCTCTTCGTCGGAGATGGGTATTCCGAAGCGGCTGCGAAACTCTCGGAGTTCCTCCTCGTTCATTTTCTTCTGTTGGTGGGTAATGTTCTTGCCTTCGCCGGCTTCACCGAGCCCGTAGCCTTTGATGGTTCTGGCCAGGATGACTGTGGGCGAGCCTTGGTGCTCCACGGCGGCCTTATAGGCGTTATAAACCTTCTCGGGGTCGTGCCCGCCCCGCCGCAGCTTGCGGAGTTGTTCGTCGGCGAGATGCTTCACCATCTCCAGCAAGCGCGGGTGAGCGCCGAAGAAATGCTGGCGCACATAGCTTCCCGGCTCGACGGAATACTTCTGATACTCCCCATCCACCACTTCTCCCATGCGCTTCACGAGCAGCCCTTCGTCATCCTTGGCCAGCAGAGGATCCCAAGCGTCACCCCAGAGGACCTTGACGACGTTCCAACCGGCGCCGCGGAAGATCGCTTCCAGTTCCTGCACGATGCTGCCGTTGCCACGGACCGGACCATCGAGCCTCTGCAAGTTGCAGTTGACAACGAAGATCAGGTTATCCAGCTTCTCGCGGGCGGCCAGGGTAATGGCGCCGAGGGTTTCCGGTTCGTCCGTCTCGCCGTCTCCCACGAAGGCCCAGACCTTGGCGTCAGAGAGCTTCTTGAGGCCGCGGTCCTCCAGATAGCGGTTGAAGCGCGCCTGGTAGATGGCCATGATGGGGCTCAAGCCCATGGAGACGGTGGGAAACTCCCAGAAATTGGGCATCAGCCAGGGATGAGGATAGGATGAGAGCCCGCCGCCGGGTTCCAATTCCCGCCGGAAGTTCTCCAGTTGCTCGACTGACAGGCGGCCTTCCAGAAAGGCGCGCGCGTAAATCCCGGGCGACGCGTGGCCCTGAAGGTAGACAATATCGCCTTCCTGACTGTCTCCCCTGGCCCGGAAGAAATGATTGAACCCGACTTCATATAGGGTCGCGGCCGAGGCATATGTAGAAATGTGCCCCCCGATGCCGCTTTCCTCGCGATTGGCCCGCACCACCATGGCCATAGCGTTCCAGCGGATCAGGCTCTTGATGCGCCGTTCGATCTCGCGGCTGCCGGGGAAGGGAAGCTGCTTTTCAGCCGAGATGGTGTTGATGTAGGGCGTATTGGCCGTGAAGGGCAATTTGACGCCCGCCTGTTGGGCGTGAACGCCTAGTTCGTGCAGGAGACGCGCGACGCGCTCTGGCCCGCCGCGCTCCAACACGTAGTTCAGCGACTCCAGCCATTCCCGGGTTTCAATCGCTTCGAGCTCGGAAGACTGTTTGTCTGTCGTGTTGTTCATTCTTGTGTGACCCTTCTCTCCAAAGAATGAAGGTGGGTTGTGCCTGCCCGCCGATTTGGCATCTTCCCGGCTTCCCTCTCGATAAAGACGCGGCCGCTTGGGGACAGAATCAAGTCAATGACTTATGTGATACCCGAAGGCCCTAGGATATCATGGGATGTTGCTACGGAGCGCCCTCGCGATAGCGGCGCCCCACCGCCCAAGCGGCGCGCGAGCGGTTGTTTCCCGCGGAATATCGGGCCAAGCGCAAGCTTCTGCCTCCGGGTTTGCTTTGCCGGGCACACGCTGGGATTGGCAAGGGAGGAAGCGCGGGTATCAGTGAGGGCGGATTTTAGGGGTCTCTCGCTTTAGTTTGTGGAAAGTGGCCCAGGCTGCTTCGGCGTTCTTCACCTCGCCCCGCCGCTTGTAGATTCTTCCCAGCGCGTAATATGGTTCAGCGTAGCTGGGATTGAGCGCCGTCGCCTGGCGCAGCGCGGCCAGAGCCTCATCATCCTTCTTCTGCTTTTCCAGAAGCAGACCCAACTCGTAGTGTGCCTGGGGGAAGCGCGGGTCATAGCGCAAGGACTCTCTCAGGGCGGCCTCGGCTTCTTCCAATCTGCCCAGCTTGATGAGCAGGGTGCCCAGGTTCAGAGGGGGCCAAGGTGAACTCAGCGGTTTTTCGCGGTTACGGCGTATCGCATCCTCGTAAGTCTCGATGGCTTCATCGTATTTGCCCAGAGCCTCGTAACACAGCCCCAGGTTGTCGTAAGTCTTCATGTAGCTCGGGTCGAGCGCGAGGGCCTTCTGGAAGTGGGAAACGGCGGAAGTGAACTGCATCGCGTCGTAATCCAGCCGCCCCAGCCAGTAAGGATAAAGAGGGTTCTGGGGATCCGACTTCGCGAGCTGCTCCAGTTCCGGGCGCGCCCAATCCCGGTGGTTGAGGATGATATAGGCCAGCGCCAGCGTAAAGCGGCTGGAATCGTCGAGTGGGGTCAGCGCTTCGGCTTTCTTGAGGGCGACGGCGGTGTTCAGGTACTTCCCGTCCAGGAAAAAGATACTCGCCAGGAACTTCAGTAGCTCCGGCGAGTTGGGTTTCTGTTCGATCTCCGCGGCCAGTAGCTTTTCGGCGGCCGCGTAGTCGCGCGTTTTCAGGGCTTGCTCCAGAGTAGCGCGGCGCTCGGGGTCGAGCGGCAAGCGCGTAACTCCGGTCGGGCTCGTGAGGGGCGGGGGAATGTCTTGAAGCGTCTGGCCTGCCGCTCCGCTCCGCGCTACGAGCGCCAGCAGTATCACGAGCCCAATTCTCGCCCAGGCGCGCTTCATTCGTCCCTCAAGAAGGCTGGCAGGCCTGTTTTCATTTAGGTCGTGTTCCAGCAGCTTCGAGCCTCTTTTTCAGCGCCAGGGCAGCGACACTCTCCGGAACGATGGCCAGTTCCTGCTCGACTTCCTGGCCGGCCGCATCGTGTTTCCCTTGCTCCAGGTAAATCTCTGCCAGGGCCAGGTGAATATCCGGCAATTTCGGGTCAGCCTGGGCTGCGCGCTGAAAGACGAGGATAGCTCGCTCGAGCTGACCCAGTACCCGGTAATTCTCCGCGCGGGCCTGATAGACGCGGGCGGCGCGGCCATTGACCCGCGCCATTTCCCGGACACACCAGCCTGCGAGCTGCAGGTAAGCTCTCCCAAGTTGGTAGGCGTATTCCGGCTCCTGCGGTGTAATCTCCCGCAGAGCCCGGAGCTGGTCCGCCAGGCCGGGGAAGTTGCCCGCGCGCTCGTAAGCTTTGGCCAACTGCTGGCGGGCCAACGGCTCACGGGGCTGAAGCTTCACGGCACGCTCGAGCTGCGGGGTCGCTTCGGCCACTTTCCCCAGGGCCAGCAGGCTGGCGCCCATCAGAATGCGGGGCGCCGCATAGTTCGGCTGCAAGCGGGCGGCTTCGCGAAACTGGGCGATGGCCTGTGAATGATCCCCTCGCATTTGGTACACGATCCCCAAGTTGCTGTAAACGAATGCGACCTTGCCACCCCGGCGCAGCACCTCAAGAAAGAGCTTTTCGGCCACCTCCAGCTCTCCGGTCTTTTGCGCCTGCACACCCTCCATAAACAAGCGCTCGAGCGAAGCTGGCAATGACGCAGCCTGCTGCGCCCTGGCCGGCCTGCCCGCCAGTAAGAGCAACACGGCCGCGCCGCACGCGCAAACGCAGACCGCGGGCCGGTGGAGTCGAGCTGTCCTGGATGTTCCCTCCGCGTTCACAGCAGGTCTCATTGCTCAGGGCCGACGGGCGGGTTCGCCTCGGGACTTGGCGGGACCTCAGGCGTGCCCAAGCCGTCCGTCGAGAAATCCTCTTCACGAAAAGCCCGTTCCTTTTGCGTTAGTTCATCGGATTTCTTCCGGGCTTCCTCCGCCTCCTGCAACTGTCCCAACCGGCGGTGGGCGCGGGCGAGCAAGGTGTAGGCCTGCCGCATGTTGGGTTCGAGAGCCACGGCGGCCTTGAGCTCAGCCACCGCCTCAGTGGTCTGCCCGGCGCGCAGCAGGGCATCCCCCAGGGCCAGACGGGCGGGGGCGGAGTCCGGGTCAAGCGCCAGCGCCCGCCGGAACTCCCCGGTGGCCCGGGTGATGTCCTCCTGGTAGAGATAGCACACGCCCAGCCCGTAGGCGCTGTCGTAGTTGCGCGGTTCAATCTGCGCGGCTTGCGAATAGTACGCGAGAGCCTCATCAAAGTGGAACTGGGTCCGTTTCAATTCACCCAGAGCGTTCAGGACCTCCACCGAGCGGGGGTCAGCCCTTGAGGCCGCCAGGTATTCCTCCTCCGCCTTGGCACGGTTGTGCTGGACCTGATACGACTCTGCCAGAAGCTGGTGAACCCGCGCTGAGTCAGGGGCAAGGGCGTAGAGCGCTTGGTGCTCTGCCTGCGAGAGGAGCAGGCAGACCCGGCCCAGAAGATAAAGCGCATCGATACTCTTGGGTTCCGCGCGCAAGACTTTCCGGAGTTCCTGGTAGGCGGATAGATGCTTTCCCTGGGCCACTTCGGCCCGCGCCAGAAGTACGAGGCCCGCAGAGGCTCCCGGATGGGTTTTGAGGTATTTTCTCGCCAGGGCGCCAGCGGCAACGGGATCGCCCCGGTAGAGCGCTCTGGTGCCCTCGGCCAGCAACCCCTCTTGCTCTCCGCGCAGCGCGCTCGCCGCCCCGAGCACCGTGAGCAGGGCAACGACCTGGATGCTTCGGGTGATTGGGCTCTTTTCACCGGCGCGGCGTGTGCTCATCTCCACGAGGCCCCCGGAAACGCTTGGTGGCGTGCGGACGACAACGAACGGAAAAAGTCTGAACCCCTATGCGGCCAACTGTCAACTGCTGGCTCAAACCTCAGACCGCTGGACATGGTCGAGGGTGCGGACGTACACTTTCGCCTCTGCTACACGCGGTGCGCGCGAACCTGTGTTCCGCGGAGGAACACCGACGCGGGGGAGAGGAGAAGGACAATGCGAAATCGTACGGAGACCGCCAGCGGGCTCCTGGCTGCCGTGGCGTTGGTTGCAGGCATGGCCGCTTCAGGCTTGGCTGGCCAGGTTGATAGCAAGTGGGGAATCCACGATGTGAATCGGCCACGGCCACCGATCATCACACCTGGGACGGCGAGCACTCAGGACCAGCCGGGCCGTCCTCCCTCTGATGCTATCGTGCTATTCGACGGCAAGGACCTCTCCCAGTGGCAGACGCCCAAGGGTGAGCCGGCGAAGTGGAAGGTGGAGAACGGTTATTTCGAAGTGGTCGCAGGGAGTGGTGATATCCAGACCAGGCAAGCTTTCGGTGACTGTCAGTTGCACGTGGAGTGGGCCGCCCCCGACCCGCCCAGGGGCAAGGACCAGGATCGGGGCAATAGCGGGGTCTACTTGATGGGTTTGTACGAGGTGCAGGTGCTCGACTCGTACAACAACGAGACTTACGCGGACGGACAGGCGGCGGCCGTTTACGGGCAGTACCCCCCGCTGGTCAACGCTGTGCGGCCACCCGGCCAGTGGCAGACCTACGACATTATCTTCCACGGGCCGCGTTTCGGCGCGGATGGCCAACTCCTGCGCCGCGCGCGCGTCACCGTGGTGCACAACGGCGTGCTGGTTCAAGATAATGTCGAACTCAGCGGCCCGACGGCCCACAAGCAACGACCTCCCTACCGGGCGCACCGGGAAAAGCTGCCCCTCCTGCTTCAGGATCACAGCCACCCGGTTCGCTACCGGAACATTTGGATTCGCGAGCTGGGTGCGGCAAGCCAGTAACCGCAGGACAAGTTGCCCCGGATGGATTATTCATGAGCCGTAAACTGCCAGAGCCGGAGCAGAAAAAGCCGCTTGCGGGAACTTGCCACCATCAATGGCAAGACCAGCAAAGCCCTTATGCAGTGGCGCAGTTCTGCAAGGTCTGCAAGCTGTTCCGCTATAAGACCAGCGCCACGGCGGACTGGGAGTACCGGGCGCCCATTCCCGTTGGGGCACTCCCGGTGGGGTAGGTGGGAAGGGCCCCCGGCCGAGGCTGCCGCATGCCAAAATGCAGTAGTGATGTGCCGGGACACCCCAACAGCTTGTAGGATATGGGGCAAATCTCCCCGGATTCGGGGGCGATTTCGATAAAAAAACCTAAGATACCAAAAAAAAGCTTGACATTCCCCTATCGGGGGCGTACAAGCAGGGGCAAGGACCCCATTTCCTGGGGTTAGGCGAAGGTTGGCTGATATCGAGTTCGGCAACCGAGAAAGCATGTTCTGAAGGCTGGCATCATGGTAGAGATTCGCGAGGTCATGGACATCCGTGAGGCGTCCGAATACCTGGGGGTTTCGCGCGAGACCCTGTACAAATATGTCTACGAGGAGAGGATTCCGGCCTTTAAGCTCGGGAACCGCTGGAAGTTCAAGAAGACGGTCCTGGACCGTTGGATGGAGAAACAGAGCACGCAACGCGAAGCGCGCACGGGGCGAAGGCTCCGCGCGGACGTGCGGTAGGGAGCATGGCCCATGTTTGGATTTGGAAAACCGAAGGGGTTGGTCGGCTTGGACATCGGTTCGAGCTCGGTCAAGGTGGTCGAGCTCCGCAAGAAGGGAAGCGCCTATGAGCTCCTGAACCTGGGGATCGAAAACCTGGGCCAGGACACGGTGGTGGACGGCGCCATCATGGATTCCTTCTCGGTGTCCAACGCCATTGAGAAGATCTTTTCCGAAAGCAAGATCAAGAGCAAGAGCGTCGCCACCTCGGTTTCCGGGCACTCGGTGATTGTCAAGAAGATCTCGGTAAACGCCCCCACCGAAGACGAAGTTGCCAACGCCATCCCCTATGAGGCGCAGCAGTATATCCCGTTTGATATGGCCGACGTGAACTTGAGCTACCAGGTGCTGGGCCCGGCCCAGGCAGGCCCGGGTTTCGATGTGATGCTGGTGGCGGTGAAGCGCGATAAGATCCTGAACCATACGAACGTTCTGAGCCAGGCGGGGAAGGCCCCCGCAGTGGTGGATATTGACGCCTTCGCGCTCCAGAATGCTTTCGAGGTGAATTACGAACCCCCGCCGGACCGCATGATCGCCTTGTTGAACATCGGCGCCAGCATCATGAATATCAACATGGTGCGGGGCGGGGTGCCCTTGTTCACCCGCGACGTTTCGGTGGGCGGCAACCAATACACCGACACCCTGCAAAAGGAACTCGATCTCAGTTTCGAGGATGCGGAGAAGCTCAAGCAGGGTCAGGAAGTCCCCAATGTGGCTCCGGACGCGAAGACCTCGCACATTCGTTCCGTCTCGGAGATTTTGCTCCTGGAAGTGCAAAAGACCTTTGACTTCTTCCGGCAAACGACCACCACGGAGAACATCCAGCAGATCTATGTGGCCGGAGGCACGGCAAGGATCGAAGGGATGGTCGACATGCTCAAAGAGGAATTCACTATCCCGGTCGAGATCATGAACCCCTTTCAGAGGGTGGATATCAATCCCTCCAAGTTCGACACCAGCTACATTAACGACATCGCTCCGCGCATGAGCGTGGCGGTAGGGCTGGCGTTGAGGAGCTTTGACACGCCATGATGAGGATTAACCTGCTGGGAGTTGCTAGACGTGCGGCGAAGCCGCCGGGGCCTCCGCCCACTGCGGCACGCCAGGCCGTGATCTTTGTGGCCAGCCTGCTTGTCGCCTTCGGCGTCGTGGGCTTTATGTATCGTTACTGGACGAGCCAGATTGCCGACCTCAACAAGAAGTTGGTGGACGAGAAACGCGAGGCCGATCGCTTGGCGGGGATTCGCGCCGAGAACCAGCGCTATCTGGCTCAACAGCAGCAACTGGAGCGGCGCACCAATACGATCCAGATGCTCGAAGCCAGTCGCGTCGGGCCGACGGACTTCATGGCCACCCTGGGGGCCTTGGTTAATCGCACCAATGACCTCTACCTGCTGACAGTCGCCCCGGCGGGAGCCCGAACTGTCATTCAAGGGCAGTCGAATTCGGTGGAGTCGATCGCCACCTTTGTGGCGGCGCTTAAGAACTCCGGCAATTTTGACGACGTGCAGTTGCGGCAGTACTTCCAGGACGACCAGCAGAACCGGCTGAACTTCAAGTTCAGTATCGACTGTGTGTATAAGATGCCTTCTGCGGCGCCTCCCGCGGCGCCGCCGGGCGCGGCGCCTGCGGCCCCGGCACGGCAGGCAGGAATGTAGGGGGAGCAACAATGGCCAAGCGCTTCAGTGATCTTCCGGCAGTCGTCCAGGGGGTGATTTTTGCCGCCGGCGCGGTGGTCTTGGCAGGGGTGGTTTTCTACCTTTACGTGCTGCCCCTTTCCGAGGCGCGCCGCAAACTGGCGGCCGACGTCGACCGCCTGCGCGCGGAGAATCTAAAGAACCAGGCGGTCGAGAGGGAGCGAACGGAATTGCTGAACCGCATTGCGTCACTGGAAAAGCAGCTGGCTACCCGTCGGTTGCTCGTTCCGGATGAGCCAGCCACCGACCAGTTCGTGAGAATGGTATACGATACGGCGGTAGGCACGACGATCCACTTGCGCAGCTTCGTTGCCCAGCCGCCGGCGGACCGTGATTTTTACGTCGAAATGCCTTTTACTCTCCGCATCGACGGGACCTACTACGCCCTGCTGAGTTTCTTTCAACGGCTGGCGGGCAAGGAGCAGGAGCGGATTGTGAGCGTCACGGGTCTTGCTCTGGGCCCTCCGGCGGGCGGAGGCCTGGGAAAATACACGATTCTTCCCGGCGAAACCGTGGGGGCCAACTGCGTGGTGGTCACATACTTTAACCGCTCGCAGCCGCCGCCCGCTCCGGCGCCACCAAAAAAGCGATAGGGCAGGATGGCAGACATGCTCAAAGATGGGCTTAAGGGTGCAAGGAAAGAAATACTGTGGAGTTCGCTGCTCATCACAATCGCCGTGACCTGGGTCTGGGTGAAGGTGGGACAGGCCCAGCCTATGGGGGTTGATCCGGCGGTCCAAGCCGTGGCGGGCGCGAAGGCCAGTGCGCCCGACGCGCAGGCCACCTCGCCGGCGGCGAAATCCAAAGCTCGCCGGAGTGTCGCCGCCAAGCGGACCTCTGGCAAGCCGCAGGAGAGTGCGCCACCCGGGCCGCAGGCCGGACGGGCGCCTGAGATCGCCGGGCGGCGTGATCCTTTCAAGCTCCCGCCTGCCCCTGGTCGGGGCGGGACCGCCGAAGAAGAAGAGGTGCTCCTACCCTGCACTGGCAAGCGGTGCTTGCGCATCAGTCAACTGAGATTGGAGGGGATTGTTCGCCTCGATGCCACCAATGTCATGATAGCGGTAGTGGACACCAACGCCAACCGCGCCTATTTCCTGCGGGAAAACGACGCGGTCTACAATGGCGTCGTCAGCAAGATCACACCTGACACAGTATATTTCCGGGAGAACGTCAAGGACCCTAGTGGGCGGGTGACTGTTCGTGAAGTGGTCAAGAAACTGAGTCAGGGTCCTGGAGAGGGACGATGAGACGCAAAGCTATCCTTACACTCACGATGATATGGTTGACCTTGGGGATGGTCTCCGTCGCCCAGAGTCGCCTGGTTGCGGCTTCGCCGCAGGCGAGTTTGAAGGCGGTCACGACCGTCGGTCCAGCCTCGGCCAACCAGCTCCTGCTGCGCATTGAGGGAGAATACTCCTTCCAGGCGGTGCAGGCGACCGCGGACACTGTGCTGGTGGACCTCACGGGGGTGAGGGCCAGCGGGGTGGCGCGGGACGGCCAATGGGCGGGAGGTGTGCTGAGCGGGTACCACTTGGTGCAGTACACCGATGCCAGCGGCCAGCCGGTGGTTCGGGTTCAGGTGAACCTGACGCGCTCGGCGCCGTTCAAGATACGGCAGGAGGCGGCGGGACTACGGCTGCTCGTCGGGCCGGAGTCCTCTGCAACCTCGGTGGCTGCTGTGCCTGCGGCTCCCCCGGCTCCGCCCGCCGTAGCACCTGTGGCGCCCGCGAAGGCGAAGGCCCCCGAAGCATCTCCCGCCGGACCGGCAAGGGTTTCCGACATTGCTATCACGGCGGGCCCTGCCGGGGAGACCTTCGTCGACATTTCGACCACGCGGCCTACCGCTTACAGCGTGCTGCAGTTGGCGAACCCATCGCGCCTGGTGGTGGATCTTGCGGGAGCGCAGGCGGGCACGCGCCAGCGAGCCTACACCGCGTCCTCGGCCCATCTCAAAGCGGTGCGGGTTGGGCAGTTCCGCGAGGGGAGCCCGTCGGTGGTCCGAGTGGTGGCGGATCTTGTTGGCGCCCCCGCCTTTGACGTGCATGCCCAACCGGGAGGCGTTCGGGTCGAACTGAGATCTCGCTCCGCCGCCCAGCCGGTGGCCGCACCTGCGCCGGCCGAGACGGCTCCGGCCCCGCCCAGGATGAAAGAGAAGTCTATGCAGATAGCTGCGGAGGCGTCCGCTCCCGCTGCGGCGGAACCGCAGACGGAAGTCGCGACGAGCAACGCCGGCTCGACCCCGGCGCCAGCACCGGCGGGCATTGATGTGCGGAATGTGCTGCCGGCCGCGGCGGGTTCGTCGGAGATGTCGGCGGCTCCCAAGCCGGAAGTCCCGGCAGAGGCTCCGGAGGCCGTGCAGGCCGCCAAGGCGGCAATGACCGTGGCGGGAAGTTCGAGCGTGATTTCCGCGGTTGCCCTCGGCCAAGCCGCGGGAGCTGCGCCGGAACAACCCAAGTACACGGGCGAACCGATTTCTCTCAACTTGAAGGATGTCGACCTGAAGGATTTCTTCCGCCTGATCCATGAAATCAGCGGCTTGAACATTATCGTGGATCCGAACGTGACGGGAAGTGTGACGCTGGTCCTGGACACGGTGCCCTGGGACCAGGCTCTGGATATTGTGCTGAAGAACAGCCGCCTGGGGAAATCCCTGGAAGGAAATGTGTTGCGCATCTCCAGGGTGGAAACGCTGACTGCTGAGCAAGAGGCCACCACTAAGCTGGTGGCCGCTCGCGAGGAAGCGCAGCCGCTGGTGACGGTCTTTCGTCCCGTCAATTATGCCAAGGCTTCAACCATCGCGACCATGTTGAAGTCGTGGGTGGGCGGGGGTGCGCTCAGCAAGCGCGGGAACATCCTGGTGGATGAGCGCACGAACACCCTGATCGTTTCCGACATCCAGACGCAGATTCCCGTCGTTGAGTCGATTATCACTAGGCTGGACAAGAAGGCGAAGCAGGTGCAGATTGAGGCCCGCGTGGTTCTCGCCACGGCGAACTTCTCGCGCGACCTGGGAGTGGCGCTGAGTGGCGGCTACGGCAACAAGTCCGGTACGACCAACACGGGCGGAGCCTCGGGGACGGGCGCCTCGGTAACGACGAGCATCCCGGCCAGCGGGGGTATTCCCGCCCCGACCATCAGCATAACGCCTGCCGCTGCCACTGGGTTCGGAGTCATCGCGGTAACCAACGTCGGCGCGCGCTACTTCATCAGCGCGGGGTTGGCGGCGGCCGAGACCCGTGGCCAAGCGAAGACTATCTCGCGGCCGACCATCGTCACCCAGAACAACGTGCCGGGGACAGTCATGCAAGGCGCGCAGATCCCCGTCCAGACGACGATCAATAACACGATCAGCGTCACGTACGTGAACGCCACGTTGACACTGAAAGTGACTCCGCAGGTCACCGAGGACGGCAACATCTTCCTGGACATCAACGTGGCCAATAACTCGCCGGGAGACCTGGTGTTTGGCGTCGGGAGGGTCATCAATACCCAGCAGGCGACGACTCAAGTCCTGGTTCCGGACGGCGGCACGGTGGTGTTCGGCGGCGTGACAGTGACGACGCGGTCCAAGACAGCTACGTATGTGCCCTTGCTCGGCAGCATCCCCCTCCTCGGGCACCTGTTCAAGAAGAGCAACGTGACGGACGAAGACCGGGAGTTGCTCTTCTTCGTATCACCCAAGGTGTTGCCCGGGTAGTCGTCGGTTGCACCTCGACCCAATCTCCAGTTACGGGGAGGAGACGCGAGTCTCCTCCTTTTTGTTTCTCTCGATGCATCCACTCTCGCGTCCCCACTCTCTCGAGAGGCGGCAGGAGCGGCTGCGGCAACTCCTCGAGCGGCGCAAACTGCCCCTTTTGGTGGTTTCCAACCCTGTCAACATCTTCTACCTGACTGGATTTCGGGGGAGCGCGGGGGTGGCCATTCTCGGCCCTTCGGAAGCCCTTCTCTGGGTCGACCCGCGCTATACGCAGCAGGCTCGGGAGCAGGCCCGAGGCGTGGAGGTCGTCGAGGAGAGGGGCAGCCTCCTTAAGCCGGCGGGCCGCTGCTTGGGGAAAATGGGGGTGAAAAAGGCCGGCTATGAGGACGGACACCTGACCTGCGCAGGGCTCCGTGAGTTGGCGGGGCAGACTCCCGGAACCGTGCGCCTGACACCAGCGGGCGAGCTCGTCGAGGAGTTGCGGTATGTCAAAGATCCGGAGGAGATTGAGTGTATCCGAAACGCTGGCCGGCTCACTGCTGCGGTTCTTGCGGAGGTGATTAAGCAAGTGCGCCCCGGCGTGCGGGAATGTGATTTGGCGGCCGAGATAGACTACCGGTTGCGACGTCGGGGGGCGGACGGGGCAGCGTTCGAAACCATTGTGGCTTCGGGGCCCCGTGCAGCTTGGCCCCATGCGCGTGCCTCCGCCAAGTTGTTGAAGAAAAGTGAGTTGGTTATCTTTGATCTTGGTGCTATACTTCGCGGATACGCGGCGGACATGACGCGGACCTTTTACCTGGGGAATCCCAGCCGGCGTGTGCGGAGTCTGTATAGCGCCGTCCTGGAAGCCCAGCAGCGGGCCGTGAGGAGCCTTGGCGCTGGGAAACGGGCCCGAGACGTCGATGCGGCCGCGCGGCGCGCGTTGGCGGCACGCGGCCTGGATGGTTGCTTCACGCACAGCACCGGACACGGCGTCGGCCTGGAGATTCACGAGAAGCCGCGGCTGGCCCGGGGCGAGAGGCAGCGACTCGAGGCCGGCTGCGTGGTTACGGTCGAACCGGGAGTCTATCTGGAGGGTCTAGGCGGCATTCGCATCGAAGACACGGTTCTGGTGAGGCGAGGGGGCGGGGAGATCCTCACGCCCGCGCCCAAGGACGACTGGATCATAATGTAGGGGGCGGCAGCGCGGGCCCCGGCGGGCCAGCCAACACGGCGCTCCCGCGGAGAAGAACCAATGCCTGGCAGGAATCCACCCCGTGGAGGAGAAGCTTCAGGGAGCACCTGGAACCTGAAGGAGATCCGCGAGCTGATTGACGTCCTCATTGAGCGGGAAATCAGCGAATTTGAGATGGAGAAGGGCGGGTCGAGGATTCGCATCAAGCGCGGCAACAGCCACGCGGAGAACCCCGGCCTGGCGGGTTACGCGGTAAATGGTCCGACAGTGTGGCCATCGCTGCCCCCACCGGCTCAGGCGTCGCCTCCGGTGAGCCCTACGGCAGTTCCGGAGGAGCCGGCGCCTGCCGAAACCACCGAAGAAGTCCATATCATCAAGTCGCCCATCGTGGGCACCTTCTACAGTGCGCCTGCCCCGAGCGCGCCTCCGTTCGTCAAGCTGGGGGATGTGGTGCAGGTGGGACAACCTTTGTGCATCATTGAAGCCATGAAATTAATGAATGAGATCGAGTCCGAAGTTGCTGGGGAGATCGTCCGTATCTACGTCGAGAGTGGTCAGCCGGTGGAATACGGACAATCCTTGTTTGCCATCAATCCCTCTCATAAGAAGTAGCTGATTGGCTGGAGATCGAAATTCGAAACTCGAAAATCGAAACTCGCTGAGCTTCTGGTTTCGAGTTTCGCTTTTCGGCTTGACTGGAAGTCATGTTCGAGAAAATCCTGATCGCCAATCGTGGTGAAATCGCCCTGCGGGTGATTTGTGCTTGCAAAGAGTTGGGTATCCGCACGGTCGCCGTCTATTCCGAGGCCGACCGCTATTCCCTCCACGTCCGCTTTGCCGATGAGGCGGTGTGCATTGGGCCGCCGCGCAGTTCCGAGAGCTATCTGAACGTGGCCAGCATTATTTCGGCGGCGGAAATCACCGGGGCGGACGCCATCCATCCGGGTTACGGCTTCCTGGCGGAGAGCGCCCACTTTGCTGAGGTGTGCCAGATCTCCCAACTGGCCTTCATCGGACCTCACCCCGACGCCATCCGGCTGATGGGCGACAAGAACCGGGCGCGGAGCACGATGGCAGAGCTAGGCCTGCCCGTGCTGCCAGGGTCGGAGGTGATTCACTCCGAGTCTGAGGCGCGGGAGGTTGCCGCGGCTATCGGTTACCCCGTTATGATCAAAGCGGCGGCCGGAGGCGGGGGCCGGGGAATGCGCATCGTGAAATTGCCGGAGGAGCTGGCCGGCGCCCTCCAGACCGCGCGCAACGAGGCCGCGGCGGCCTTTGGCACCCCGGATGTTTACATCGAGAAATACATTACTTCGCCGCGGCACATCGAGTTTCAGGTCATGGGGGACCATCACGGCAAGGTCATCCATCTGGGGGAGCGCGAGTGCACGATTCAGCGGCGCCACCAGAAGCTGCTGGAAGAATCACCCTCGACCCAGATCGACGCCGCCCTGCGGCAGCGGCTGGGGGGCGAGGTGGTCCGGGCCTTGCAGAAGATCGGCTACACCAACGCCGGCACGGTCGAGTTCCTGATGGACGAAAACCGCAACCTCTTTTTCCTGGAGATGAACACGCGCATCCAGGTGGAGCACCCCGTGACCGAAATGGTGACCGGGCTGGATCTCGTTAAACTCCAGATCCAGGTGGCGGCAGGGGAACGGCTGCCGATCGAGGGTGAGACCGTAGGCTTGCGCGGGCATGCCATCGAGTGCCGGATCTGTGCGGAGAATCCCGAAACCTTTGCGCCCTCGGCCGGCAAGGTGACGGGGTTTCACGTCCCGGGTGGTACGGGCGTGCGCGTGGACACCGCCGCCTACGCCGAATCGGTCATCCTGCCCTTCTACGATTCGCTCATTGCCAAGCTGATCGTGCACGGCAAGAACCGTGCCGAAGCCATCAGCCGGATGGCGCGGGCGTTGGAGATGTTCATCGTGGAGGGGATTTCCACTTCCATTCCCATTCACGAAAAGATCATGGCCGACCCGGATTTTCGCGCCGGCAAGTTCGATACGCGCTTCCTGGCGCGCTTCTCGCCCAACGGGGCGGGCGGGTTCTAGGGCTCCAGGCTTCACGCCACTTATGGGTTTCTCACTTCCGCGCCTCTATGCCATCCTCGACGCCGCACAAACCGGGGACCGTTCGCTGACAGAAGTTTGCGAGATTCTGCTCGCCGCGGGCGTGCGGCTGATCCAGTATCGCGACAAGCACGCCTCTTCCCGCCAGCTCTACGAAGCCGGCTGCCAGATAGCGGAGCAGGTGCGGCGTGCCGGCGGGCTTTTCATTGTCAACGACCGCGCCGACGTGGCTCGAGCCGTAGGGGCTGACGGCGTCCACTTGGGGCAGGGCGATTTGCCCGTCGAGCTGGCGCGCCGCAGCCTTGAGCCGGGCAAGCTTGTAGGCTGCTCCACGCATGACCTGGCGCAGGTGCGCGAGGCGGACCAGTCATCGGCCGACTACATCGCCTTCGGGCCTATCTTCCCCACGCAAAGCAAGGCAAAGCCCGACGCCGTGGTGGGCCTTGCCGGCCTGCGGGAAGCGCGCCAGGCAACGCGCAAGCCGTTGGTCGCCATCGGCGGAATAACCCTCGCGACGGCGCGGGAAGTAACCGAGGCGGGGGCCGATTCGGTGGCAGTGATCGCCGATTTGCTGAAGGCGGCGGCCATCGGGGCGCGTGCCAGAGAGTTTCTGCGAGTTTTGGGCGGTTCGTAATCCCGTGGTTTGTCCCTAGGCTACGGGCTGTTGCCGCCGAGGCCTGACGAGGTGCCAGCCACTTTCTGAAACATGTCCACACCGACATCCGCACCGCTACCCACCGAGGCTCCCGAGCTGGTCAAAGGTCTCCGTCTCCTTGACGCCACGACCATCGTGATGGGGTCGATGATCGGGTCAGGGATTTTCATCGTGGCTGCCGACGTGGCGCGCCAGGTGCGCTCGCCCGGGCTGTTTATGCTCGCCTGGGTGATCAGCGGCTTAATGACGGTGGCCGCCGCGATTACTTACGGCGAACTGGCCGCCATGATGCCCAAAGCGGGCGGCCAGTATGTTTACTTGCGGGAAGCCTTTGGGCCTCTGTTCGGCTTCCTATACGGTTGGACGCTCTTCCTGGTGATCCAGACGGGAACCCACGCCGCCGTAGGGGTAGCCTTTGGGAAATTCCTGGGCGTATTCGTCCCCTGGGTTTCTGCTGACAATATCCTTCTGAATCTCGGGAGTGTGCAACTCCTCGGACGCGCCATCGGCTTGACCCTGTCCTCGCAGCAACTCATAGCCATCCTGGCTATCTTGTTCCTGAGCGTCATCAACATTTTCGGTCTGCGGACGGGCGCTTGGGTGCAGAATATCTTTACCGTCCTCAAGGTCGGAGCGCTGTTGGGTCTGGTGGGGCTGGGCCTGTGGTGGATAGCCCGGCCCAGGGTGGCGCCGGTCCGCGTCGAGCACCTCTGGCAGGGCGCCAACTGGGACCTGGCCACGCTTACCGTGGTCGCCGTGGCGCTGGTAGGCCCGCTCTTTTCCGCCGACGCCTGGAACAACGTGACCTTTACCGGAGCGGAAATCATCAATCCGAAGCGCAACCTGCCGCTCGCCCTCTTTCTCGGGACGACGGTCGTCTGTACGCTCTATCTGGGATGTAACTGGGTCTATCTCCGCGTACTGCCGCTTTTGGGCACGGCGCAGGGCGCGGGGCCCCTCGCGCGGGGCATCCAGTACGCCGCAGAGGACCGCGTGGCCACAGCGGCCATGCAGGTGATGCTGGGCACGACCGGTTCCTGGCTGATGGCGGCCGCCATCATGATTTCCACCTTTGGATGTCTGAATGGCATGATCCTGGCCGGGGCGCGCGTGTACTACGCGATGGCGAAAGATGGCTTGTTCTTCGCTCCCGTGGCGCGCGTCAGTCGGAAATACCGTACGCCGGCAGTCTCCCTGATGGTGCAAGCGCTGTGGGCGGCGCTGCTCACGCTCACCGGGACTTACAGTGAATTGTTGGACTACGTGATTTTTGCCGTGGTACTGTTTTATGTTCTGACGATTGCGGCGGTGTTTTGGCTGCGCCGCACGCGGCCGGAGGCGCCGCGTCCTTATCGCGCCTGGGGCTACCCCGTCTTGCCGGCGATCTACATTGCGTTTGCGTTATTCGTCGAGTGGGCGCTCCTGACGCACAAAGCCCAGCGCAGCCTGGCAGGATTGCTGATCGTGGCGCTGGGAATTCCCGTGTACTACCTTTGGCGGCGGAGCGGCCCCCGGGGATGACATCCTAGGGACGGAGGCGGGGTGCGGCTGCCCGTCAGAATGGGGCGGAACCGCTGCCCGACCTTTTTCAGGAAGGAGCGCGAATGGCGGGGCTTTTTCTGCGAAAACCCCTCGAGCTTATTTTGCAGGAAGCGCAGGAGAGGGAAGGGGGCTTGCGTCGCGCGCTGGGTCCGGTGCAACTGACGGCGCTGGGGATCGGCGCCATCATCGGCGCCGGGATTTTCGTCTTGAGCGGTCTGGGCGCGCACAATTACGCGGGTCCGGCGCTCATGCTCTCCTTCGTGGTTTCCGGCTTGGGCTGCGCCTTCGCCGCATTCTGCTATGCCGAATTTGCCGCCATGATTCCGCTGGCGGGTAGCGCCTACACCTACGCTTACGCCACCCTGGGGGAGTTCCTCGCCTGGGTCATCGGCTGGGACTTGGTATTGGAGTACGCCATGGGCGCCAGCACCGTTTCTTCGGGGTGGTCAAACCACATGGTGGTTCTGTTCCGGGACCTGGGCATCAAGCTTCCCTTGTGGCTTTCCTACGACCACTGGACGGCAGCGCGGAAGGCGGCGCAACTAGGTGTTCCGCTCCATGCCCCCACGATCTTCGGGTGGGCCTTCGCCTGGAACGTGCCGGCTACCCTGATTGTTCTTGTCGTCACCCTAGTGTTGGCCATCGGGATTCGCGAGAGCGCCTCCGTGAATACTGCCATTGTGGCGATCAAGGTGAGCGTGGTTCTGTTTGTCATTGTCATGGGACTGTTCTACATCAACCGGGACAACTGGGGGCACGACTGGCAGCATTTTGCCCCCTACGGCGTGGGGGGAATTTGGGAGGGCGCGGCCTACATCTTCTTCGCTTATATTGGTTTTGACGCAATTTCGACGACCGCCCAGGAGGTGAGAAATCCTCAGCGCAACCTGCCCATCGGCATTCTCGTCTCCCTCGGGGTGTGCACCTTGCTTTACGTTGCGGTGGCCGCGATACTCACCGGAATGGTGCCTTATAAAGCGATCGACATTGAGGCGCCTATCGCCGAAGCTTTCTTGCGCCACGGGTTGCGTGCGGCCTCGGGCGTAATCACGGCAGGAGCCATTGCCGGCCTCACCAGCGTGATGCTGGTGATGCTGCTGGGGCAGACGCGCGTCTTCTACGCCATGGCCAGCGACGGCCTGCTCCCCAAAAGCATCTTCGGCTGGGTGCATCCGCGTTTCCGCACGCCGTTCCGCATCACGCTGATTACCGGTGGGCTGGTTTCCCTGGTGGGCGGGTCCCTGCCCATCGAAGACCTGGCCAAGATGGTGAATATCGGCACACTCTTCGCCTTTGTGGTTGTCTGTACGGCCGTGATGATCCTGCGCGTCAAGCGGCCGGACGTTCACCGGCCCTTCCGCACTCCCCTGGTACCGTTGGTGCCGCTGCTGGGCATCGGCTTCAACGGCTATATGATGATTAAGCTCGGTTGGGTCAACTGGATGCGGCTGCTGGTGTGGCTCACAATCGGACTCGTTATCTACTTCGGCTACAGCGTGCGGCACAGCCACCTCCGCCGGGCCGCGAGCCGGACGTTGGCCGAGAAATAGTGCGTGACAAGATGATCCGCGAAGCACTACGCGTCGAATTCCGCACTCACCGGATGACGCGTTTCGCCGTCTGGGTCATCGCGTACGGCGTGGCCCTATGGCTGGTCGAGCGCCTGACCGGTCCCGTCCCCGGGTTGCTGTGGTTCCTCTTCTGGATCACCTTCCTCCCCTCGCTTGTTTACTTTCTCATTCGCGGCATCGGGTTCGTCCGTCACCGCCTGCTGTGGCGACTCCGGCGGCGGCTCATGGTGGCTTACATCTTCATTGCCGTGGTCCCCATACTCCTCATTGTGCTGCTGGTAGGATTGGGCGCCTTCATTGTCAACGGCCAGTTTGCGGCCTTCTTGGTGGCCTCCAGGTTGCGCGAGAGCTTTGCGGAACTGAAGCAAGTCAACCGGGCGGTCATCCACGAGGCGCGCCTGACCGAAAGGCGGCCGCCCGAGGCAATGCTGGAGCGAATCCGAGCCTTTTATGTCTCCGAGCTACAAGAGCATCGAGCAAACTATCCCGGTCTGGAGGTCACCGTTCGTCTGGACTCCCGCACGCGCGCCTTTTTCCTGGATGGCAGGCCCGTCGCCAACCCCGTGGCCATGCCCAGTTGGCTCACCCGCGAAGAGTTCGCGGGAATCGTCATGGACAATGGGGAAATTGCCCTGCGCACCGTCGAAAGGAAACAGACCCCCTCGGGTGAACTGACGATTATTCTCTCCCAACCCTTCACGCCTGAGCTGCTGGACCTGGTGGGTGCGGGGGTTGGCCCCGTGGGCGTTGTCACAGCCCAGCCAGAGCGGGGCGCCCCCGCGGGCGGCCGTCCGAGCTTTCGCGTGAAAACGCCGCAGGGGACTTACGTCCAGGCCGCCTCGATCCGGTCCAAGTTGGTTCAGGTTCCCGAGCCCCTCAACCGCTTGGACTTCACGGTCTTTGGCGCCTCCACGCTGGAGCCCGTCGTGTGGGGTGTAGAAAGCGAACAGAAGCTGGAGCAACCGGTCTTGGTCTACGTGACATCCCGCATTGTGACGCTGAACTACCAGCTCCTGGCCACACTCGGAGAATACTCCCGCATCTATGTCCTGGCCTTCGAAGGGGTGGCGATCATTTTCCTCGTCATTGAAGGATTCGCGCTGATCATCGGCGTCAGGCTCACGCGCACCATGACCCACACCGTGGACAACCTCTATGACGCCACCGAGCAGGTGAAGAAGGGCGACTTCTCCTACCGGATATCTCTGCCTTCCCGCGACCAATTGAGCGCCCTGGGCGCGGCGTTTGACGGCATGACGGCCTCGGTGGAACGCCTGCTGCGCGAATCGCAGGAGAAATCCCGCCTGGAGAGCGAACTCGAGATTGCCCGGGAAGTCCAAACGCGGCTATTCCCGCGTTCGGCCCCGCAGGTCGCTGGACTCGAACTGTATGGGGTCTGCAGGCCCGCGCGCGTGGTGAGCGGCGACTATTACGATTTCCTGCGCCTGGGAGAGGAGCGCGTGGCGCTGGTGTTGGGCGATATTTCCGGGAAGGGGATTTCCGCGGCCCTACTGATGGCGGCCATCCAGTCGTCGCTGCGGGCCCAGTTCCAGGACGGCTACCCTGCGGAGGGCGCGACTGGGGCGCGACGCCTCTCTGTCGCGACCATCGTTGAGCGGCTCAACCGCCAACTTTACGAGAGTACCTCGACAGAAAAGTACGCAACGTTCTTTTTCGCGGAGTACGAAGCCGCGACCCGCCGCCTGACTTACACCAATGCCGGGCACCCGCCTCCGGTGGTGTTCCGTCAGGGCCACATTGAAAGGCTCGAAACAGGTGGTACGGTGGTGGGCATGTTCTCTCCCATGAAGTACGAGCAGGCAACGATCCAACTGGAGCCCGGCGACCTGCTGCTGGCCTTTACCGACGGACTCACCGAACCGGAGAATATTTACGGTGAAGAGTATGGAGAGCGGCGCCTCCTGGAAGTGGCCCAGCGCGCCTTGGGCTGCCCGCTCGAGGAGTTGGTGGAAGAAGTCTATCGCAGTGTGAGTGATTGGACGGGCAGCCCGGAATTACAGGACGACATGACCATGGTGGTGGCCAAGGCGACAGGATAAGCCAGCCATGGCTGCCACCCAACTGACGCGTAGCTTATTAAGGACCTGCGACAAGGCCTTTATATTCAAGGAGTTAGAGCGTGTCTCTGAAGAATCGAGTCGCCCTGGTGACGGGTGCCTCGCGAGGAATTGGAAAGGAAATTACCTTCACCTTGGGGCGGGCAGGCGCGCGCGTGGCCGTCAGCTACCGGACTAACAAAATGGGCGCGCAAAGAGTCGTGAACGCCCTGCGCGCGGCAGGCACTGACGGCTGGGCGGTTGAGACCGACGTCACTGACCCGGCGCGCGCCAAAGAGTTGATCGACAGCGTGGTGCGCCACTTCGGGCGGCTTGACATTTTGGTGAACAACGTCGGCGACTTCGAATGGAAGCCGGTCCTGGAATCCACGCCGGAGGAGTGGCACGCTGTGGTCGCCTTGAACCTCTTCAGCGTCTTCTATACCTCGAAGTTCGCTTTGCCCGTCATGCGCCGGCAGCGTTGGGGGAGGATTGTCAATTTAGGGGCGGTGGGTGCGGAGCGGGCTTTTGGCCAAGCCAAGATCTCTGCCTACTCTGCCGCCAAGGCCGGCATGGTGGCGTTCAGCCGCTCGCTGGCCCTGGAAGAGGCCCGCTACGGCATTACCGTTAACGTGGTGAATCCGTCCATCATCGATGACAAGGAGCTTTCGCTGGAAGAGGCTCAGCGGATGACGGACGCGCGATTTCCCGTGGGTCGGCCAGCCACGGCGCAGGATGTGGCCGAGGCCGTGAAGTTCTTTGCCTCGGAGGAAGCCGCTTTCCTGACCGGCCAGGTTCTGAATGTCAGTGGAGGATGGATGCTGTGAGTGCGGAACCCCTGCGTGCGGCGCTCTCCCAGGGCCCCGTAGCCCACCTGGGCGCGGCGGGCCCCCGCTCTCGCCTGAGGCCCGGAACCTTAAGCCGTCCCGTGGTGGTTCTGGGGTTTGTCCTCTGCCTGCTCACCGTGGGCACGGTGGGCTTTCATATCATTGAAGGCTGGCCGTGGTTCCAGGCGCTCTACGGCACGCTGATGACGGTCTCCACGATTGGGGCCGAACCCGTGAATCAGCTCTCGCAGGCGGGCCGGGTCTTCAATGTAGTTTTGATTTTCCTGGGCATCGGCGTGGTGGGCTTCGCCATGGCTACCTTGACCCACGCGGTGATAGAATCAGAACTGGGATCGTTTTTCGGTCGGCGGCGCATGGAAAAAGAAATCTCCAAATTGCAGGACCACATCATCATCTGCGGCGTAGGCCGGGTGGGGCGGCGGGTGGCCCTGGAAGTGGCGGCTCGCAACATCCGCTTGGTGATCATTGAGCAGGAGCCGGCCAAGGCCAAATGGGCGCAGGAACAAAACTTTCCGGTCATCGTCGGTGACGCCACCGACGAAGCGGTTTTGCGGCAGGCGCGCATTGAATACGCCCGGGGCCTGGCCAGCGCCGTGACCTCGGATGCGCAGAACGTTTACATCGTTCTGACGGCGCACGGCATGACGCCTGATTTGCCTATTGTGGCGCGCGCCAGCGAGGAGGCGGCGGAGCCCAAGCTCCTGAAAGCCGGCGCCACCACGGTGCTGTCGCCATACACTTATGCCGGACAGCGCATGGCGCGCATGCTGACGCGGCCGAACGTGCAGCAGTTTCTTGATATTGCGCTCTCCTCGCTCAGCGACGGGAACCTGGACCTCCAGATTGAGGAAGTGCGCGTGGCTGAGCACTCCAAGCTGGCGGGCTCTAGCCTCGCCGAAGCGGACACAAGGCAGAGCCTCGGGGTGATTGTCCTGGCCATCCGGCGCCAGGACGGCCACCTGGATTTCAATCCCGGCCCGCATCAGACGATCACTGCGGGTGATTTCCTGATTGCCATGGGCGATTCGCAGAAGTTGAAGGACCTGGAAACGCTGGCCGGGGTCTAGCCGATGAAAATCCTCACCGCTGCCCAGATGCAGCGCATCGATCGTCTGACAACCGAACGTTACGGTGTGCCCAGCCTGACCCTGATGGAGAACGCCGGGCGCAGCTTCGTTGAGTTTCTGGTAGAGCGCTTTTCCCCTCTGGAAGAACACAGGATCGTCATTCTCTGCGGAAGGGGAAATAACGGCGGCGACGGCATGGT